>ULVQ01031245.1_pt1 | contig 92005 bp, 86 predicted proteins | sample 1959591 | NCBI WGS metagenome assembly ULVQ01 (sample SAMEA4835790, study PRJEB28245) | human gut metagenome | biome: gut microbiome; material: fecal sample | place: Denmark | collected 2008
GTACCCGATCCGGATCGTCAAAGGTATTGTATGCGCGTGCCCCGGCATGTAGCATAGCAATGGATGCTTCCCCGCAGAAGGAATATTTCATCGGCAGTTCCAGCTCCACAGAGAGGGAATCTGTCAATGAGGTATTTGCCAGTGTGATGGTCAGAAGCTTCTGGCCATTCTGTTCTGTGACAGATACAGACTCGGATAAAGCAGGGACTGAGGTGTCGTTATAGGATATGACTGGTCCATGGATCTTATTTGCCGTATCTGCGGAATCTGTCCCGGAAGCTCTTGCAGCAGATGCAGAGCCGGAAACAGCTTCGGCATAACTTTCCACCAGAGTAGCATCCTGATGCTCTTTATACATCTGGAATACATCGTAGGTCGGTGTTTTTAGGATCTTGGTATCCTCGGTCAGGATCATTGCCTGCAGGACATTGACGACCTGGGCGATATTTGCCATGGCGATACGGTCACTGTGCTTGTTAAAAATATTCAGAGAGGCGGCAGCGACAATGGCATCCCGCATGGTGTTCTGCTGATATAGAAATCCCGGATTGGTGCCCGGTTCCACATCGTACCAGGTACCCCATTCATCCACAAGCAGGTCAATATCATGGTTCGGGTCGTATTCATCCATGATCGCCAGATGCTTCTCGATAATATCCTCGATATGAAGTGCCTTGGAAATAGTAATATAATATTCCTCGTCGCTAAAGTCGGTTGCACTTCCCTTATGCTCCCAGTCGCCCGGCACCGTATAGTAGTGGAGACTGATGCCGTTGGCATGCTCGTGGTCGATACGGCTCATAAGCTCCTTCGTCCAGTTGTAGTCCTCGCCGCTTGGCCCGCAGGCAACCTTGTATAATTTATTATTTCCATAGTTTCTACAGAAACACTGATACCGTTTGTACTCGTTCGCATAGAAATCCGGACTCATACTGCCGCCGCAGCCCCAGTTTTCATTGCCGATCCCGACATATTTTAAGTGCCATGGCTTTGTCCGGCCGTTTTCTTTTCGGAGATTTGTGATGGTGGAGTCTCCGTCGGCAGTCATATATTCGATCCATTCGGCAGCTTCCTGTACAGTACCGCTGCCCAGATTGACGGCAATATACGGTTCACAGTCAAGCTGATCGCACAGCTCCAGGAACTCATGTGTACCAAAGCGGTTGTCCTCCACGATGCCGCCCCAGTTGGTATTGACCATACGGCGGCGGTTCTCCTTGGGACCGATACCGTCCCGCCAGTGATATTCATCGGCAAAGCAGCCGCCCGGCCAGCGAAGAACCGGCAGATGCAGTGCCCGGAGGGCTTCCACAACATCCTTGCGCATTCCCTTGACATTCGGAATATCAGAATCCTCGCCCACATAGATGCCGTCGTAAATACAGCGTCCCAGATGCTCGGAAAACTGTCCGTAGATTTCCGGAGCGATGTGGCTTAGGGTTTTATCCAGGTTAATATGTAATATTGATTTTAACAAGATAGTCTCCTTTCTTTCATCAGCATAGAGCAAAAATAAGGGAATTCTGTATCACAGAAATGTTACCTTATTCGATTGGAGAAAACTCTCCAAAATGTGCTTTATTGATGATCCGTAAATATAAGTTTCTATGGTTTAGATCAGCTTCATATCAGCCATTGCCTTGCGCAGGATCTCCTGATTCTGTGGCTCCATTTCGGTCAGAGGTGCGCGGAGTGTGCCAACTTCTTTGCCCATCATGTTCAGGGCTGCCTTTACAGGGATTGGATTTACCTCACAGAACAGTGCATTGCAGAGTGGAATGCTGTCGATCTGCATCTTTGCTGCTGTCTTGACATCGCCTTTCAGATAGCTGGTAACCATATCGTGCATAAACTTCGGTGCTACGTTGGATACAACGGAGATAACGCCGAGTCCGCCCAGAGAAAGGATTGGAACAACCTGATCGTCATTTCCGGAGTAAAGCTCGATATTGCCGTCACACAGATTCATGATCTTGGCTACATTGCTGAGGTCGCCGGAAGCTTCCTTCACGCCCACAATATTGTCTACGTTCTTTACCAGAGATGCGATCGTTGCCGGTGCCATGGCACAGCCGGTACGGCTTGGTACATTGTAAAGGATCGCAGGAATGGAGATTTCCTTTGCGATCGTTGTGTAGTGGGCGATCAGACCGTTCTGCGTTGCCTTGTTGTAATATGGTGTCACAAGCAGAACGCCGTCAGCACCTGCCTCCTCGGCTTCCTTGCTGAGCTGGACAGCGGTTGCTGTACAGTTAGAACCGGTTCCGGCGATCACCGGGATGCGTCCCTTGACACAGTCGATCGCAAAGCGGATGGTATCCATATGCTCCTGCTCGGTCATGGTAGCAGACTCACCGGTGGTGCCGCAGATAATGATCGCATCGGTCTGTCCGGCAATCTGCTCCTCCAGAAGTTCGTCCAGTTTATCGAAATTGATCTCGTGATTTTCCTTCATTGGTGTAACTAATGCAACGCCAGCTCCTTCAAATAATGCCATAATAATGTTACCTCCTTAATAATATAAATGAATGATTGTAGAATCCGTGACGTAAAATGCAGTGGATTCCTGTGAAAAAGAAAAGAGACGGTGTTGCGCCGTCTCATAATATACACAGGTATAATACGTGATAGCGCTCCATCAAACTGATGACAGTCATGTCGTTATTCACGCCATGCCCAAGGAATATACTGTCAGGCAGGATATCCTTTCGGCACTGTTCCCTTTCCACGATCCTCCTCTGTTTCCTGGAACATCAGATCGTGTACTGATGAAGAGTGCGACCTCTATCTATGCCACAGCATACCACTATTGATATGCCTTGTCAAGCTACTGAAATAATGGTATGATGCAAGGGTCGAAAGCAGATAGCAGGCAGTGGTTTTGCAAGTGTAGGCAGTCAGCTTATCAATGGAGGGTTTCATGAAGTTTGGGGAAAATGAAATATTAGAGAGGGAAAAAAGGTTATTCTCCTCTGAACATAGATTTATTAACCGGATGCGTCTGGATGCATTGTGGTTTCAGTTGTTTCTGACGCTGGGGATCGTGGCGGTTCTGGCAGTATGTCTGGCAGGAGCTTTCCGGGGAATTATCAACAGTGCACCGGAGGTCGGGGAGAAGCAGATCCTGACCAGTTCCCGTACGACGGTTTTATATGATAAGGACGGAAATGAGCTGCAGCGTCTGGACGGATCAGGGATCCGGCAGGATTATGTCAAACTGGAGCAGATATCTGTGGCAGCAAGAAATGCATTTATTGCCGCAGACGATACCGATTATTATAAGCATCATGGCGTGGATATCCGGAGTCTGTTCTATGCGTTTTATCCGGATTCTGCTTCGGCACAATATGCGGGCAGCAGAAGGACGCTGACACAGAAGCTGATCCGTAACCAGATTTTTGTCAACGGAAATCATGATTCTGCAGCGGAACGGATCGTACAGAAGATCCAGGAGCAGTATCTGGCGATGAAACTGGAGGCGGAAAGCGGTAAGGATAAGATCCTGGAGTATTATCTGAATACGCTTTACTTTGGAGGAAACCGTATCGGGATCGGTGCGGCATCGGAGTATTTTTTTGAAAAAAAGCCACAGGATCTGACGATATCGGAAGCTGCTGTGCTCGCAGCTCTGGCACAGGATCCGGCTTTATACGATCCGGTGGATCAGCAGAAAGCAAATAGCAATAAGAGAACAGAGGTTCTTGATGCTATGCTGAATATGGAAACGATCTCGGAGGATGAATACGAGGATGCTCTGGGAGATAATGTATATATTTCCATGCAGACGGTCGTCCGCAAAAAGAACGGAACAACGGAGGCGAAGGATTATTATGTTTCTGCAGTGATCTCGCAGGTGATCTCGGATCTGAAGGAGCGGGGAGGATACAGTGCCACTCAGGCATATCATGCAGTTTATCAGGGAGGTATGAAGATATACACCTGCCTGGATGGAGAGATACAGCAGATCTGCGAAAAAGAGGTGGAAAAGCAGCTCCGGAAGGAAAAAGGAAAGAGAAAGCGTCAGATTTCACTGGTGTTTATAGACCAGTCCAATGGAAAGGTAAAGGCACTTATCGGTGGAAGGTCGGATGAGATACCGCAGACCGGAGGAAATCGTGCGATTGATCATACAAGAAATCCGGGAATCATGCTGACACCATTGGCAGTATGGACACCGGCACTGGATACGGAAGGGATGACCCTTGGAACAGTGCAGGATGATGTGGTTTACGGCTATCCGGAAAACGGAACAACACGGGTAACAAGGGATGAAAAAGAGTACCAGGGCTTAGTGACAATGCGGGAAAGTATATTAAAAAGACTACAGTCAACTGCAGTTCAAACGATGGGAGATTTTGGGATTCAGACAGGGTATGATTATCTGAAAAAGCTTGGTATTACCAGTCTCGTCGAAAAGCAGGAGGATGTGGAAGGAAATGTGATCAGTGATTTTTCCTTGTCACTTGGTATTGGCAATATGGTGAATGGAGTGACAAATCTGGATCTTACGGCGGCATATGCGGCAATGGCGAATGAAGGGAAAAGCGTGAGTCCGGTCTTTTATACGAAGGTGGTAGACCGGACCGGTAATATTTTGTTTAAAAATGAACAGAATCAATCCCAGATTCTGCGAAAATCAACAGCGTGGTTATTGACAAACGTAATGCGGGAGTATGTAGAAAACGGTGCGGGAAAGGATGCAGACCTGGATCTGGATAAGCTGGTTGCAGCGGGATATGGCGGCAGTTCAGCGGGACATAAGGATCAGTGGTTTGAAGGATACACACCGTATTATACCGCAGGGATCTGGAGCGGATATGATGATGGGGAGACCATAACTTCCGGGATTTCGTGTGAGGCATTGTGGAAAAGGATCATGCTCCGGGTGCATGAGACCAAAAAGATTGAGAAAGGCAGTTTTAAAATTCCTGATGACATTATTGCCTGTGAGATCTGTACCAAATGCGGCGGGCTTGCAGTGAAGGATCTTTGTGATAAAGCACTTGGCGGAAGCTGTGTACAGAGAGAATATTTTGTGAATGGGACACAGCCTGTGCAGGCCTGCAATTGTCACGTGAAGTACCGGATATGTAAAAAAAGCGGCAGACTTGCAACAGAGAAGTGTCCGGAAGATCAGGTGCAGGAACGGGTTTACCTGATGAAGGAAGAAAAAGGAAAAACAAAGGACAGTCCGTATGTGATGTCTTCCAAATTACGAAATAGCAAATGTAATAAACATGGATCATAATGCCTGTTGCTTTCTACCAGTTTGACCGCTGCATCATGTTGTTATATTTTCTGGAAATCAACAGCACCCTGCATCCAGATAATGCCCTTGAATCTACGGCCGATCATTGGCTCGCCTGTAAGTGCCAAACGGTTGATGCCGATCAGAAGTACAATATCATTGCAGGAGACCAGAATCTGATAAATCTCCTCGCCGGTGTACTGATTTTGGACACAGCTCCAATTGACGATCGTGCCAAGAATCTGGTAATTGTCTGATTCAGAGCCGTAAGGGATAAAACTTGTCTCTACCACACTGTACAGATCCTCTGTCCGGATGCGGCGGTTGATCTGTGCGGATAGATCAATCTCGTCTACGGTCAGACTGTCAATGGCATCCTGGTCACCGGATTTGGCCATGGCGATCAGCTGGTTTCTCATCCGTGTGCGGTAGGATTTTCTGCGTTTGATCTCTTCGTTATCCTCTACACCCAACAGGATCCTGCCTTCCAGAGCCAGACCGGAAAGGTAGGTCCGTGCTTTGTGCGGTGTATTGTCTGTACAGTCCAGCATCAGATAATCAACGGCATTCTGCAGATAAAAGATCATGGAAATCCCCAGACGGACATCGTCACACATGCCGGTAAAGGCGTCGGTGTCCACACGTTTATTTACTGTGATGTCGGAGACGGTGGAAAGAATCGTCCCTTTCAGATACGGAAAATGGTGTTCAATATGAAAAAAGCCCTTTTCGTCATACTCACCACGGACAACAATGCCGGCATGGCTGGCAAATTCCTTGGTAAATTCTGTATAGATATGATTCTTTGATAATGCAATCTTTTTTGTCTGATCCGGTTCGTTCATGATGATTCCAAGCAGCTTGTCCATGTCCTGCCTGGTACTTATATGACTAAAACCGATGGAACGTAAAAAACGGTGCATGGGATCACCCCTTTCCGTGAAATGTACATTGGTATCAATTTATTCTACTACGGGATATGGGAAGAATCAAGGAAAATGTTGCTATTAAAGTGGATATCATATATAATTTAGAAAGGTATGTATATTTTCAAAGACATGGCAGTATGGTCGATGAAGACATGGAGGAAGAATATGAGCAAAGTTGCAGTAATGACAGACAGTAACAGTGGTATTACCCAGAATGAGGCAAAGGAGACAGGGATCACTGTTTTGCCTATGCCTTTTATTATTGATGGGAAGACATACTATGAGGACATCAGTCTGACACAGGAGGAGTTTTATGAGAAGCTTGCGCAGAACGCGGATGTATCCACATCACAGCCCTCGGTGGAGGATGTATTAAAATGTTGGGATAAGGCATTGGAGGATGCGGATGAGCTTGTCTATATCCCGATGTCCAGTGGATTATCCGGTTCCTGTTCTACTGCACAGATGCTTTCCCGGGATTATGACGGTAAAGTGCAGGTTGTAGATAATCAGCGCATTTCGGTAACGCAGCGTCAGTCTGCGATGGATGCCATGGAGTTAGCCGGTCGTGGTATGAATGCAGCACAGATCAGGGAGCTTCTGGAACAGGAGAAGCTGCAGTCCAGTATTTATATTATGTTAGATACCCTGACTTATCTGAAAAAGGGCGGGCGTATCACTCCGGCAGCGGCAGCATTGGGAACGGCACTCCGATTAAAGCCGGTTTTGCAGATCCAGGGGGAGAAGCTGGATGCATTCACCATTGCCCGTACCAAAAAGCAGGGGGTGGCAAAGATGATCAATGCCATGGAGACCGATATTAAAGAGCGTTTCGGCGGTCTGGATAATATAGACAACATTCATATAGAGGTGGCACATACAGCCAATGAGGAGGCAGCAAGGGAATTTGTGAAGGAGCTTCGGAAACATTTCGGCGTGAAGGAGGAGATTATCTGTGACCCGCTTTCCTTAAGTGTATCCTGCCATATCGGACCGGGAGCACTGGCAGTTGCATGTTCCAAGGCAATTCCGAAATAAGACAGAAGAATGCATAGATCTTGATATCGATGACAGATTACAGCAGATAGATTGGAGGCAGAAGGATGAATTATATTGAAGGATTAGGACAGAAGGCACAGAAGGCAAAAAAGAGTCTGGCGACAGCATCTACCGGACAGAAAAATGAAATACTGACACAGATTGCAGCGAAGCTTCTGGAGCATCAGGAGCAGATTCTGGCAGAAAATGAAAAGGATATAGCGAATGCCAGAGAGAATGGCATTTCTGAGACGATGGTGGACCGGTTGCGTCTGACACCGGAGCGGATTCAGGGGATTTCCGATGCTTGTATCGAACTTACCAATCTGGAGGATCCGGTGGGAGAGGTTATCGAGGGTTCCACTCGTCCCAACGGCATGAAGATTACCAAGATACGTGTTCCAATGGGAGTGGTAGGAATTATTTATGAGTCACGTCCCAATGTTACAGTGGATGCGGCTTCTCTCTGTATCAAAAGCGGAAATGCAGCGATCCTGCGGGGAGGCAAGGAGGCCATCTGTTCCAATAAGGTACTGATGAATACTATGCGGGAGGCAGTTGCCCAGTGTGGTTTTCCAGAGGATATCGTACAGCTGGTGGAGGATACCTCCAGAGAAGTGTCCACGCAGATGATGCAGGCCAACGGTCTGATCGATGTGCTGATCCCAAGAGGTGGAGCAGGACTGATCCAGGCGGTTGTAAAAAATGCAACGCTTCCGGTGATCGAGACGGGAACCGGCAATTGCCATATTTATGTGGATGCCACAGCGGATCTGACTATGGCAGTGAATATCACGGACAACGGCAAAACACAGCGGCCGAGCGTCTGCAATGCACTGGAAACCTGTCTGGTACACAAGGATGTGGCAGAGGAGTTTCTGCCAATGTTAAAGGCAAAGCTGGATGAGCATCAGGTAGAGATCCGGGGCTGTGAAAGAACAGCAGCGATTCTGGGAGACTGTGTCGTTCCGGCAACAGAGCAGGATTATGCTACAGAGTTTCTGGATTATATTATTTCGATAAAAGTCGTAGATTCTGTGGAGGAAGCAATTGCCCATGTATCCAGATATTCCACGGGTCATTCTGAGTGTATTGTGACGGAAAGCTATGCCAATGCCCGGAAGTTCCAGGAGGAAGTGGATTCGGCATGTGTCTATGTGAATTGTTCTACGAGATTTACGGATGGTGGTGAATTTGGACTGGGAGCAGAGATCGGCATTTCCACCCAGAAGCTTCATGCGAGAGGACCGATGGGCTTAAAGGAACTGACCACCATGAAGTATCTGATCTGCGGAGATGGACAGATTCGATAAATAACCGATTTGTGTGAGGAGGAGACATCATGAGTTTGACAGCAACACCCAATGGAGACAGAGTACAGATTGCAATCTTTGGCAGACGAAATGCCGGCAAATCCAGCGTGATCAATGCAGTGACAGGACAGCAGCTTGCCATTGTATCGGATGTGAAGGGAACCACGACAGACCCGGTTTATAAGGCGATGGAGATACTGCCTATCGGCCCGTGTATGTTTATTGATACACCGGGGCTGGATGATGAGGGAGAACTGGGAGAGAAGCGTGTGGAGAAGGCAGTACAGGTGCTGAACCGCACGGATATTGCCATGCTGGTGTTAGATATTTCCAGACTCACACCGGAGGAACTGGAGCAGGGCCGGGGGATCGGCGGGAAGGAGCAGCAGATCCAGGCAATGATCGAGGAGAAAAAGCTTCCCTATGTGATCGTGCTGAATCAGGAGGACAAGCTTTCAACGGAGGAAGCGGAGAAACGCCGCCAGCAGATTATGGCAAAGAACAAAGCGGTGCCGGTCTGCAGTGTGAGCACTGTCCGTAAAACGGGACTGGAAAAGCTCAAGGATGCGCTGATCATGCTTGCCCCGGATACGGATCTGAAGTTACATATTCTCGGAGATCTGGTGGAGGAGAATGATGTGGTGGTTCTGGTGGTGCCGGTGGATTCGGCTGCACCGAAGGGACGGCTGATCATGCCTCAGCAGCAGGTGATCCGTGATATATTGGACAACCACGCAGTATCGGTGGTGACCCAGGTGCCTTCTCTGGCAATGACTCTTGACATGCTTGGAGATAAGGTGAAGATGGTGATTACGGACTCTCAGGCATTTGGCGAGGTGTCCCGGATTGTGCCCACACAGATTCCGCTGACTTCTTTTTCTATTTTATTTGCGAGACACAAAGGAAATCTACGGACTCTGGTGGAGGGCGTTACGGCGGTAGAACGGCTAAAGGATGGAGACCGGGTGTTGATCGCCGAGGGATGCACTCACCGGCGGCAGTGTGACGATATCGGGACAGTAAAAATCCCCCGCTGGCTGAAGGAATATACAGGGAAAGAATTGCAGATCGAGACCTGCAGCGGTACCGGATTTCCGACGGATCTGTCCGCCTATGCACTGATCATTCACTGTGGAGGCTGCACTCTTCATGAAAAGGAAATGAAGCACCGGATCTTCCGGGCACAGCAGTGTCAGGTGCCGATCGTCAATTACGGTATCTTTATCGCATATGTAAAGGGCATATTGAAGCGGAGTGTGGAGCTGTTTCCGGCGGTCTGGGAACTGCTGGAGTAGATGTATAACAAGGAGAGGATCAATGAAACTTATTGTTAATGAAATTGAGAAAAAATTTGAAGAGGAAGAAGTTCTTAAGGGAGCCTCTTTCACCTTTGAAAAGGGTAAGATATACGGACTTCTGGGACGGAATGGAGCAGGAAAAACGACACTTTTTAACTGTATCAGCCATGAGATTGATTTCGAGGGCGGTTCCGTTTCTCTGGAGGAGAACGGAGAAAACAGACCTGTAGATTTTGATATGATGGGATATGCGTTTTCTACCCCGGTTCTGCCGGAGTTTCTTACCGGTTATGAGTTCATTAAATTCTTTCTTGATATTCATAAAGGCAAAATAGAAAATCCCCTTACGGTGGAGGAATATGCCCAGATGGTGGGGCTGGATCTGCCGGATCTGGATCGGCTGCTCAAGGGATATTCCCACGGCATGAAAAATAAAATGCAGATGCTTTGTCTGCTGATCAGCAAGCCGCCGGTCATTCTGTTGGATGAACCGCTGACATCGCTGGATGTGGTTGCGGCTCATGAGATGAAGGAGCTTTTGCTGGCAATGAAAAAGGATCACATTATTATATTGTCCACCCACATTTTGCAGCTGGCACAGGATCTGTGTGACGAGATCGTGCTGCTGCATCAGGGGAAATTGTCCGGAGTGGATGATCTGGATTGTCATGATCAGGGATTTGAGGAGCATGTCATGGAGCTTCTGAGCCGTTAGAAAGGATACAGACAGATGAATCAGATAATAAGTCAGTTTCAGTTGTTTTTTGCCCAGCAGGTGAATCAACTGATCTATACGATCATTAATTTCAAGCCACTGAAGGGACTGATCTCGGAGGAGTGGTATGCCCGCAGTGATATCAAAAAGACACTGGGAATCCTTTGCCTGATCTGGAACGGGCTCAAGGATATCCTGTGGAAGTCATTATATTTTCTGCTGGCTGTCTTTGTACCGTGTGCGGTCTTACAGTCTAATATCGGCTGGAGCGATCATACGATGGCATCGATGATGGTATGGATATTTTTAATCCTGAATTGTTTTATGGGCTCCTTTACCAACAGCCATATTATCACCAATGGTGACGAACAGGATTACCTGTTATTGAATCTCATGCGGATTGACGCCAAAAGCTATTATCTCACCGGTATTTTATGGGAGTATGGCAAAGCAGCCGTTTGCTGGATGATCGCATTTTTACTGATCTTAAATCATGCATTTCCGGGACATATGGGGATTTTTGTGTGGGTGATCCTGTGCTATATCTGCTGTCGTCCGACCGGTGAGGCGGTTTCCCTGCTTCTTTGTGAGCATTATAATAAGATTCCTTATCAGGACAAAAGTAAGGAGGTGCAGGGAAGCTACTATCTGTACAATTGTCTGATGGCAATTGTGGCATATGGACTTTATCCTGTCCTGTATCTGGTACAGAGACAAAAGATGGTCTGGAATCCGTTGTTTGATGCAGGCCGTTTTTCTATGGGATTACAGGGGATTCTTCTGGTGGTCATGCTGATCGCAGCCGTGGCTTCCGTGAGATATCTGCGGGCGTATCCGAAATATCTGCAGGTGGCGAGAATGCTCTGCAGTTATCAGCGTGTGATGGAGCATCAGAAGGAAGTTGACAATGTCCAGTCTCTCGATGGTAAATTAAAGGATACTATGGACGAGGATGCCGTGACGGAGCGGATCTTTCAGGATAAAAGCGGCTATGAATATCTTCATGCTATCTTTTTTGAACGTCACAAAAAGATCGTGGCAAGACCAAGCAGGATCAAGGCATGGATTGTGGAAGGATTGTTTGGTGTGACCGCAGTGGCTGTGATCGTTAGCCGTTTTATGGCATCTGCGGCACAGTTTCAGGAGATGAGTGATGGCGTCTGGAGCACGGTGAATATGCTTTTAGCGATTCTTGTATTTATTATGTATTGTTCCTCTTCCGGAGAAAAGCTGACACAGGCGATGTTCTTTCACTGTGATGCTTCTCTGCTGAAGTATGGATATTACCGGACACCGGAGGCGATCATATCCAGTTTCCGGATCCGCCTGCGTTATATGATCCGGACGGAGTGCCCGTTTATTGCGGCGTTTTGCGCAGGAGTATTTATCAATCTGATGCTTTTGGGAAGATTTCAGAATATGCTGCAGATCATAGCAATCTTATTTTGTATCGTGATGCTGTCGGTATTTTTCTCCGTGCTGTTTCTGTGTATGTATTATATTTTTCAGCCGTTTACAGAGGCAGGAAATACCACAAGCGTTGGTTATAAGATCTGTACCATAGGGATTTATCTTGTGGCGTATAGCTGTCTGCAGATCCATACACCGCCGACATACTTTGCAGCGATTATTTTGGGAGTTACCGTTGTGACTCTGGTGGCAGCATTGCTGCTGGTGTGGAAGCTGGCACCAAAGACGTTCCGGCTGAAATAACGCGTTTGGCAGAGATGGCATTGCACAGGAAATAAGCTTTCCGGCATTATCAATTTGTGAGAGATATGGAAAAGGTATGAGAGAAAACTATGACAGAAAGGGGATTTCGATGCGTAAAAAAAAGACCTATGTATTTAATATTATATTAATGATCGTGGTTCTGTCTTTTACCTTTTATACACTTCTTCATGGAGAAGATCTGAGGGAGATCTTATCTGTTTTAAAAAAAGCAGATAAAAGCTGGCTTTTATTTGCTGCTGCGTTTGCGGTAGCATATCTGGTTCTGCAGGCAGTATCCCTGAAAGTAATCGTGCAGTCAGCAGGCACATCCATGAAGCTTAAGGATGGTGTGAAATATACTTTTATTGGATTTTTGTTTAATGCCATTACACCGTCAGCCAGCGGCGGACAGCCTATGCAGGTGTATTATATGCGCCAGGATGGCGTGTCTGTCGGAGTTTCTTCTGTGGCACTTTTGTTCTGGACAATTATTTACAAGGTGGCATTGATAGTCATAGAAGGGATAGTAATCCTGTTTTTCCGGGGCTTTCTTCATCAGTATCTTGGTCATTATTACTGGCTTTTTGTGTTGGGAATGGCGGTCAATCTGGTGTCCATTGTTTTGTACTCTATTGTGGTTTTTTCCAGGAACGGTGTACGGAATCTGGCACATCTTGGCACCTGGATCTGCCATAAACTGCGGATCATCCGCAACAAAAAACGCTTTATGGAGCGGCTGGATCACTCTCTGGAATTATATCAGGAGGGAGCCGTGTATATGAGAACACACTGGGAGATGTTCTTTGTGGTGTTGGGAATTACCGTGCTGCAGAGACTCAGTTTCTTTGCAGTGACCTGGTTTGTCTGTCTTGCTCTGGGACAACATGGCGCATCTCCGTGGGAGGTTGTGATGCTGCAGAGTTTTGTGGCAGTCTGTATTGACATTTTGCCAATGCCCGGTGGGGTTGGTGTTAATGAAGGCTTTTTCGTGACTTTGTTCAAACAGATCATGAGCAGGAGCACAGCGGTATCTGCAATGCTGTTAAGCCGTGGCGTGAATTTTTATATTCTGATGATCATTGGAGCGGTAGTGGCGGTTTATACCAGTGCCAGAAAGGTTACGGAGTAGACCGGAAACATAGTGGGATGGCTGTCTTCCGGGAAAACGGGGGTGACAGTTTCAATAGGATTTACAAAGATTGCTTAGAAAAGAGGATTTTATGAGTCAGTCATATCAGATCGTTTATGAAGGAGGCAGTGACGAGATTGTAGAGAAAAAGTCCCGTTTTATTGCCCATGTATTTCCGGTGCATTCCGAGGAGGAGGCAGCCGGTCATATTGAACAGATCAGGAAGAAGTATTGGGATGCCAGACACAACTGTCATGCCTTTGTGATCGGACCCAACAATGAGATCAGCCGGTGCAGCGATGACGGAGAACCCTCAGGAACGGCAGGAAGGCCGATTCTGGAGGTGCTGCAGGGACAAGGCATCCATGATGTTCTTGTAGTTGTAACAAGATATTTTGGAGGCACACTTCTGGGAACCGGTGGTCTGGTACGGGCATATTCCCAGGCAACGCAGGCAGGTCTGGCGGCGAGCCGGGTCATGACGAAGCAGCCGGGGCGGAAGATATCCATTGGGACAGATTACAATGGCATTGGAAAGCTCCAATATATTGTAGGGAAACGGCAGATTCCGGTAATGGACACCCGCTATGGCGAGGTGGTTGAGATGGATGTGCTGGTACCGGAGGAAGAGGTGGGAGCCTTAACAAAGGAGATTACCGAAGCGACTGCCGGAAAAGCAGAGCTTGCCATTTCAGATGAACTGTTTTTTGCGGTTCTTGATGGACAGCCCATGGTCTTTGATGGAGAATAAGCCCTGGGGTAGCAGGGATAGACAGAAAACAAACGACTAAAATATCATATGATCGAAGAAAGGACAGATCAGATATGGATTTATTTGAATATATGAGGGAGCAGTCCAAGGATGACGATGCACCCTTAGCATCCCGGATGCGTCCGAGGACGCTGGATGAGGTGGTGGGACAGGAGCATATTGTGGGGAAGAACCGGCTTTTATACCGTGCGATCCAGGCAGACAAGTTAAGCTCCGTGATCTTTTACGGCCCGCCGGGAACCGGAAAGACGACACTTGCCAAGGTCATTGCCAATACTACCAGTGCCGTGTTTCGTCAGGTGAATGCCACCTCCGCAGGTAAAAAGGAAATGGAAGAGGTGGTACAGGAGGCAAAGAATCAGGCAGGTATGTATGGCAAAAAAACGATCCTGTTTGTAGACGAGATTCATCGTTTTAACAAGGGACAGCAGGATTATCTCCTTCCCTATGTGGAGGATGGTACGGTGATCCTGATCGGAGCCACCACAGAGAATCCTTATTTTGAGGTAAACAGTGCGTTGATCTCCCGCTCGGTGATCTTTGAGTTAAAGCCTCTCACGAAGGAGGACATCCGTCAGCTTTTATTCCGTGCCGTGGAGGACAAAGAGCGTGGCATGGGAAGCTACCGGGCTGTGCTGGAGCCGGATGCGGCAGATTTTCTGGCAGATGTGGCAAATGGAGACGCCAGAAGTGCCCTCAATGCACTGGAGCTGGGGGTGCTTTCCACAGAGCGGGGCGCAGACGACCGGATTCACATTACCATGGAGGTGGCACAGGAATGTATCCAGAAACGGGTGCTTCGTTACGATAAGTCAGGGGATAATCACTATGACACGATCTCTGCATTTATCAAAAGCATGCGGGGATCAGATCCGGATGCCGCCATATATTATCTGGCGAGAATGCTTTATGCCGGAGAGGATGTGGCTTTTATTGCCAGACGTATTATGATCTGTGCTGCGGAGGATGTGTCCAATGCAGATCCGCAGGCGCTGGTGGTAGCAACCGGCGCAGCGCAGGCAGTGGAACGGCTCGGCATGCCTGAGGCACGGATCGTGCTGGCACAGGCGGCAGCCTATGTTGCATGTGCTCCGAAGAGTAACTCGGCGATCATGGCGATCGATGAGGCGATGGATCTGGTGGCACATTCGAAAACATGTCCGATTCCGGCACATCTGCAGGATGCACATTATAAAAGTGCGGCAAAGCTGGGACATGGGATTGGATATCTGTATTCCCACGATTATCCGAATCATTATGTGCAACAGCAGTATCTGCCGGATGCTTTAAAGGACCGGACGTTTTTCCATCTGTCCGATAACGGATATGAGAAAACAATACAGGAGCATTTTAAACGGATCGGGAAGGAGATAAAATAAACCTTCCTGCGAAGACTTATGTCAGCAGCTTAAGGCTTGCGGGCTGAAAGGAGTGTAAGAGAATTATGGACAAATTAAAGAGAGTTTTTGCAATGATCGGAGTGGTTTTGCTTGTATTTATGTATCTGATGACGATCATTACAGCGATCACAGCATCGGATGGTGCCCACAACTGGTTTATCGGTAGTATTATGCTGACGGTATTTGTGCCGGTGATCCTTTATGCCATCAATATGCTGATCAATATTCAGAAGAGAAACGAAGCCAATAACCGCATGCGTGAGGAAATGTATATGCGTCAGATCAAAGACGCCCTGAAAGCAAAGGCGGAGCAGGAGAAAGCACAGAAGGAAGCGCAGATGGCGGCAGCACAGGGACAGGCACTGCAGGGAGCACAGATGGCAGCAGCACAGGGACAGGCGCAGGTGGCAGCAGAGCCACAGGAGAAGGAATCGTGAGAACACCGGTTGCTGATTTTATTGACAGTTATATTGCCGGAGACGGTGTAAGAGCGCATATGCCGGGGCATAAGGGAGCAGGTCCGTTAGGGGTCGAAGTGAGAGATATTACGGAGATTGCCGGGGCAGATGTCCTGTCGGAGTCTGTGGGGATTCTGGGAGAAAGCCAGCAAAATGCCTGTACGTTATTTGGGACAGGTGCGACCCTGTATTCTACGGAGGGCTCTTCTCTGGCGGTAAAAGCCATGCTTTACAGCGTGATGATGCACTGGAAACACTGTGTAAAGGAAATGGAATACAGCAGACCGTTTATCCTGGCTGCAAGGAATGTTCACCGGGCTATGCTGGATGGCTGTGCTCTGTTAGATCTGGATCTGGAATTTATCCGGAGCAGTCAGGCACAGGGACTGTGCTCTGCCGTTGTGACAGCGCAGGAGGTAGAACAGAGCCTGAAAGCCTGTGAGAAGCTTCCGGCAGCAGTTTATCTCACCTCTCCGGATTATCTCGGAGTGCAGAGTGAAATTGCGGCGATCGCAGAGGTCTGTCACAAATACGGAACACTGCTGGCGGTGGACAATGCTCATGGTGCTTATCTGGCATTTCTGGAGGCAAGTAAGCATCCCATTCATCTGGGAGCTGATATTTGCTGTGATTCAGCACATAAGACGTTGCCGGTTCTGACCGGAGGTGCATATCTTCATTTACATGAAAATATCGTGTCCGAAATATTGGACAGTGCCAGAAAAGGTCTGACCATGTTTGGATCCACCAGCCCTTCTTATCTGATCCTGCAGTCGTTAGATCTGTGCAATGTATATCTGGAACAAAAGTTTCACAGGGAGCTGGCGGAATGCGTGGAAAAGGTCCGGCAGTTTAAAAAGGCGGCCGGAGATAGGGGGCTTCACATTATGGAGGGAGAACCCTTAAAGATTGTTATTGATACCGGAGCATCGGGATATGATGGAGAAAAGATTGCGGGGGAGCTTCGGGAGTTTGTCTGCTGTATCGGGGAGAGGAAACGCTTCGGGATCGAATGTGAATTTGCAGATCATCATACGGTTGTGTTTATGATGAGTCCGCAGAATGGACCGGAGGACTGGCAGATGCTGTATCGCTGGCTGGATCGGACAAGACTGCTGAAGCCCGGAAAGGCATTTGCACCGGCAAAGACTCTGGGAGAGGAACATGCTGTCCGCCGGATGACGATCCGGGAGGCTGTCTTTGCAGAATCTGAGATCATACCGGTTCGTGAGGCGGAGGGGAGGATCCTGGCACAGGAAACCGTATCCTGTCCCCCGGCGATCCCGATCGCTGTCAGCGGCGAGGAGATTGACAGGAACATGATCCGTGTCTTTGAAGAGTATGGAATCCGGGATGTATCTGTTGTCAAGTAATGCCTTGTCATCGGCCGTTTGTTTTGTTATACTTAATGTATTAAGTAACTGGAAACAGGGAGTTTCGCAAATTAAGGTATGGAGGCAAAAGGATGAAAAAAGAACAATTCGGAACCACAAAGGACGGAAAAGAAGTAACCCGTTATACGCTGGAAAATGTAAATGGAATGAAGGTATCATTTATTGATCTGGGGGCGGTGATCACCAATATCTGGGTGCCGGATCGGGATGGCCACATGGATGATGTGGTGCATGGATATGATGATGTGGCTTCTTATGAGGTCAACGAACCGAGTTTTGGAGCACCGGTGGGACGCTGTGCCAACCGTATTTCTGACGGTCATTTCGTGATCAATGGAGTGGAGTATAAGCTGGATCAGAATGATTCTACCAACTGTCTTCACAGTGGATTTCTACGCTTTAATTATATGATGTATGAGGCGGAGTACGAAAGGGGAGACGGGGAGCAGGTGCTGACGTTTTCGAGGGTCAGTCCTGACGGAGAGCAGCATTTTCCCGGCACGTTTACGTACAGCATTACCTATCATTTGACCGATGACAATGAGCTGATCATTGAGTATGATGGCGTTTCGGATGCGGATACGGTTGTCAATATGACAAATCACTCTTACTTTAATCTGGGAAAAGGTGGTCATAAGGGCGGTCAGATCTTAAATCATGAGGTAAAGATTTTTGCCGGTCAGTATAATCCGGTCAATGATCTTTTGTGTCCGACTGGAGAATTTGTGGATGTCGAGGGGACACCATTTGATTTCCAGGAGTTTAAGGTGATCGGCACTGATGTGGTACCGGATAAGAGCAGTCCGGATTATTTCAAGGGATATGATCATAACTTTGTGCTGGAGCATGAAAAGGGAGAGGTTGTCACAGCAGCCATCTGCAGAGAGCCGCAGACGGGAAGGACTTTGACGGTGCTTACAGACCAGCCGGGCATTCAGATGTATACGGCACCGGAGCTTTCCGGGGAGCATGGCAAGGATGGAGTGGTATATGGACCTTCCAGTGCGGTGTGCTTCGAGACACAGAATTTCCCAAATGCCATTAATACACCGGAGTTTCCTGATATTGTATTGAAGGCTGGAGAGCCGTACCGTCACTATACGGTATTCCGTTTTGGCACATATTAAAATACAAAAGTACTTGACATACACCCATTTTTAAATTTATCATATTCTGCATAATAAAAAGGATAGGGAAGAGGCTATGAATGTTTTTCGAAAACGCCTGCGGGCAGAATTTGGAAAGAAGGTATATCGCCATTTTGTGAGCTTGTGCAAAGAGGAGCTGGATCAAAAGAAGAACAAGGTTCCGGAGGAGCAGATCAAGGCGAATGAAAAAGTGGTATATAGTGAGATGTGTGAGCAACTTCAAAGCCTGACAAAAGAGGAGATTGAAAAGAAAAAAGAGCGCCTTGCAGGCACTCTTATGGATGCATTCCGGATTGCACGTCAGTTTAGCTTTGTATTTGTGTTTTATGTGCTTGCCAGTCTGATCCTGGCTGTGATGGGTCTGGATGCCAGAGTTACCAATGTCAGTCTGGTGTTGATGGGGATATGTTTTTTGTATAAAGTATATGAGTTTATCTGCAACCGCTTCTGTTTTGTGGATGCATATCTGATGATGCTGTACAAAACTGCATTGGAGCAGGATAATCCATCAGATTAGTTCGAAATGTTTCATTGCTTTATAGATGCCGTCGTTTTCTACCGTATCTGTTACATAATCTACGGTATTTAAAACGGGGGCATCACTTTTTTTCATTCCTATACTTAACCCGGCATATTCCAGCATAGGCAGATCGTTTGTGCTGTCGCCGACGGCAATGGTATCCTCCAGAGGAATGTCAAAATAATCCATCAGGAACCGGATGCCGGTTGCCTTGGAATGCCCTACGGGGATGACTTCATAGAAATCGTTGCCCCGGTCAATAAAGGTAAGTTTGTCTTTATATTTGTCCATAAAACCGGACAGATCACTTTCCGGGGTGGTGCAGAGGCAAAACTTATCGTAGTGAAGCCCTCTGGTTTCCGGTGGATAATCTACACAGTGATCCGGGAAAAGAGCATGGAACTCTTTGTAGAAGTCACCGATATGTGTCTGATAAGGAATCGTACTGTAGTAGATTGCATGCTGACCCTCTAACAGCCATTCCAGACGGTATTTGTGGAGATCCTCGTAGATGGCATCTGCCAGCGACATTGGGATCTCATCTGCCAACAGTGTTTCACCGTGATAGCTGATGAAGGTGCCGCAGCCGCAGACAAAGCCGTCAAAACCAAGATCACTGATGTTATTATGAATTTCAGCCCAGGCTCTGCCGGAGTTGATAAAGCAGAGATGGCCATTTGCCTGAAGCTCACGGATGGCCTGGATGGCACTGTCCGGAACATAACGTTTTTCGCCCTCGGACAGGATCGTGCCGTCAATATCAAAAAAAAGAAGTTTACGCATCATGGTTTCATTCCTTTCGTATGGTCGAATGACTTATTTTCGTTGTATCAGTATAATGGAATGAAACGAATTATGCAAGGGACAGATTTTTGTCTACAGAAAGGAAAAATTGTAAAATGAGTAAGAAATTTTTGCCCGTGACGAGAGAAGAAATGCTGGAACGTGGATGGGATCAGGTGGATTTTGTCTATGTCTGTGGGGATGCCTATGTGGATCATTCTTCCTTCGGGGCGGCGATCATTACCCGTGTGCTGGAGGCACATGGATACCGGATCGGCATGATCGCCCAGCCGGACTGGAAGGATGAAAAAAGCATACAGGTCTTTGGCATGCCTCGTCTGGGGTTTCTGGTGTCCGCCGGCAACATGGATTCCATGGTAAATCACTACACCGTGTCCAAGAAAAGAAGAAGCAGTGATGCCTATACGCCGGGAGGTATCACCGGTAAAAGACCCGACTATGCAACGATTGTATATTGCAATCTGATTCGCAGGGTGTACAAGCAGGTGCCCATCATGATCGGCGGGATAGAGGCGAGTCTTCGGAGGCTGGCTCATTACGATTACTGGTCTGACAGTCTGAAACATTCTATTCTTGTAGACTCTCAGGCAAATATTCTGATCTATGGCATGGGAGAGCTTGCAGTGGTAGAAGTGGCAGATGCACTGGAAAGCGGTATGGCCGTGGAGGATATTACGTATGTCGAGGGAACGGCATACCGCACCAAAAATCTGGATGCGGTGTACGATGCTCAGATGCTGCCCTCTTATGAGGAGCTTTGCCGGGACAAAAGAGCGTATGCAGAGAGCTTTTACACCCAGTACTGCAATACAGATCACTTCACGGCCAAATGCCTTGTAGAAAAATATAACGACCACCTTTATGTGGTGCAGAATCCTCCGGCGAGACCATTGAGCCAGATGGAGTTAGACGATGTGTATGCACTGCCGTATATGCGCGCTTATCATCCATCCTATGAGGCGGCAGGCGGGGTGCCGGCACTGCAGGAGATCAAATTCAGCCTCACCAGCAACCGGGGATGCTTCGGCGGCTGCAGTTTTTGTGCACTGACCTTCCATCAGGGACGGATCCTGCAGACAAGAAGTCATGAATCGATCCTTGCCGAGGCCGAGGAAATGATCAAGGATCCGGATTTTAAAGGATATATCCATGATGTGGGCGGCCCTACCGGTAATTTCCGTCATACCTCCTGCGAGAAGCAGTTAAAGTACGGAGTATGTACCAATAAACAGTGTCTGTTTCCAAAGCCGTGTAAGAACCTGATCGTGGATCACTCGGACTATTTGAAGCTTTTAAGAAAGCTTCGTGCCTTGCCGGGGGTCAAAAAGGTCTTTATCCGGTCCGGGATCCGTTTCGATTATGTGATGGAGGACAAGGACGATTCCTTTATCCGGGAGCTTTGCAAATATCATATCAGCGGACAGCTTCGTGTGGCACCGGAGCATGTGGCGGACCGGGTGCTGCATTATATGGGAAAGCCCGAAAATGCAGTGTATGAGAGTTTCGTAAAAAGGTATCAGCGGGTCAACAAAATGACCGGAAAGAAACAGTTTCTGGTGCCGTATCTGATGTCCTCCCATCCAGGCTCCGGTCTTTCGGAAGCGGTAGAGCTGGCAGAATATCTGCGGGATCTGGGTTATATGCCGGAGCAGGTACAGGACTTTTATCCGACTCCGTCTACATTGTCCACCTGTATGTATTATACCGGTCTGGACCCGAGAACCATGGAGAAGGTTTATGTGCCGGTGAACCCTCATGAAAAGGCAATGCAGCGTGCCCTGATGCAGTATCGCAATCCTCATAACTATGATCTGGTAAAGGAAGCCCTTATAAAGGCGGGCAGAGAAGATCTGATCGGTTTTGGACCGGAATGCCTGATCCATCCACGGAAGGAGAAGTGGATGGAAGAAAAATGGGATGACCGCCACAGCCATGGAAAGAACAAAAAGGGGAATGGAAGAGCAGAAAAAGGCAGTCAGGATCGCAGGGACAACGGAAATAAAAAGAATAAGCAGAATAGCAAAAGAAACGAAAAAAGTGGTGGACGGCAAAAGGCACAGAAAAGCAGTCACAGGAAAAACACGAAAAAACGATAAATTTAAGAAAAATTTAATGACAAGGATAAATTTTCGTAAGAAATATACGATATACTATATAGAGAAGGAGGTATTTATGGCAATGAATGGTATTAATAATCAATCAAATATTTCACGTCTTTATAACAGTATTTTTGGGATCGGAAGCAGCAGTGACAGCGGCAGTTCCTATGGGATCAGTGATCTGGCGATGATCCGCAACGGCTCTTACGGTAAGCTGATGAAGGCTTATTATGCAACGGAAAATACAGGAAAGACGGATTCCTCCAAGACCGAGGAGGAGACAAAGGCAGAGCAGACAAAGTTAGTCAGCGTAAAGTCTCAGGCGGCTTCTTTAAATAACAGTCTGGAGGATCTGCGGAGCAAATCTCTTTATGAGCCGGCCGGCACCGATGACAAAGGGAAAAATATATACGATCAGGATAAGATCACCAAAAGCGTGAAGGATTTTGTAGACAAGTACAATTCTTATGTGAAGTCCTCTTCCGATGTGGATTCCGTATCCATTTTGAAGAAGTCTGTCAGTATGGTAGGTTTCACGGCAAAGAATGCAGGCATGCTTTCCAGGATTGGTATCACGATCGGAGAGAACAATCAGCTGACGGTCAATGAGGATAAGCTGAAAAATGCTAGTGTACACGATATTTCATCCCTGTTTCAGGGCGGCGGTTCTTATGGTGATTCTGTACAGAATCTGGCGAGACAGAGCTACCAGCTCGCTAACAGTCAGGCTTACCAGAGAGGCAATGGATCTTCTTATACATATTCCGGCCGGTATTTGGCACTGGGCGGAGCAAATGGTGTGCTGGACAGATATCTGTAAGGAGAGTGCCTGCGCGGGACTTATATGAATGACATTTGGGACACCCCCGATCCGGGAGTATAGTGGTTTACGGATTCGGGGGTGTTTTTGCGTACTTGCACCATTTGGTCATTATGAGTATAATGAAGGAAAATGATTTAGAGGAGGCAGAGCCGTTGTATCGCTTTTATATTGGGCAGGATCAGATTGAAGAGGATCAGATCCATATTTTGGATTCCGATGTGAATCATATCAAAAACGTGCTTCGTCTGGAGCTGGGGGACTGGCTGGTGGCATGTGATGGGGAGGGCACGGATTATGTGTGCCGTATTCAGTCATTGTCACAGGAGGAGGTTACCCTTTCCATTGAAAAGAAACAGGAAAGCGGAACGGAGTTAGATACCCGGATCACATTGTTTCAGGGGATTCCTAAAAAGGATAAGATGGAATTTATCATTCAGAAGGCGGTAGAGCTGGGAGTGTATGAGATCGTTCCTGTTATGATGAAACGCTGTGTGGTCAAGCTGTCCGAAGCGGGAAAGATTCAGAAAAAGACGCAGCGCTGGCAGACAATTGCGGAAGCGGCGGCCAAGCAGTGTGACCGCGGCATTATCCCGGTGGTACATGCCCCAGTGACCATGGGGCAGGCGTTTGACATGGCATCCTCCTTAGAGTACAATATGATACCGTACGAATTACAGGACGGGATACAGGTATCGAGACAGATTGTGGAGGAAGCATGCTCCAAAGAGTCCGTAGGGATCTTTATCGGACCGGAGGGTGGTCTGGAGAAGGAAGAAGTGGAAAAGGCCATAGAGATCGGGGCAAAGCCGATCACTCTGGGCAAGCGGATCCTTCGGACAGAGACAGCCGGAATGGCACTGCTTTCCATTATGATGTTTCAGTTACAGAAGTGAGGATAGAACATGGAAGCGTATTTAGATAATGCAGCAACCACCAGAGTATTTCCGGAGGTGCGTGATATTATGCTGCAGGTGATGGAGAAGGATTTTGGAAATCCCTCCTCCAGACATACCAAGGGAATTGAGGCAGAGGGCTATATTACCAAAGCGGTACAGCAGATTGCTGGAACGTTGAAATGCCAGCCCAAGGAGATCATTCTGACCTCCGGAGGGACAGAGAGTAACAATATGGCACTGATCGGCACTGCGCTTGCCAATCAGAGAGCCGGAAAGCATGTGATCACCACAAGGATCGAGCATGCATCTATTCATGAGCCTTTTGGACGGCTGGAGCAGATGGGGTATGAAGCACAGTATCTGCCGGTGGACCAGAATGGACATGTACAGCCGGAGGTATTGGAGGAAGCGGTGCGGGAGGATACCCTGTTAGTTTCTGTTATGATGGTCAATAATGAGATGGGAGCCGTAGAGGATATCAAAAGGCTCGCGGCAGTGGCAAAGCAGAAAAATCCCAATGTGATCTTTCATGTGGATGCGATTCAGGCATATGGCAAGTACAAGATCGTCCCGAAACGTCTGGGGATCGATCTGATGTCCGTCAGCGGTCACAAGATACACGGACCAAAGGGGAGTGGTTTTCTCTATGTCAGAGACGGCGTAAAGATCAGTCCGATCATTCTGGGAGGCGGCCAGCAGAGAGGCATGCGCTCCGGTACCGAGAATGTTCCGGCGATTGCAGGTCTTGGTGAAGCGGTCCGTCTGATCTATCAGCAGCACAGCGAGAAGGTGGAATGTCTTTATGTCCTGAAGCAGCGTCTGATGGATGGACTGACTGCCATGGAGGGCGTGACGATCAATGGGATCAACGGACTTTCCCTGACGGAGACGGCACCACATATTGTCAGTGCAAGCTTTAACGGGATCAAAAGTGAGGTTATGCTTCATGCACTGGCACAGGAGGGCGTCTATGTGTCCTCCGGGTCGGCATGCTCGTCCAATCATCCGGATCTCAGCGGCACATTAAAAGCAATCGGCGTGGAGGACAAACTTCTGGATTCCACACTGCGGTTCAGTTTCTCGGTGCTTAGCACAGAGGAAGAGGTGGATCACGCACTGGAGGCAGTCGCAAAGGTTCTGCCACAGCTTCGGCGGTTTGTGAAGAAATAATATAATGCAGCTTGATCTACCCAACATCATAATATAGATTAAGTCAACAAAGAAATGGAGAAAATATATGTATCAGGCATTCTTAGTAAAATATGCGGAAATCGGCATTAAAGGAAAGAACAGATATAAATTTGAAAATGCCCTCTGCCAGCAGATGGAGCGTACCCTAAAGCCATTGGATGGAGAGTTTGTGGTAGAGCGTCAGCAGGGACGTATTTTTGTAGAGGCAAAGGGGGATTTTGATGAGGATGATGTCATTGAAGCCCTGCAGCATGTATTTGGTATTTCCGGAATCTGTCCGGTCAATGTGATCGAGGACAAGACCTGGGAAAATGTAGCCAAAGGTGTAGGAGACTTTGTAGAGCAGCAGTATGACAAGCTTGATTTCACCTTTAAGGTAGAGTCCAAGAGAAGTGATAAGCATTATCCCATGACATCACCGGAGGTATGTGTGGAGACGGGAGCATATCTGCTGGATCGTTTCCCGGAGCTTCGTGTAGATGTTCATAAACCGGAGGTGCGTATCTGGGTAGAGATCCGCGAGAAGGCGTATGTATATTCCAAGGTCATTAAGGGGGCCGGCGGAATGCCTCTGGGAACCAACGGCAGTGCAATGCTTCTTCTGTCCGGCGGTATTGACAGTCCGGTGGCAGGATATATGATCGCCAAGAGAGGCGTATTTATTGATGCGGTATATTTTCATGCACCGCCATACACCAGTGAGAGGGCAAAGCAGAAGGTCGTAGATCTCGCAGAACTGGTATCAAAATATACCGGACCGATCCGTCTTCATGTGGTCAATTTTACGGACATACAGATGTATATTTATGAGACATGCCCTCATGAAGAATTAACGATCCTGATGCGTCGTTATATGATGCGTATTGCAGAAACACTGGCAAAGAAAAACGACTGTCTCGGTCTGATCACCGGCGAGAGCATTGGCCAGGTGGCAAGCCAGACCATGCAGAGCCTGGCGGCGACCAATGAGGTGTGCACGCTGCCGGTATACCGTCCGCTGATCGGTTTTGACAAGCAGGAGATCGTGGAATTGTCTGAGAAGATCAATACCTACGAGACATCCATTCAGCCATATGAGGACTGCTGTACCATTTTTGTCGCAAAGCATCCGGTCACAAAACCGGAGCTTAAAATGCTTCACCGTTCCGAGGAGAAGCTTGTGGGCAGGATTGACGAGATGGTAAAGACTGCACTGGATACCGTAGAGATTATTATGGTGGGAGAGTAGAGAAAAAGAGCAAAGAAAAAGAGAACACCAATGGTGTTCTCTGTACTTCTCTTTCATGGAAAACCTCAGGAATCCCTGAGGAAACTCATAAAGGTATGTAATAAATTACTCTACGATGTATGGAGCGAGAGTCTTAAGAATCTCATCGATGTTGTCATCATCATGGATGTTCAGATCGATAGCCTTGGAAAGATCCAGACTGAAGATTCCCATAATAGACTTTGCGTCAATCACATATCTTCCGGATACCAGATCAAAATCAGTATTGAAGTTTGTTACATCGTTTACAAATGCCTTAACCTTGTCGATTGAGTTTAAAGAAATCTTTACTGTTTTCATAACTATTACCTCCTCATTGATTTTGTTCATCTTTATACTAGACACAACGGGACAAAAAGTCAATATACAATGTTGCCAAAAAATATCACGAAAAACCTGCGAGGAATGCTATATTTTGGTAAAAACACCGAAACTGTGTAAAAAATATGTGAAAATTTTTAAAATATAAAAGAAAAATGGAGTTCAAAATGAAAATTGCTTTTTTAACATTGGGCTGTAAAGTAAATTCTTACGAAACAGAAAAAATGAAAATACAATTTGAGACAGAAGGCTATGAAATAGTTTCCTTTTCGGAAAAGGCAGATGTCTATGTGGTCAATACATGTACCGTTACCAATATTGCAGACCGGAAATCAAGAAAAATGCTTCACCGTGCCCGCCGCATGAATCCGGATGCGGTGGTTGTGGCTGCAGGATGTTATGTGGATTCTGCCCGTCAGAAAGGAGAGGAGGACGAAAGTGTCGATCTTTTTATTGGCAATGAAGACAAAGAAACCATGATATCCATGGTAGAAGAATTAATGGAAAAAAAGGGTATTATCCATCAGGAAAATTGTCCGGATCATGTCATGGGAGAAATGTCACAAAAGGCAGAAAAAGAGCTGCATACCAGAGCTTATATTAAGATTCAGAATGGCTGTAACCAGTACTGCAGTTACTGCATTATTCCTTATGTCAGAGGAAAGCTTGAGAGCCGTTCCGTGGAAGATATTTTGTCCGAAACAAGAAAGCTTGCCGCTGCCGGATTTCATGAAATTGTATTGACGGGAATTCATCTTTCCTCCTTTGGTGTGGATCGGGAATTTGAAAAAACAGATGCCAATAGTTTTGTAAAACTTCAGGGGAAATATCTGCTGGAATTATTGCAGAAAATGGCACAGGTTTCCGGAATCGAGAGGCTGCGTCTGGGATCTTTAGAGCCGCGGATCATTACCGGAGAATTTGTAAAAAAACTGGCGGAAATTCCGGAGGTGTGTCCTCATTTTCATCTTTCTCTGCAGAGCGGATGTGATGCGACATTAAAGAGAATGAATCGTCATTATTCGTCACAGGAATATCTGCAGGGAGTGGAAATTTTACGGAAATATTTTAAAGATCCTGCGATCACCACCGATATTATTGTGGGATTTCCGGGAGAGACGGAGGAAGAATTTAAAACAACATGTGATTTTGCAAAGAAGGTGTCCTTTGCGCAGATTCATGTATTTAAATATTCCAGACGTCACGGAACCGTTGCAGACCGTATGGAGGATCAGGTGGATGAGCAGGTAAAAAACAGCCGGAGTGACAGACTGTTAGCGGTAGAAGCAGAGCTGGAAAAGCAGTATCAGCAGAAATTTCAGGGGCGGATACAGAAGGTTCTGATCGAGGAACCGGTTCTGATCGGGGATGCAAAATATCTGGTGGGATATAATGAAAGATATGTCCGGATCGCGGTACGGTATGAAGAAGGAAGATGCGACGAAAGCCTTTGTAACAGCCTGATAGAGGTGCATATTAATGGCTCGCTGGACGGAGATATTTTACTTGGAACATGGGAAAGGGCTTGTAATTTATAAAAAGATATATTACTATATTGAATAGATATGTGCTCGTGAAAGGATGGAGGTAGTGCCATTATGCAGGAAATCAATAACACACAATATTTTAACGTACAGAAGGATATGGATTTCGAGGTAAAGGATGTCATTGCCCGGATTTATGAAGCATTGACCGAGAAGGGATATAATCCGGTCAATCAGATCGTCGGTTATGTGATGTCGGGAGATCCAACCTATATTACCAGCCATAAGGGAGCGAGAAGTCTTATTATGCGTGTGGAGCGTGATGAGATTATTGAAGTGCTTCTGGAGGATTATATTCAGAATAATTTCAAATAATTCCAGGCACATTATCGGAAGAGGGTTTTCCGGTGTTTTCACAGAGTGACGAAGGCAGAGGAATGGAGGAAAAACAGTGAGGATCATGGGATTGGACTATGGTGACAAAACCGTAGGAGTTGCCATTAGTGATGAGCTGCTGCTGACGGCGCAGCCTGTGGAAACGATTTCGAGAGAGAGACCGGCGAAGCTTCGCAAGACATTTGCACGGATAGAGGAACTGATCACAACATATGAGGTGGACCGGATCGTACTGGGTCTTCCCAAGAGGATGGACAACCAGGAGGGAGAACGCTGCGAGCGAACCAGAGAGTTTGGAGATCAGTTAGCAAAACGTACGGGAATCGAGATCATATATCAGGATGAGCGTCTGACCACAAAGGAAGCAGACGCAGTATTAAATGAGGGTGGAGTCCGGAAGGAAAACCGAAAAGAGTATATTGACAAGCTTGCGGCATCGTTGATCCTGCAGGGCTATCTTGATATACTCGCAAAATAGGAATGGAGATCATAGATGCAGAGTATTAATTTTATCACGGATGAGGGGGAGGAGATCCCTTTTTATATAATCGAGCAGACTACATTGGCAGGAAAGGATTTTTTGCTGGTGACCGACAGCGATACGGACGAGGATGAGGCAGAGGTCTATATTATGCAGGAGATTAGTGATCAGGAGGATCAGACTGTTTATGAGTTTGTAGAGGATGAGGCACAATTAGAAGCACTTTCCAAGGTGTTTGCAGAATTGCTGGACGACGTGGATATTCAGATGTAGAAGGATGCAGAAAAGAGATGTCTGACAGACGGGGAAGAGGTCTGGAAAGGCTTTGTTTTTCTGTACAATTTTCTGGATTTTAATCAAATAATAAATAAATCAAAGAAAGGCAGGGTATTTCATTGAAAAAGGATACGGAATCAAGTGCAGTACAGCACAAAGCAGCGGAGGGAGAAAAAGGAGCGAAACGGATCATCCGGAGAGGCAGAAAGCCGTCTGTAAAGGCAGAGCGTGAGACAAAGGAGACGGCAGCAGAAAAGCCAAAGAGAACAAGAACCACAAGAACGACGAAGGCGGCCAGAGAGGAAAAAGAAAGCGTGGCTGCAAAAGCAGATAAAGCCGTTGCAGAAAAGGTACGGCGCATGACAGAAAAGTCAAACCAGAAGGCAAAGGGCAGCCTTATTGGTCAGGGGCTTAAGATCATCCCACTGGGTGGTCTGGAGCAGATCGGTATGAATATTACCGCATTTGAGTACGAGGACAATATCGTGGTAGTAGACTGTGGTCTTTCCTTCCCGGGGGATGATATGCTGGGAATCGATCTTGTCATTCCGGATATCACATATCTCAAGGAAAATATTGACAAGGTCAGAGGCTTTGTGATCACCCACGGACATGAGGATCATATCGGTGCACTTCCTTATGTACTCAAGGAGGTCAATGCTCCTGTTTATGCAACGAAGCTTACCATGGGTCTGATCGAGAATAAGCTCAAAGAGCATGTGATGCCAAAGCCGGTCAAGAAAAAAGTCGTAAAATACGGCCAGTCCATCAATCTGGGCTGCTTCCGGATTGAATTTATCCGCACAAACCACAGTATTTCCGATGCTGCGGCACTGGCAATCTTTACCCCGGTGGGAACCATTGTTCATACCGGAGACTTCAAGGTGGATTACACTCCGGTACGTGGAGAGCCGATCGATCTGCAGAGATTTGCGGAGCTTGGCAAAAAGGGTGTATTGGCATTGATGGCAGACAGTACCAATGTAATGAAGCCGGGCTTTACCATGTCGGAGCGTACTGTAGGTAAAACCTTCGATAATATTTTTGCTGAAAATACAAAGCATCGTATCATTGTGGCAACCTTTGCATCCAACGTGGATCGTGTCCAGCAGATCGTGAATTCTGCGGTGAAATACGGCAGAAAGGTTGTTGTCGAGGGCCGGAGCATGGTCAATGTCATCACTACAGCCACAGAGCTGGGATATATTGACATTCCGGACAATACGCTGATCGATATGGATCAGATGAAAAATTATGCACCGGAGAAGCTGGTGCTGATCACCACAGGAAGCCAGGGAGAGGCGATGGCAGCACTGTCCAGAATGGCATCGAATCTTCACCGCCGGATCACAATTGAGCCGGGCGACACTGTAATCTTCAGTTCCCGTCCGATCCCTGGCAATGAAAAGAATGTTGCCAAGGTAGTCAATGAGCTTGCGGCAAAGGGAGCTAAGGTCATTGAGCAGGATGCCCATGTATCCGGACATGCCAGTGAGGAGGAGATCAAGCTGATCTATGCACTGACAAAGCCACAGTATGCGATCCCGGTTCACGGAGAGTACCGTCATTTACAGGCACATGCAGAATTGGCACAGCTTATGGGTGTGCCAAAGGAGAATACCGTGATCCTGTCTTCCGGTGATGTGCTGGAGATCGACAGTGAGCATTGCGCACTGGTGGGCAAGGTACAGGCACAGGGCATCATGGTAGATGGACTTGGTGTCGGCGATGTAGGAAATATTGTTTTAAGAGACAGACAGCATTTGTCCGAAAATGGACTGATCATTATTGTATTAACATTAGAGAAGTATACCAATCAGCTTTTGGCGGGACCGGATATTGTTTCCAGAGGTTTTGTCTATGTGCGTGAGTCCGAGTATCTCATGGACGAGGCAAAAAGCATTGTATATGCAGCACTGGAGAGATGTCTGGACAATCAGGTGTCTGACTGGTCCAAGATCAAGACAGAGATCAAGGACAGCCTCAGTGATTATCTCTGGAAGAAGATGAAACGTAATCCTATGATCCTGCCGGTTATTATGGAGGTTGAGTAGCCTATGAGTGGAGAGACGCAGCTTTTGATGGAGCAGTTGATGGAAGCCGTAAAGCGTACCCAGGAGTACAATCAGTATCAGACGCTTCTGGAAAGTGTCAAAAAGCATCCGGATATTTACCGGAGGATCGGGGAATTCCGCAGAGGCAGCATTGTGTTCCAGATGACGGATCATGCCAATCCTATTGAGGAGAACAATACACTGCAGAAGGAGTTTGCAGATCTGCAGACCAATGGTCTTGCCAATGAATTTCTGGCGGCGGAGCATCAGTACTGCATGATGATCAAAAAGATGCAGGAATATTTTCTGGATCATCTGGATCTGGAACTGGAGTTTTTAGATGAATAGCTGGAAGCCGGCAGCGGTGACATCGGTTTATATCGTGCTGTATTTGCTGCTGGTGTTCGGTGTGGCAATTCTGTGTTTTCATGGCTATCGTTTCTGCTATGCTGTATTTGCGGATGTCCGGGTGGAGGAGCAGCCGGGAGAGGACATTACCTTTTCGGTATCTTCTGCAGACAGCTTCCGGGACATTGCGGCGAAGCTGCAGGAGAAGGGTGTGATCCGTGACCGGTACAGCTTTCTTGCCAGGGCGGGGATTATGGATACCGACCGCAATAAGATCTACGCCGGAAAGTATATTCTGAATAATTCCATGACATATGAGCAGGTAATCAATCATCTGACGGTATCAGAAGGGTTTGACAAATGATAATTGATGAGAGACTTTCAGTATTTATCGATGCACTGCAGTGGGATCTGCCGGGAGACCTGGCAGAACTGGAGAAGCAGGCACTTGAGGATCAGGTGCCCATTATCCGGAGACCCATGCAGACATTTCTCGGATTTATATTGGGGCTGACACAGCCGGCATCCATTCTGGAGATTGGAGCGGCAGTTGGATTTTCCAGTATATTGATGAGTGAATATGTGCCGGAGCAGACTTCCATTACTACGATAGAAAAGGTACCGGCAAGGATCCGTGCCGCCAGGGACAATTTTCGTCGTTATGGGAAGGCAGACCGGATCTGTCTGTTGGAGGGAGATGCGGCAGATGTCCTGGCAGAGCTTTGTACAAAAGGCGATCAATACGATTTTATTTTTATGGATGCTGCCAAGGGACAGTATCTTAATTTTTTGCCGGATATATTGAAGATGCTTCCCGGAAATGGTATGCTGATAACAGACAATGTACTGCAGGATGGTGACGTGATCCAGTCACGCTATGCCATTAACCGCAGAGACCGTACGATCCATGGACGGATGCGGGAGTATCTGTACCGGCTGACCCATTCGGAGGAGCTTGATACAGTGATATTGCCTGTGGGAGACGGGATTACCGTGTCCCGGCGGATAAAGTGAGGTGAAAGGGTTGTTATCAAATGGAAAGCCGGAGTTACTGATACCGGCAAGCAGCTTGGAGGTTTTAAAGGTAGCCGTAATATATGGTGCCGATGCCGTATATATCGGAGGCGACATGTATGGACTCCGTGCAAAGGCCAAAAACTTCTCTCCGGAGGATATGAAGGAGGGGGTAAGATTTGCCCATGAGCATGGAAAGAGAGTGTTTGTCACAGCAAATATAACAGCTCATAATGGGGATCTGGAAGGGATCCGCCGTTATTTTGAGGAGCTGAAGGAGATCGGACCGGATGCATTGATCATTTCGGATCCGGGCGTTTTTGACATTGCCAGGGAGGTCTGTCCGGAGATCGAGGTGCATATCAGTACCCAGAGCAACAATGTCAACTATGGCACATATCTGTTCTGGCAGCGTATGGGAGCAAAGCGGGTGGTATCCGCCAGAGAGCTTTCAATCCGGGAGATCAAGGATATCCGGGCGCATATTCCCGATGATCTGGAGATTGAGACTTTTGTGCATGGTGCTATGTGTATTTCCTATTCCGGCAGATGTCTTCTGAGTAATTATTTCACAGGGCGGGACGCCAATCTGGGAGCATGTACCCATCCATGCCGGTGGAAGTATTATATTATGGAGGAGAACCGTCCGGGAGAGTTTCTTCCGGTGGAGGAAAATGAGAGAGGCACATATATTTTCAATTCCAAGGATCTGTGCATGATCGAGCATATACCGGATCTGGTAGATGCCGGCATTGACAGCTTCAAGATCGAAGGACGCATGAAGACAGCTCTTTATGTGGCTGATGTGGCGAGGACATACCGGCAGGCGATCGATGATTACTTTACATCACCGGAGCTGTACGAATCCCGAAAGTCATATTATATGGATGAGATCTCCAAGTGTACGTACCGCCAGTACACGACAGGGTTCTTTTATGGGAAACCGACCCATGAGGGACAGATCTACGATAACAATACCTATGTTAAGAAATATACGTATCTCGGTATCGTCAGCGGGATCACAGAGGATGGATATGCTGTGATGGAACAGCGCAACAAATTCTGCGTGGGTGATGAGGTAGAGATCATGAAGCCGGATGGCAGCGATTGTCACGTCAAGGTGCTTGCCATGCAGGATGAAAAAGGAGAAGCAATGGAAAGCTGTCCTCATCCACAGCAAAAGATCCGGGTGAGGTTTAGTGAAGTTCCGGACAGAATGAATCTGATCCGTGTATCATGTGAGTAAATACATTTAGGAGGAAGAGTTATGGAAAAAAATGTAAGACTGAGAGTACTTTATGTAATGGAGCTGTTTGTGCAGCAGACAGATGCAGAAAACGGAGTGACGATGCAGGAAATCCTGGACTGGCTGGCAGATCATAATCTTACCGGTGAGAGAAAGAGTATCTACGAGGATATTCATGCACTTAAGGAGTTTGGTCTGGACATTCAGTACACACAGTCCGACAAAACATATCGTCTTGCAAGTCGTTAATGAAATGAAAAAGGAGAAAAACAATGACACCACAGCAGAAATATTTAGACATTGTGGATGAGGTGATCGCAAAGGGGCCGTTTAAACCGGACTGGGTATCCCTCTCTGACTATGAGACACCAAAATGGCTCAAAAACGGTAAATTCGGTATCTTTATTCACTGGGGATTGTTCAGTGTACCGGCATTTAACAACGAGTGGTATTCCAGAAACATGTACATCCAGAGCATGGAGGAGTGGCAGCATCACAGAGATACCTTCGGAGAGCATACGAAGTTTGGCTACAAGGATTTCATTCCGATGTTTACGGCACCAAAGTTTCAGCCGGAGGAGTGGGTGAAGCTGTTTAAGGAAGCAGGAGCCAGATATGTGATGCCGGTGGCAGAGCACCATGACGGTTTCCAGATGTATGACAGCGAGATCAGTGAATGGAACAGTGTCAAGATGGCGATGAAGCGTGATGTGCTGGGGGAGATGAAGGCTGCGATCGAGAAAGAGGGGCTGACCTTCTGTGAGTCCAATCATCGTGTAGAGCATTCCTTCTTTATGGGACATGGCAAGGAGTTTGACAGTGATATTAAGGATCCTATGAAGTTAGGCGATTTCTATTATCCTGCGATGCCGGAACCGGACAATCAGGATCTGTTCAGCCCGGCACCTCCACAGGATTTCATGGAGGACTGGCTTGCGAGAAACTGCGAGCTGGTGGAGAAGTATCATCCAAATATGGTTTACTTCGACTGGTGGATCCAGCATGATTCGGTAAAGCCATATCTGAAGAAGTTTGCAGCATATTATTACAACCGTGGACTGGAATGGGGACAGCAGGTAACGATCTCCTACAAGCATGATGCGATGATGCTGGGAACCGGTGTTCTCGATATGGAGCGTGGCCACTTTACAGAGGCAAAGCCGTTTACGTGGCAGGCGGATACCTCGATGGCTTACAATTCCTGGTGTTATACAGAGCAGAACCGCTTTAAGCCGACCGTAGAGATCATTCAGGATCTGGTAGATATCGTCAGCAAGAACGGATGTCTTCTGTTGAATGTCGGACCGAAGGCAGACGGAACCATCTGTGATGAGGAGATCAGGATCCTTAAAGAGATGGGTGAATGGATGAGTGTCAACGGAGAGGCAATCTACGATACACATCCATGGCGTATTCAGGCTGAGGGCAGCACCAAGGGCGTAGAGGGTATGTTCTCTGAGGAAGGCCGTCAGGCGTATGGCAGGGACGATATCCGTTTTACCTGCAAGGCAGATTATATTTATATCATTGCCATGAAGCAGGAGGGGGCTGACGTGGTCGTAAAATCCATGGGAGAGGACAGTAAGGACTTCCACGGCATTATTCTGGAGATGAAGGCTCTGGGATATGATGAGGAGGTTACATATGAGCGTGATGCGGATACCATGACGATCCACGCACCATTTGTAAAGAGTGATATGCCTGTAGTATATCGTATGAAATTGAAATAATTAAATATAGAATGGAAAAGAGAAAGGCTGATACACCGTTTGATGTATCAGCCTTTTGTTACACCTCAAAGCTATGTCCAGATAATTTTGCAATAAAAAATTTATTAGAAAACTAAAATGGTTTATGCCATGAATATAACGTCTGTCTGTTGTCTGCAATTAACCAAGCTTAACAACGTTAGCAGCCTGTGGTCCCTTTTCTCCGTTGACAACGTCGAACTCAACCTCTTCACCTTCATCAAGAACCTTGAATCCGTCCATCTGGAGTGCTGAGAAATGTACGAATACATCCTTGCCAGTCTCGTCAGAGATGAAACCAAAACCCTTCTTTGCGTTAAACCATTTAACTGTACCCTTCATAGTAGTGCCTCCTAAAATAATGAAAAAATTTTGTAACCTGTGTGAGCACAGATTTCAACAACATGTTTAATCTACCATATTCACTGGTTCCTGTCAATGTAAATCAAATGAAAAGCAGTGCTAATTTTTATCAATGCCGAGTTCCTGCGCAAGTTCCTCCAGATACATCCAGCGATCCATTTTCTGCTCCAGTTCCCGGGAGAGACTCTCTTTTTCTTCGGATAATTTTCCGAGCTTTACAAAGTCACTGGCGGCCTGTCCCATCTCCGTGTCAATCTCTTCCAGACGACCCTCTATGGCAGCAATGTCGTCTTCGATCGTCTCGAAATCCTTCTGCTCCTGATAGGTCATTTTTTTCTTTTTGGTCTGACCGTCCTTCCAGTTATTGCGGTTCACGGTTTTGGCGGGTTCTGCATCCGATGGAGAGCTGGTGCCGGAGGTGGTTGTATGACCAGTGACATCTGTATTTCTGGCTTCACGGGCATGAAGGTAGTCGGTATAGCCACCCTCGTACTGAACCAGTCTGCCGCCCTCCTCATAGGAAAAGATACGGCGGACCACACGATCCAGAAAATAGCGGTCATGGGAAACCACTGCCACGATGCCATCAAAGTGATCCAGATAATCCTCCAGGATCGTCAGGGTGGCGATGTCCAGATCGTTGGTCGGCTCGTCCAGAAACAGAACATTTGGTGCCTCCATCAGAATGCGGAGCAGATAAAGACGCCTCTTCTCACCACCGGACAGCTTCTTGATCAAGGCGTACTGCATATCCCCCGGAAACAGAAAGCGTTCCAGCATGGCAGAGGCTGTGATCAGGGAACCGTCCGGCTGGCGGATGTATTCTGCACCGCTGCGGACATAGTCGATCACCCGCATGTTGTCGTCCAGTGCTTCATTTTCCTGGGAAAAATAACCGATCTTGACTGTCTGGCCTATGGTGACGGTACCGCTGTCCGGCTGCACGGAACCGTCAATGATCTTCATCAGTGTAGATTTGCCGCAGCCGTTGGGACCGATAATACCGATCCGGTCATCCCGCAGGAAGATATAAGAAAAATCACGGATCAATGTACGATCTCCGTAGGATTTTGTGATATGCTCCAGCTCCACGGTAGTTTTGCCGAGACGGGAGGAGACGGATGTCATCTCCACAGAGCTGTCACGGACAGGTGCAGCAGTATCCCGCAGTGCCTCATAACGTGCAATATGTGCCTTCTGTTTTGTGGAACGGGCTCTGGCACCACGCTGCATCCAGGCAATTTCCACCCGTAGCAGACTCTGACGTTTCCGTTCTGTTGCCATCTCGATCTCTTCTCTCTGGGCTTTTCGCTCCAGATATCCCAGATAATTGCAGCTATAACTGTAAAGCTTTCCCTTGTCGATCTCTACGATCCGGTTTACCACGCTGTCCAGAAAATAACGGTCGTGGGTGATCATGATCAGGGCACTTTTTGTATGTTTCAGGAAGGTTTCCAGCCATTCCGCCATAGCACTGTCCAAATGGTTGGTAGGCTCGTCCAGGATCAGAATATCAGCGGGAGTCAGCAGAGTACGCACAAGGGCGATCCGTTTGCGCTGTCCACCGGAAAGCTCCGTGATATTCTGGTTAAGCTGTGTGATCCCGAGCTTGGTGAGCAGGGATTTGGCGTCTGCCTCGTAATCCATGGGACTACCGGAAATATCATCGGCAAGAGGCAGAGCTGCAGTCAGGGCATCAAAGCTTTCCGGAAAGACCGGGTTCTGAGGAAGATAGCCGATACGCAGGTTTCTTCCCATGATAACGGTACCCTCGTCCGGTTCTTCTCTGCCGGCAAGGATTTTTAATAAAGTTGACTTACCGGTTCCGTTGATGCCGATGATCCCGACTTTCTCCTGCTCGTTCAGGGAGAAAGAGGCATCATCAAATAGTTTACGTTCTGTATAAGAATGTGTTAAATGTTCTGCTGTGATCAGATTCATAAGTAATCTCCATTTCCTTTTGCATTGACACGACACGGGAATCCTTTATAATAAAGAAAAGAATAAACGTGTGATGATAGAAGCTTCAAAGTATTTGCAGCTTCTATCATATGATAACCGTAAAGGTTTATTCTGTCAAAATAAGAATTTGGGGGGACAGTATGAAAAAATATAGTCGTCTGGTTAATTATTATGAGACGGATCAGATGGGAATTGTGCATCATTCCAATTATATCCGTTATTTTGAGGAGGCAAGACTTTACTGGATGGATGAGATCGGTCTGTCCTATAGTGGGCTGGAGAAACGGGGGCTGATCATTCCTGTTACTTTTGCAGATTGTCAGTACAAACAGCCGGTGCACTTTGGGGATATGATCTGTATTTCTGTCCGTATAGTAAAGTTTGACGGATTGAAGATGGAATTTGCATATGAAGTGAGGGATGAGACGACAGGGGAGCTTCGGAGTACCGGAAGAACCGGTCATTGCTTTCTGAACCGGGATATGCATCCGGTATTGATCCGCAAGAGTGCACCGGAGCTGTATGATATTATGTTAAATGCTCTTCATGAGGATGGAGGAGCAGGTAGAAAGGGAATGTGAATCAGATGAAGAAAAAGCTGTTAACCATATTGATCACCAGCCTTGTGATGATCGCAGGGATGGGGGTATTTTTGTGGAAGATGAATTCCGTGAACCGGCAGCAGGCAAAGAAACAGGCTGCCCTTCTGCAGGAGGAGATGGACACGGATACAAAGGAAAAAGAACTGGAGGATGTGGATAAGCTGGAGCTGCAGACACTGTATCTGTCCGGGGACAAGAAAAATGTTGTCACCAGGGAATATGAAAGTGTGGATAGTATTTATAACAAGTCAAAATCCTCGTCTGCTGAGGAGATGCTGACAGATATCAAGAAAAAACGGGATTATTCGGAGAAGGATCCTCTGTGGGCATACAACCCATATGGGACGAATCCGGACTCTTTATATATGTATTTTAAGAGCAAGGGCAGGTTTTACTGCAGATATACGGTTTCCGTGGATGATGAGAAAATACCGGATTTCACCAGGACATTGGATAACGGGGCAGAAGGCAATGTTGCCAGAGAGCATGAGTACCAGATCATCGGTCTGGTGCCGGGTAAGACCAATTATCTGATCTTTAAGCTGTATAACAAAAAGGATCAGCTTGCCAATACCCTGTACTATAAAGTGGATATGCCCAAAAGCTACAGCGGGGTACAGACTATTTTGGAACTGGAGAAGGGCAGAAGTAAGACATCTTTGCAGAATGGACTTTATACCGTATTTTCCAAAACGGTATCCCAAAAGAAAAATGCCATTCTTTTATATGACAACAGCGGTGTTTTACGTGGAGAATTTCCGACAAAGGGCGTTGGTTATAATGCAGAGCAGATTTATGATACTTTTATATATGCTGTGGATGACAATACCCTTGCCCGTGTCAATGCACTGGGACAGGTAGTGGATTGTCTGGAAATCCCACTGCATCATATTTATGGGGAGTTTGCCTATGATGGAGCCGGGGCTGTTTATGTGCTGGCAGAGCCGGTACAGCGTTCCAGGTCTCTGGGCAGTGTCGTTAAGGTCGAGGTAAATTCCGGGGATGTATCGGATGCATTGAATTTATCGGACATTCCGTCTCTGGTGCAGCTGGTAAAGCGGGCAGACAAGAGTGGTAAATGGAAAGGCAGAAACCATATGGCTCTGGATTCCATTCAGGTGACAGGAACCAATCAGATCCTGCTGGGTTCTTCCAAATATTCCACGATCATGAAGGTAAGCAATGTCAACAGTCTGATGCCGAAACTGGATTATATGATGACGGATCAGAAGCTTTGGAATATATCCGGGAAGGGAAAGGCCAAAAAACACCTGCGCAAAAAGATTCTGACAAAGGCACTGGCAGAGGGGCAGGCGGAGCCGGTGCAAGAGACTCCGATCGTTGATTCGATCCTTGACACGGGAAAGACAACGACACCAGAACTGTTCCGGTCGCAGTATGGACAGAATGCACTTGTGGTAGAGAAAAGAAATAATCTGGCAGAAGGGCAGTATTATGTAAGCATGTTGAATAATAATGCCGGAAGGGGTGTCTCCGGTCAGAGGAACAATTCCTATTATTACAAATATCTTGTCGATGAGACGGCAGGTACCTATGTGCTTCTGGAAAAGGAACGGCTGCCGCGAAGTGAAAAGGGCGGCAATGTGACACCATACGAGAAAAGCTTTTTATACTGTCGTTCCGGGAACCATATCTTTGAAGAGATTGATAAAGAGGGCAGACAGATCCGGTCTTTTCATATAAAGGGTGCATTGTACAGAGTTTACAAAAATGACTGGAAAGGATTCTGGTTTTATTGACAAATTGACGAAAGAAAACGCTATTTTGGTTGACCCTGTCAGGGAAAAGAGGTATACTAAAAACAGTAGTTTGTATGTTATGCAATGAGCAAATGGCGAATGAAATAACTAAGAAAGAGGAGGAACATTAATATGAAGTTTTTTGTTGACACAGCAAAGATTGAAGACATCAAAAAAGCAAATGATATGGGTGTGATCTGTGGAGTAACGACAAATCCATCCCTGATCGCAAAGGAAGGCGGCAAGAGCCAGGAGGAGATCCTCAAGGAGATCGCATCCATCGTTGATGGTCCGATCAGCGGTGAGGTTAAGGCAACAACAGTTGATGCAGAGGGCATGATCGCGGAGGGACGCGAGATCGCAAAGCTTCATCCAAACATGGTAGTAAAGATCCCGATGACTGTTGAGGGACTCAAGGCTACAAAGGTACTGGCTTCTGAGGGCATCAAGGTAAATGTTACACTGATCTTTTCTGCCAATCAGGCACTTCTGGCAGCCAGAGCAGGTGCTGCATATGTATCACCATTCCTGGGACGTCTGGACGATATCTCACAGCCGGGTATTGATCTGATCGAGACCATTACCGCTATTTTTGATAATTATGGTATCGACACAGAGATCATCGCAGCAAGCATCCGCAATCCGATCCATGTCACAGACTGTGCTCTTGCTGGTGCTGATATCGCAACGGTTCCGTATTCTGTGATCGAGCAGATGACAAAGCATCCGCTGACAGATCAAGGTATCGAGAAGTTCCAGAAGGAATATCTTGCCGTATTTGGTGAGTAAGCAGTATGAAGAATACCTCTGATGGACATAATATGTTGTCCGGGAGGACATCACTTTATACCAAAATGTAAAGACAGAAAGGAAAATAAAATGGATACATTAGCATTAAAGAAAACTGCAAATGAGATTCGTAAGGGTATTGTGACAGCAGTACACAGTGCCAAATCCGGCCATCCGGGCGGGTCTCTTTCGGCAGCAGACATTTTAACATATCTTTATTTTGAAGAGATGAATGTAGATCCAAAGGATCCAAAGAAAGCAGACCGTGACCGCTTCGTACTTTCCAAGGGTCACATTGCACCGGCACTTTATTCTACATTAGCGGAGAAAGGATATTTCCCGAAGGAGGATCTTAAAACACTTCGTCATGTTGGTTCCTATCTGCAGGGACATCCGGATATGAAGCATATTCCGGGCGTTGATATGTCAAGCGGTTCCTTGGGACAGGGAATTTCCGCAGCCGTTGGTATGGCACTGTCCGCAAAGCTGGACAATGCAGATTACCGTACTTACACATTGTTAGGCGATGGTGAGATTCAGGAAGGGCAGGTCTGGGAGGCAGCTATGTTTGCCGGTGCCCGTAAGCTGGACAATCTTGTAGTGATCGTAGATAATAACGGTCTCCAGATTGATGGAGATATTGCAGATGTATGTTCACCATATCCGATCGCAGAGAAGTTTAAGGCATTTAATTTTAATGTGATCGAGATTGATGCCCATGATTTTGACCAGATCGCAGATGCTTTCAAGAAGGCAAAGGCTACCAAGGGGATGCCGACAGCGATCATTGCAAAGAGTATCAAGGGAAAAGGCGTAAGCTTCATGGAGAATCAGGCAAGCTGGCATGGTTCTGCTCCAAACGATGAGCAGTACGCACAGGCAATGGCTGATCTGGACAAAATCGGTGAGAGCTTAAAATAAAGGAGGATGAACATGGCTGACGTAAAGAAAATCGCGACGAGAGAAAGCTACGGAAATGCGTTGAAGGAATATGCAGAGGAGTATCCAAACCTTGTAGTGCTTGATGCCGATCTGGCAGCAGCAACCAAGACTGCGATCTTCAAAAAAGCATATCCGGACAGACATATAGATTGTGGTATCGCTGAGTGTGACATGATGGGAATTGCGGCAGGTCTTGCAACAACAGGAAAGATCCCGTTTGTAAGCTCCTTCGCAATGTTTGCGGCAGGACGTGCCTTTGAGCAGGTTCGTAACTCCATTGCATATCCGCATCTCAATGTTAAGATTGGTGCAACCCATGCCGGTATCTCTGTAGGAGAGGACGGAGCAACCCATCAGTGCTGTGAGGATCTGGCATTAATGCGCACGATCCCGGGGATGATCGTAATGAACCCATCCGATGACGTAGAGGCAAAGGCTGCCGTTAAGGCTGCTCTGGATCATGATGGTCCTGTATATATCCGTTTTGGCCGTCTGGCCGTGCCGGTGATCAATGACAGACCGGACTATAAGTTTGAGATGGGCAAGGGTGTTGTTCTTCGTGAGGGCACGGATGTGACCATTATCGCAACAGGTCTTGAGGTTGGAGAGTCTCTGGAGGCTGCAGAGAAGCTAGCAGCAGACGGCATCTCTGCCAAGGTGATCAATATCCATACCATTAAGCCACTGGATGAAGATCTGGTGGTAGCTGCAGCCAAAGAAACCGGTAAGGTTGTTACCGTAGAGGAGCATTCTGTGATCGGTGGTCTGGGAAGTGCAGTTTGTGACTGTCTTTCTGCAAAAGCACCGACAAAGGTTATGAAGATCGGTGTCAACGATACCTTTGGTGAGTCTGGCCCGGCTTTAGAGCTGATCAAGAAGTATGGTCTTGATGCAGACAGCATTTATGCAAAGGTAAAAGCATTTGTTGCAGAGTAAGATTTGAATTTGACAGCGGTTTGATCTAACTGCTGTGATCGGTACAGAGTAGCAATTTGTTTTAATGTACCGGATAGAAACGGGGTTTGTACCAATAATCGTACAGACCCTGTTTTTTGCGTAAATAAGAAACATTTTGTATAATGCAGTATACTCATAATATTTCTTATGTTCAGAGTTTGAGGAAATGAAAAATATCAGAAAGGTGGTTTTTATTTATGAGATTACTGATCGTACGTCACGGAGATCCCGACTACAGTATTGATTCCCTGACTCCGAAGGGCTGGAAAGAGGCAGAATTGTTAGCGGATCGTCTCTGTAAGCTGGACGTAAAGGCGTTTTATGTGTCTCCCTTAGGCAGAGCAAAGGATACGGCATCCTTTACCCTGAAGCGTCTGGGGAGAGAGGCAGAGGAAATGAAATGGATGCGGGAGTTTGATGCGCAGATCGACCGGCCGGATGCAGTGGGTAGAACTATTGTCTGGGACTGGCTTCCGGCAGACTGGACAAACGTTCCGATATTTTATGACAAAGAGATCTGGAGTAATCATCCTCTGCTGAAAACCGGGAAAACAGAACATGGGGATGTCCGTGCAGAATACGACTGGGTCATAGAAGAGTTTGACAAGCTGTTAGTCCGTCACGGATATCAGCGTCAGGGACAGATTTACCGTGCGGTCAACGCCAATAATGATACCATTGTTCTGTTTTGCCATTTTGGCCTGGAATGTGTTCTCCTCAGCCATTTGCTGGGAATCTCGCCGATGGTGCTGTGGCATGGCTTCTGTGCGGCTCCGACCTCCGTCACGACCCTTTATACCGAAGAACGCCGTCGGGGCATTGCGTCCTTCCGGATGGCATCCTTTGGTGATATCTCTCATCTGTATGCAGTAAATGAAGAACCGGCATTCGCTGCCCGTTTCTGCGAATGCTACGATAACCCTGACGAACGACACGACTGATTCACAAAAACTTTCTTCGGAGAATACCTTAAGATGTCCGTAATGATTCTTATGTCGGAGAGGTACAATCGAGATTTTTGCCTCCGAATATTTAAAGATTCCGTGAGGCTGTGATTGGAAAATTGACGCAGATCAGTAGGATTTCTGAAAAATCTTTGCTTTGCAATGTTTCGATGAATACGTGTCTGGACGACCAAGCCTCCCTGGTGGGCTCAGCTATTTCGGTGGGCACGCTTTCGCTACATCGCACTACGCAATGGTGCATAACGCCACATAAAACGTGGCGTAAACACCAGCGAGTGCGAAAGTGCCCTCGAAACACCTGAATCCCACCCGGAGGCGAGTGCGGTAAGACACGTTCATCGAACATCGAAACAGCAAAGCAATTAGATTTTTGAAATCTGTTAGTGACAAGACAATTTTCCAAAACACAGCCCACGGAAATTCAAAGCTGTCATGGCAAAAATCTGATTTGCACAATGTGACATAAGAATCATTACGGGCTTTTTATATTCTGGCAGGGGAAAGTTTTTGTGAATAAAAACTTTTCATTCGATGCAACATTTTTGTTTCTGGGGACACAGTTTAATAGGAATTCCAAAAGGGAAACGATAAAAGACGGAAAACGTGCCCTTGGGGGAACGGGATGCAAATGTTTTTTTGCATCCCGTCAGGGGACAGAAATGGAGTGGCCTATGAAAATGATAGAAACAGAGAGAATGATCGGTATGCAGATGGAACAGGTGATGCTTCGTAGACGCCGCTGGGGGAAACCGGTTTTGGCAGGGGCAGTGGTGATTTGGCTGGTGTTGGTGATTTTGCTTTGCAGCATCTTTTTTGGAAAAAGGAGCGGGGAATACACAACCGATGTCACATGTGTTTCAAGTTACCATGAGATATACCAGTATTTTTCGGGATTGCTGGAGAAAAAGGACCGCTATATGCTGGAGGATGGGGGGAACCTGTCGGCTCTTATGAAGTCTTCGTCATCGACGGGAGGAGTGAATGGTTCTGCTGTCCGGGTAGGAAGATCGGTGGAAACATATACTCCGATGAATCAACGGGAGAAAGGGATCGGAGAAGCAGATTATGCCGTGACTGATGGTCGATGGATCTATACATTATCCAGTAAGAAAAAACAGTATACGGTTCATATATTTCAGCCGGATGGAAAGAAAACGAAGGAGGTGCAGAGCATCCTTGTCCCACTTCCGGAGGATGGGGGTGGAAAAAGATACAAGCTTTACCGTTCACCGATTTGGGAGGAATATAATGCAGAGCTTTATGTCAGCGGAAATATTCTGACAGTTGTGGAGGAGATTCAGGGCAGCCTTGAATGGGACATAAAAACTGCGGCATATTTTTATGATATTTCTGATATGGAGCATCCGAAGGAAATCAGACATACGATACAAAACGGAAACTATAATACACTGCGGGAATATAATGGCATTTTATATCTGGTCACACAGCAGGCAAAGGTTCCGGTAACTGCCATGAAAGAGGAAAATAAAGATCGTTATATTCCGGGGCTGGACGGGGAGCTTTTGGGAACGCAGAACATTATGCTGCCGCCGGATTCGGATGGAAATGCCTATACAATGGTGAGCTCATGGAAATTATCCGGAGATATACAACGACAGGATGTGAAGGCGGTCATCGGAAGGTATCGGGATGTGTATATGACAGAAAGTAATTTATATCTTTCGACGACACTTTATGCGGATACCGATAAAAAAGAAAAATATGATCAGACCCGTATTGTAAAACTGCAGTTGTATCAGGGGCGTCTGATCGGAGATAAAACCGAAACCATGCCGGGAACGATCACCAGCAGCTTTGGAATTCAGGAGCAGAAGGATAAGCTTTATGTGATCACGCAGATCCTTCATTATAAATATGAGGATGATCCGGACATTATTGGCACTGTTATTGGCAGCACGGAGGTGTGTGCTTATGCCTTTGATGAGAATTTCCGGCTTTTATCGAAGCAGAAAAATATCGCGAAAGATGAAAATATTAAGGCAGTTCGTTTTTTGGATCAGATGGGATATGTGGTGACTTATCAGCAGCAGGATCCTCTTTTTAGCATTGATTTTTCTGATCCGAAAAATTTAAAGGTGATGGATAAGATCGAAATGCCCGGATTTTCCGGTTATCTTCATCCGGTGAAGGATGATCTGATTTTGGGGATCGGGGAGGCAGAGAACGGAAAAGCCAGAATTTCACTGTACGATATTTCGGACAATAACAAACTTCGTATTCGTGATGAAAAAGAAATAGATCATATACAATATAACAATGTACTGGAGGATTACCGGAAAATTTTTATGGATGAAGAACATAATATAGCAGGATTTGGCGGGACAGATTATGGAGACAGTGATGACGATACAGAGGAGAACCGTGTGCAAAATTATTATGTATTGTATCATTATGACAGAACCGGAAAGCTGCAGCAAATAGGAGAATATCCTGTGAAAAAAGAATACCGGGGATTTATAAATCAGAAATTTATCGGGATGCGGATCGGAACCTGGCTTTATGTGATTCCGGAGGAAACTTCCCGGCGGGAGGATATGGAGATTGTCCCATATTCTTAGGAAAACTTTCAAAGCTTGATGTAAATATATCACCGGTAGTTTTTCTGCTTTGATCAGGTATAATTGCCATCTTCATTGGAAAAAATAGGCATAAAAGACCTGTGCATTTTTTGTACAGGAAAGGAGGTGCCGGATGGCAAAAAAAGAAATCGGAAAACAAAGTGTAGAATTTGACTGTCCGCCCCTGATCGTAGGGGCGGCGTCTGTTGTTGGGGAAAAGGAAGGACAGGGTCCTTATGGAGAATATTTTGATCATGTGATCAAAGACCCTATGGCGGGACAGGACACCTGGGAGGAGGCAGAGGAGCGTTTTCAGCAGATGGCTGCGGAAATGGCCATTGAGAAATGCGGACTGGAAAAAAAGGACATCCGTTATGTGGTGGCGGGAGATCTGCTGGGACAGTTGATCGCCTCCTCCTTTGGACTGATGAATCTGGATATTCCGATCTTTGGAGTGTACGGAGCCTGCTCCACCATGGGAGAATCCCTGGCGATCGGATCGATGTTAGTAGATGGCGGTTTTGCGGACCGGGTGGTTGCTCTTACCTCCAGTCATTTTGCCAGTGCGGAAAAGCAGTTTCGCTTTCCTCTGGGATATGGCAACCAGCGACCCAAAGCGGCAACCTGGACTGTGACAGGAAGCGGGGCGGTTGTACTTTCTTCCCAGTTTGATACAAAAAAGAAGTTTTCCGGAAAAACAAATGTCCAAAAAATCGTACAAGTCCGTGGTGTGACCACAGGAAAGATCGTGGATTATGGAGTGAAGGACAGTATGAATATGGGTGCCTGTATGGCACCTGCGGCAGCCGATGTGATCGCTGCAAATCTGGAGGATTTTCAGAGAAAGCCGGCGGATTATGATCAGATCATTACAGGGGATCTGGGACAGGTCGGCAGACAGATCCTGTTAGATATTCTGGAAGCAAAAGGCTATGATATCGCGTCCCGTTATATGGACTGTGGGATTGAGATTTACAGGGATGATCAAAATGTCCAGTCCGGAGGCAGCGGTTGTGGATGCAGTGCGGTTATGCTGACCGGGTATATTTTGCAGAAGCTTCAGAAGCAGGAATGGAAGCGGGTTTTATTTGTTCCCACAGGAGCCCTTTTGTCACCGGTAAGTTTTAATGAAGGAAAAAGTGTGCCGGGAATTGCACATGGTGTCATACTGGAAAGTGCGGAGGAAAAATCAGAAAAGAGATCATAAAATCTGAAGGATATTTTTTGAAAAAATCATTCAATAATTGTCATGAAAAAGGAGAAGAAAAATGAATTATATATGGGCATTTATCGCAGGAGGATTAATCTGTGTGGCTGTGCAGATTTTGATGGATAATACAAAATTATTGCCGGGACGCATTATGGTAATTCTGGTGTGTACCGGAGTAATTCTTGGTGCACTTGGCTGGTACGAGCCTTTTGAAAAATGGGTGGGTGCCGGAGCAACGGTTCCACTGCTTGGTTTTGGAAATGTTTTATTTCGTGGTATGAAAGAAGCGATTGACAAGGAAGGATTTATTGGATTATTTAAGGGAGGATTTACGGCATGCTCCGTGGGAGTTTCCGGTGCGTTAATTTTTGGGTATATTGCTTCGTTGATTTTTAAACCGAAAATGAAATAAAACAACTGGAAAAACAAGGCAATATTTATAATTTTTTTGTGGAAAATCCAAATAATTATACAATAGTAACAAAAATTGAAAAAAGGGTTGAAACTTTTCGAAAAACGCTATAAACTTCTTATCGTAGAACGAATTGTTAATTTTTTCTTTAGTTATGAAAGGGAGAAGTATTATGGCAGATAAGAAAAATACTACCGCAAAAAAAGAGACCGTAGCAAAGACAAACACAGCAGCACTTGCATCTGTAGCAGCAAAGAAGGCTGAGCCGGCAGCTCCTGCGGCAAAGGCAGCAGATACAACAGTAAAGAAGGCAGAGGCACCAAAGGCAGCAGAGAAGAAAGCTCCTGTAAAGAAGGCTGAGGCACCAAAGAAGACAGCAGTCAAGAAAGCTGAGCCAAAGAAGCGTGGCAGAAAGTCTGCAGTAGCAAAGAAGGCTGAGCCTCGTGTACAGGAAGTATACTTTGAGTTTGGTGATAAGCAGGTTGAGGCAGGCGATATCGTTTCTAAGGTTGAGCAGGCATACAAGGATGCCGGACATCAGATCGGACGTATCAAGGATCTGAAGGTATACATCAACTCCGAGGAAGGCAGAGCATATTATGTCATCAATGGAGATGGTGAAGGAAAATTCATCGAGCTGTAAGATTTGTTTTAAAATATACAAAAGGGCTGAGATTGCAAGGAATCTCAGCCCTTTTTCCATGGTTATCCATGGAAAGACTGGGGCCATATGCCCCGGCTCCGATGATTATTTACCTGCCATAGACTCTTCCTGGCGCTTGATCATCTGACGAACCATCTCGCCACCGACAGAACCATTCTGTGCGGAAGTCAGGTCACCGTTGTATCCACCATTCTTAAGTGGTACTCCTAACTCGCTGGCAACCTCCATCTTGAACTTATCCATAGCTTCCTTTGCCTGTGGAACTTCCATTTTTGAACTCTGACTGTTTGTCATTTTTTTCTACCTCCTTGAAATTGTTTTGCCGATGGATTTCATTCTGTATATACAGATTCATATCTAATTCGGCGGGATAGGCTTTGTTGTTTGCTTATCCTGATTTCTATTATCTGCAAATGCACTTAAATTATTTTGCCAGTTTCTTCCTTTTGCTTTCACAAAATTTGGATCGTTAAAATACTTATTGCAAAATTTTCGTCAAATGGTTGAATTTTTCATGGGATGTGGTAAAATAGAATAAATTATTGTGTTTAGAACTCAGGAAAGGATGGAGGATATCATGAAGCATATTCAGACATTAAACAAGGCAAACTTAAGCGAGTCTGCAAAGAAGGGCGGCTGTGGTAAGTGTCAGGCATCTTGCCAGTCTGCATGTAAGACATCTTGTACAGTAGGAAATCAGAAGTGTGCAAGAGAGGACGACGACAAATAATTGTTGTGATTGCTGAAAGCGGATAGCTGCTGCAATTTATTGCAGCAGCTATTTACGTGTTGCCAATGTATTAGCATAGCAGCTAATTAATCGTTGAAATATTGATCAGAAAGAATAAAGAGGATAAAAATGATTCATAAATTTAAAGCAAAGGATTTAAATATTGTATTGGATGTAAACAGTGGTGGCGTTCATCTGGTGGATGATATGACATATGATCTGCTGGATTATATTGAGGAGCCGTTAGAGGAGATTTGTCCGCAGAAGGCGCTGGATGAGCTTAGTGGGAAGTATACGGTAGAGCAGTTAAAGGAATGTTACGGAGAGATTCTGGAGCTGTATCATGATAAGGTACTGTTCAGTGGAGATCCATATGCCGTTTATGCAGAGACAGCGATCAATTCTCCGATCAAGGCAATGTGTCTTCATATTTCCCATGACTGCAATCTCCGCTGCAAATACTGTTTTGCTTCCACGGGTGATTTTGGTACCGGGCGTAAGCTGATGCCGTTAGAGACAGCGAAGGCTGCGATTGATTTTCTTTTGGAGAAGTCTGTGGGCAGAGAAAACCTGGAGCTGGATTTCTTTGGCGGAGAGCCTTTAATGAACTTTGATGTAGTAAAGCAGACCGTAGCTTATGCCAGAAGTAAGGAGAAAGAATACGGCAAGAATTTCCGTTTTACCATTACGACGAATGGTATGCTTCTGGATGATGATGCCATTGACTTTATCAATAAGGAAATGTACAACGTGGTTCTGTCCATTGATGGACGTAAGGAGGTCAATGACCGCATGCGTGTCCGTGCCGATGGCACCGGAAGCTATGACCGCATCGTGAAGAATTTTAAGAAGCTGGTAGAAAAGCGCGGAGATAAGGAATGGTATGTCCGTGGTACTTATACCAAGTATAATCTGGATTTCTCTGAGGACGTGTTCCATTTGTATGATCAGGGTTTTGACCAGATTTCAGTGGAGCCGGTTGTGGAGGACCCAAAGGTAGAATATGCCATTACCGAGGAGGATCTGGATCAGATCTGTAAGGAATATGACCGTTTGGCAGACCGTTTGATGGAATTAAAGAAAAACGGCGGATTCCTGAATTTCTTCCATTTTATGATCGATCTGGAGCAGGGACCATGTGTGATCAAGCGCCTACGTGGCTGTGGCAGCGGAAACGAGTATGTTTCCATTACACCGGATGGAGATATTTACCCTTGCCATCAGTTTGTTGGTCATGAGGAGTATTGTATGGGGAATATTGAGGAGGGCACCTTCAATGAGGAGATCAAGAAGGAATTTGCCGGAGCTCATGTTTATTCCAAGCCATCCTGCCAGAAATGCTGGGCAAAATTCTATTGCAGCGGCGGATGCAACGCAAATAATTACATTTATAACGGAGACATTCACAAGGTACATGAGATGTCATGCAAGATTCAGAGAAAGCGTCTGGAGAGTGCTATTTTGATCAAGGTATGCGAGATGCTGGAGAAAGCCGGCGCACAGGAATAAAAGACAGAAAATGCAGATTTTTATTGCCCTGTTTATTTGTGTATAGTATACTTATAGTATATGCATGGACAAAACATTGGTTTTGGCACAAGATTTATACGTGACAGATAGGAATGGAGGTATTATCATGAGGTTAGTAACGAGATCAGATTTTGATGGATTAGCATGTGCGGCTCTTTTAAAAGAGGCAGGAATTATCGATCACTGGAAATTTGCCCATCCAAAGGATCTGCAGGATGGATTGATTGAGATCACAGAGGATGATTGTCTTGCAAATGTTCCTTATGTAGAGGGCTGCGGACTTTGGTTTGATCACCACTCCAGTGAGCATGAGAGACAGCAGCTTGCAGGAAAGTATAAGGGAGAGAGCCGTATTACCCCGTCCTGTGCACGTATTATTTATGAATATTATGGTGGCAAAGAGAAGTTTCCACAGTTTGACGATATGATGGAGGCGGTTGATAAAGTAGATTCTGCAAATCTTACGATTGATGAGATCCTTCACCCGACCGGATGGATCCTGGTTGGATTTATTATGGATCCCCGTACCGGACTTGGACGCTGGCGCAATTTCCGCATCCCAAATTATCAGTTGATGGAGGAGCTGATCGATGCCTGCCGTACCATGACCACAGAGCAGATTCTTGCACTTCCGGATGTGGTAGAGCGTATTGAGATTTATCATGAGCAGTCTGAGAAGTTCCAGGAGATGGTAAAGGCACATACCCGTGTGGAGGGAAATGTGATCATTTCTGATCTTCGTGGTGTAGATCCGATCTACTCCGGCAATCGTTTTATGATCTATAGTATGTATCCGGAGCAGAATATTTCCTGCTGGATCGTCAATGGAAAAGGCGGCAAGGGATGTTCCGCAGCTGTTGGTTACAGTATCTTAAATAAGACCTCCGATGTGAATGTGGGAAGCCTGATGCTCAAGTATGGCGGCGGCGGTCACAAGGCAGTTGGTACCTGCCAGTTTTCCGATGAAAATATGGATACAGGGTTACCAAAGATGTTAGAGGAACTGATCGCAATGTCTAATAAATAATTTAACAGAAATAGAGCGCAGGGACAGATTTTTCACTCATTGAAAAGCCTGTCCCTGTTTTTGTCCGCACAATAGAGATTATAGCTCCGGTGTGCAGACATATTTACACTTACATATTAGGAGGATAAAAATGGCTTTAATGTTAATGGTGGTGCTATGTTATACCATATGCTCCCTTAGTGATAAATATGCCGTAGCAAAGATTAAATTTAATGGTAATGAGCTGACCTTTTTGATGGCAGCGGCTACAGCTCTTTTTATGACATTTACCCTGCCCTTTGTGGACACCAGTGTGGTTTGGGGGATTCCGGCAGTTGTAGCGATCCTGCTGCTGACGGCATCTAAGATGCTGGAGTTTCAGATGTCGGCATTGATCCTGCAGGACATGTCAGCATTTGAACTGAAGGCATGGCTGGGAATCTGTCTGTTTATGTCCTATTTTACGGACATATGGATGAAGACACAGCGTTTTTCGTGGCTTCGTCTGGGGTTTATCGCAGTGACAGTGATTGGGCTGGTTCTGATCGCACAGGCCGGCAGAAAGAAAATACGCTATGGAAAGATCGTCCTTCCGTTGATCGTTTATCTGGTAGCTAAATACGGATACGGTTTTGTGATCGCAGCAGCAGAGCCATACATATCGTCAACCATGTGTCTTTATTTTGCATTGATCCTGCTGGCGCTGATCCTTCTCCCTATGGCGCATCCGGTTCGGATCTTCCGGGAAAAACGAAATGGCGGTCTGTTTGTGGTACTGACAAAGATTCCTAATGTGGCAGGACTTTTGGGGGAGAATGCAGTCATCGCCGTAAGTCTGGCAAATTATTCTTTTATTCAGCCGATGATATTGGTTGTGCTTTTCTTTTGGGGAATTGCCCGGAAGGAGGAGGAACATGATCTGCTCAGCGTACTGGGAGGGATTGTATGTATTATAGGAATTGTGGGCTTTCAGTTTGTTTAAAAGATATCAATGATTGCAAGCTTTTAGGGAAAATATCGTTTGATGCGGTATTTTCCCTTTTTATATTATATATAATCATGAAAAGTATTCCAAAGATAAAAAACTTGACTGGATAGAGAGCAGTGGTGTATTCTTATAGGGGAGGTGTGATCGTGTATGTATTGGGAAAGGCGTGGTTGTTTATATGGACATAGCCATTTGTGATGATGATGTTATTTTATGTCATCAATTAGAAGAAAGCATTCATCGCTTGGGGAAAAATGAGGATGTGCTGGTTCAGACTTCTGTGTTTTTTGATGGGAAAAGTCTCTGGGAATATATGAAACAGGGGAATCGTTTTCATCTGATATTTTTGGATATTGAGATGACACAGATGGATGGGATTTCCGTGGCAGGAGCGATTCGGGACACCTTGGGAGATGAGGAATGTAACATCGTTTTTATATCAGGCAGGAGGGATTATGCGATGGAATTGTTTGCCGTGCGTCCCATGGATTTTTTGGTGAAACCTGTTACGGAAGAGAAACTTAAAGCTGTCTGGGAGTTATATCATCGTTTGTACCAGAGGGATTCCAAAATGTTTTATTATGAAATAAAAGGAAATAAGAATTATATTGCATTTCAGCGTATCCGATATTTTCGGTCGGACAATCGAAGGATGGAGATCCATACGATGGGCGGCGATGTGATCACGTATTATGGAAGAATGTCAGAAGTAAAAAGGCAGACGGATGGCGGACGGTTTATTCAGGTCAGCCGGTCAGAGCTTGTCAATTATAATGCGATCGAGGAGTACTGGGAGGATATGCTGATTCTCAGGGGCGGAGAGAGAATTCCTATCGTGGCATCCCGCCGAAAAGTCGTGGGACAGCAGATATTTGATTATATGGGGGAGAGAGGATAATGTATACGGCATTATTTTTACTGTCTGAGTTGATTTATAGTTACTCTTTATATAAGATATTGGGAACGTTATCCGGAAACTGCCGCATCGGAAAGACCGGAGAGACGGCATGTTATCTGGCATACGGTCTTTTGACCGGTGGGATATATCTTTTGTGGAACATACCGATTTTGACACTGCTGTCCAATCTGGTATGTTTATTTTTACTATCTATGCTGTATGAAGGGAAAATGTCGGGAAGGATATTTTATGTTGTATTAATTCTTGCATTGCTTGCGGGAGGAGAGACGATTGCAATGCAGATAATGCGGGAGATGCCGGCGGATGTTGTTTCAGAGAATGCAGTGTATGGCAGTATCTTTACGGTATATTTCGCAAGATTGATACAGTTTGTAATCTTTGAGATAGTCGTCCGGATCATTGGACGAAGAGCGCATAGATTCACGGTATATCAGTTGGGGAGTTTTCTTGCGATCTCTGTGGGAAGCATCTATCTGGAAATTACCTTGTATCTGGAATTGATACGGGAAAGGCCGCTGTTTGTAACGACTGCCTGTATTATGATTCTCCTCGTGGAGGTGTGTATTATATGGAGCTATGATATGCTGTCAAAGGAATATCAGGAAGCAAAGAAAAGTGAAATGTTAGCTCTGAAAAATGAGGCATATCACAATGAAATAGAAGTAATGAAAAATCAGGAATTGTCTATACGCCGGATGAAACACGATATGAAGAATCATTGTATTGCGATAGAGGAACTTGCGAAACAGAAAGATTATGACAAGATCCAGAATTATTTGCAGGAAATGCTGCAGGAGATGGAGACAAAACAGGTCTGGCTCCAGACAGGAAATATTGTGATTGATGGAGTTGTGAATTAATTGTATAATGGAGTTGGTAACAGATCAATCGGAAATATCAGCAAGAGAAAAATGGAGGAAGCGAATGAAAAAATCGAAAGCAAAAATTGTTCTAATTGCAGCAGGGATTCTGTGTTTGGCATTTCTGGTGGGGAGTATCGTGGTTCAGAATCTGCCGGAGGGATTCGGTCAGAAATCAAAAGTAAAAAAGGAGACTGCTTTTGAGGGAATATCGTCATATGCAACGGGAGCTTCCTATGGAAGCTGCGGAGAGTATTATAAGTCAGAGAATGACTTTCTATATTATCTGGATGCGGCAACTGGGGAAAAATCCATTGTATGCACAAAAACGAATTGTGAGCATGAGGCAGGAAAGTCGGAGGGCTCTTTGGAGCGGACGGAATGTGAGGCGGATTTTAGTCATATCAGTGCATATATACCCCATGGGAATAAGCTGTATTATGTTCCTGCAGATCCATTGGGGGAAAATGCACCATGGGAGATTTGGGAGCAGGATCTGACCGGTGGCGGTCAGAAGAAGATAGTGGAAATTGATGAGAAAGAGAACACCTCTATAACTATCTTCAACATACAGTGCGATGGTCTGCATATGGTGGTTTCGTTTGAAGAGGCAGGATATTACAACGAAAAAGGAGAGTACATAGAGTATGACAGCTATCGTACAAAAGCGGGAATTTATATTATCAATATGAATGACTGGAGCTTTCAGCGGGTCTATCTAACACGGGATGAGAAGGATAATGCATTTGGAAAAGACGCCAGACCTTATATATCACAAATAAGTCTTGGAAGTGAAGATGTGTCGCTCTATTGCTTATATTATGATGAGAATTTTGATGGAAAGAAAATAAATAAACTACCGGAAAAAAAGCAGATAAATTACCTGGATAAACATTTACATTTTATGCAGGTGGATGTTTCTCTTTCGGATGGAGAAACGGAAAGTGCGCCGGCCGTTGACGGAAATCACGATTTTGTTTTTGCGGGAAACTGGTGTATGATACAGGATTACTATGGAAATTTCACGGCAAAGAAATTTCGGGGCGGGGAAGGAAACAGTATCGTGGTTTACCAATCGCCGGAAAACGGAGAAAAGGAATACGATAGTGGATACAAAGGCGCAGCGGTGACAGAACGCAGTGTGGTATATACGATTTATGACAAAAAGAGGGATGTTCTTGACTGGTATCGGTATGACCGGGAAACGGGACAGACGGAATGTCTGGCAAAACCGGGGGCTTCCGTGATTCCGCAATATGCCACGAATGAGTATGTTTATGTAATGATATTTTGGTCGGATGATGATTATGAACACTATGCGATTCCGTTGAAAGAGCTGGAGAAGGGAAGATATCAGTTCCCGGAAAAGTCAGAGAAAAAGAAAACTCAGGAAAAGCAGGACAAAAAGAATAATGATCCGGAAGATACCGTAGTCTGGGGTGTCCAGAGTAATCAGCTTCCATCGGCAAATGCCGTTTCTCAGATCAATCGTTATCTGAAAAAGAGTGGGTATGACTTTAAGGTGGAATTTATCAGTGCTTTGGAGAATGATCCGGATAAGCTTGCCCAAAAGTATCCGCAGGTAGATATTTTGCAAGTACCGTCATCTATGGTTTATAATAATCGTTCTGCCGATGCCCTGAAATCGGGATATTATGAACCACTGTCCGATTTTTTGGATAATGGCGGCAAAAAGCTGAAGAAACGGTTCAGTGAGACGGAATGGAAACAGGTGGAGGTCAATCGGGAAATCTATTCTGTGCCGAGTTCTATGCTGGATTATGAGGGGATCTATATTGCATACAATAAAAAGCTGAAGGGGAAGGGCGGTTTCAAAGAGGCAGATACGCTGGAAAAGGTAGAAAAGATAGTGAGTGGAACAGAAGTGAAGGCGAAGTATCCGATCATCTTATTAAATAGTCTGGAGGATGGTAATCTGTCCGGTTTTGCGGACAGTGATTATTGCCTGGGACTGGCACTGGATCATCAGACGAAGAAGTCAGAGCTATGGTATGAAAGCAAAAAGGTTCGTGCCGTATACGAGAGATTTCATACCTGGTATCGGAGAGGATGGCTGTCAGAGGAGAATTATATAAGCAGTATGGCAGGAGAGGATACTGCGGCATGGGAGCAGGGGGCTCTGCAGAGTGGTGACTGGCTGGTGGCGATCGGTTATGGAGCTTGCAGCGAGGATATTCAGAAAATGTCCTGCGAGATTGTCCGGCCAAAGCAGACGGTATTCTCAAAGGCAAACATGTCCACCGGTGTGGCATCGGCATCAAACTGTAAGGAACAGGCAGAAAAGTTTCTGGAACTGGCATATACAGATCAGAAGATTGCTGATCTGATGCTGTATGGTGTGCAGAAGGGAAATTATCAGGTGAAGGATGGCGTGGTCAGCAATTATTCGCAGGAGCTGCAGACAACATTTTCTTTTCTGAGAATGAATTTTGGAAATCAGATTGCAGCAACGCCGCTGGATACAGATGGGGAATCCGGCAAATCGGAAAATCGCAGGAAATATTTTCAGTCATATAATGTAACCGAGTCACCGTTGATCGGCTTCCAGCCGGATGCCGGTGATTACGAGAAGGATCTGGAGAACTATATTAATGCAATGCGAAAGGGAGCGGATATCTGGCAGGCAGAGAACTTTGACCGGGAGTATGACAGTATGGTGAAGAAGCTTGCCAATAAGAGGATGAAACAGTACCGGGATGATGTGGAAAAGCAGATCAAGGCGTGGGAAGGGTAGAAGATGAATAATTACAGCATTTGAAAAGCAAGGTGGAGTAGGTATGTGGAGAGAGCATAAAAAATTGTGGAAGCAACGGGCGGTAGCAGTGTTTGTAGTGGCAGGACTTCTACTGAATCTGTTTTTGCTGTTGCGGAGTGAGTACAGCCGTCAGTCATGGATGGAGCCGACGGTATCCTGTTATCGCAGCATATACCATGAGATCAAAGGGATGGAGCCGGCACAGGCAAAAAGCTATCTGAAGAAAAAGTCAAACAACCAGAATATAGCGTATGAACGAAGAATTGGTTATGAGACGATGCTTGACGAAATATCCCGTGCCGGCAGTTATGATGAGTATCTGGAGGAGCGGGAGAAGGATTATTCTAAAAGTAAGGTGTTTGAAGGTTTTCGAAAAAGCAGTAAATACGATCGGAAGGATGCTGCAAAGGTTATGAAAATGCTGCGGCAGTTTCAAGGAAGTACAGTGCAGATCGTTCCTTCCAGAGGCTGGGCAATGATCCTTCTGTTTTTTCAGACGGATATTGTCGGTCTGGTGACCTTGCTTGCCGCTGCAGCCGTTTCCTTTATGCAGGAGAAGGAACGGGGAGAATATTTTTTTATCCGTACCATGAAAAGGGGGCGGGAATCGTTTATTATTTATAAAGTATTGGCACTTTTGCTGTTTACAATGGAGGTGATGCTGCTCCTTTATCTGGAAAATATCCTGGTGGCATGGAAATTGTATGGATTGGGAGATTTAAATGCCTGTCTGCAATCCGTAAATGGATTTATCGGAACCGGCGTGGCGGCAGATTTAAAACAAAGTATTGTCCTGTTTTTGGGACTGAAGCTGCTGGCGTATTTTATGGTCATGCTGTTAATATTATTCCTGATGACGGTCTGTGGTACATCACAGAAATTGTATATCTGTCTGGCGGTGATCTTAGGGGGAAGCAGTCTGGCATATTGGGGGATATCAGCGAATAGCTGGCTGTCTGCCTTGAAATATGTAAATCTCATAGGCTTTCTGCATACGGGCGAAATGATGGCAGTGTACCGGAATATTGGACTGTACGGTTTCCCGGTCAGTTATATTACAGTGGGGATCGTGTTTTTTATCGTAGTGGGTATTTTACTTTTTTCGGGAACGGTATTTTTCTTCTGCGACCAGAAAATTATATCCCGTGCCAGACGTCATATCCTGCCCCAGGGGAAACGGCAGAAAAAAATACGGGGGTATCGTTTGTTTTACGGGGAAGCAAAAAAGATACTGTATTATCAGAGCGTGTTTCTGATGGTATGTGTATTTGCAGGAGTGATCTGGTGGAACTATACGCCGGTGCACTCACTGTATGATGACGAATCGGATGTTTATTATAAGGAGTATGTGGATCAGGTATCCGGATCGTATACGAAGGCTTTCGCCAAAAAAATAAAACAGTGGAGGGAGGAGAGACTTGCTCTGGAAAAGCAGATCCATGAGGAAAAACGGAAGGCGGCTACGGACGAATTGAAATCCATCGTGGAATCGGGGTATGCCAGGGAACGCAAAAGAACAGAAGGGTTTCAGGTGTTGATGAATCACGTCAGCTATATTTCCGGGATTTCGACGGGAGGACTTTTTTACGAGAGAGGCTACGAGAAGCTGACAGGGTATGAGATGGCATGGAAGCGGGATGCGGTGCTGGCACTGGAGGGCGTTCTTATGGTGATCCTTACGGTGGCGGGGATTTATTCCCGGGAGTATGAGACTGGAATGATGCGGTTGCTGAGGACAACGTCCCGGGGAAGGCAGGAGCTGCGGAGTGCCAAGCTGTGGATCGGCGTGGGGATTATTACCGTGATCTATGGAATTATCTATGGAAGCGAATTTTATCGTATCTTAAGTGCTTTTGGAACAAAGGGCTGGAACTGTTCCGTGGCGAGCATGGCCCACATTCCGATGTATCTGTCGGGACTGGCGGTGGTGGACTATCTGGCGTTGATCTCTGTCATGCGTTATCTGGGATTTTTCCTGGTAATGGCTGCGGTTTACCTGATCTCCAGTCGTGCGAAAAGCTTTATTATGACAGTGGTATACAGTATTTCTATATTTGCGCTTCCCTTAGTTTTGTATCTAAGTGGGGTGAAGGTTTTCAAATATGTACTGCTTGATCCGCTGCTTTTGGGAAATATATTTTGATGCTGCCGGGTGCTGAGTATTTTTCCATTTTAAGGATGGAATAAACGGGAAAGGAGTTTAAAGCGTATGGAGATTACAATCTCTCATCTGACGAAACGGTTTGGGGATAAAACAGCACTGGATGACGTGAGTCTGGTGTTGGATCCCGGTGTACATGCTCTGCTTGGACCAAATGGGGCAGGCAAAAGTACGCTGATCAATATTTTGACAGACAGCATTGTGCGGGATCAGGGGGAGGTGCTGTGCAATGACCATGAGATTACTAAGCTGGGGACAAAATACAGGGAGCTGTTAGGATACATGCCACAGCAGCAGAGACTTTATGAAAATTATACGGCAGAAGAGTTCTTGAAATATATGGCGGCGGTCAAGGGGATTGCCCCGGCAACAGCCGGAAAGCAGATTGCGGAGCTTCTGCAGGTGGTCAATCTGTGGGAAGTGCGGCGCAAAAAGGTGGGAGGCTTTTCCGGAGGAATGAAGCAGCGTGTTCTGCTGGCACAGGCACTTCTGGGGAATCCACGTCTGCTGATCCTGGATGAGCCAACGGCGGGGCTGGATCCCAGTGAGCGGATCAATATACGAAATTATATTGCCGCTGTGGCACAAAAAATGATCGTGCTTTTTGCGACGCATGTGGTCAGCGATATCGAGTGCATTGCAAAGGATGTGATCCTGATACGGGATGGAAGAATCTGTCAGAAGGGCACGCCGGTGGAGCTGATCGAGAGCATACAGGGGAAGGTAGGGGAACTGCCATGTGATCTGGATAGTCTGGAAAAGCTGCAGGAGAGGTACTGCACCGGTAATGTTTATCAGAGGCGGGAAGGACTTCGCGTGCGAATCGTGGGGGATGAGCTGCCGGAGGGATGCCTGCCGGTGAACGACAGCATTGATCTGGAGGATGTGTATATGTACTACATAAATAAATGAATGGTTTTATAATTGAGCAGATATAACTGTTTGACAATAGGTGTTAAATAAAATATTCTTATATAGAAAGTATTTCAGCAACCTCTAACAGTATGTATGCCGCAGTCAAAAGGGCAGAAAAAATGCAGGACAAATATCAGGCAACTTTATATAGTATTACTTTGAAATAAATAATGAATATGGAGGTGAGCGGATGAAGAGGAATAAGGTATTCGGTTTGTTGATGATGATTGTAATCATATGCTGTTTCTGTGGCTGTTCTGATGATTCGGCTGCGGACCGGAGTCCTGCCCCGGTGCAGAATTCGGTGACAGGACCATCTCCAACTCCAAGTGCAAAAGGGACAGCAACGCCATGGAAAGCTCCGACTGCAACGCCTGTAAGGTTTGTGCATGATGAAGTTGAATCTGTCTATTATGAGTGGCTGTATGACGCCAAAACAGACAGTTATCAATATCATTTTCTGGGCAAGAAGGATGGCACGAAATGTAAAAAAAGAGTTCACGGCACGTTTGCCCGTTTTCGTTATGATCGAAAGAAACAATGTTTGACAATCTTTGGAAAGGGCAGTCTGTACAGTGATGCATATTATGAAACGGATTATCCGCAATGGCGTGATGAAACCCGTTTGTATAATATTGAGTATCCGTTTCCGAAAAATAAGGTGAAAAAGCTGGTGATCAAATCAGGAGTCACGGAGCTCAATATTGCTGCATTTGCAAAGTTTAAGAATCTGGAGAGTGTGACGTTACCGGACAGTCTGACCAGAATAAAAAAGTATGCATTTGTGGGCTGTAAAAGTTTGAAGAAGATAAGGATACCGAACAGTGTGAAATGGATGGGAGATGAATGCTTCTGGCAATGCCGGAGTCTCAAAAAAGTCAGGATCGGGAAGTCGGTAGCGAGAATAGGTCAGCTTCCTTTCTATCAATGTCCGCAGTTAAATAATATTGCTGTTGTGAAAGGAAATCCAAGGTACGAGATGAAGGATGGCGTGCTTTATGATGATAAATATGAGGCAGCAATCTATGGATATAATAATATGGATCGGGTTGTCATACGATATGGAACGAAGAAAGTAGCTCGGCTTGCCTTTGCGCATCATCGCAGCCTGAAACAGGTCAGAATTCCGGCGTCAGTAGAGATTCTTGGGGGAGGCTGCTTTTATGCGTGTACAGAACTGGTACAGGTAGATTTTGCCGTAAATTCCAGATGCAGAGTGTGGAGGAATTTTCCTGGAATCCATACCAAAGATGTTTATGAAGATGAATATTATTACATGGGCTGCTTTGGGGAATGTGTCATGCTTCGGGAGATTCATATCCCGGATAGCGTTGTTAGAATAGGTTTTCCATTTGAAGGGTGGAAACGACAATGCAGTAGTCTGGAAAGAGTATACATTGGAAGAAACGTGCATTATGGCGTAGGAAATAGTGATATTTCAGATTGTTTTTATTGGGGGATAAAAGAAGGACAAAAATTGTATTATGTGGTATCGCCACAAAATCTATACTATTACAGCCGCAATGGAAAGCTGTATAAAAGGAATGGAAAACGTATTGGGGTATTTTGAAAACGAGGTAAGATATGATGGATCATTACTGGCTTTATACCCCTGCCCTATGGTGTATTGACACGAAATACACCCTGTTATAAAATGAAATTGCAGCGGTAACGTAGCAGGTTATTCAGGAGGAAAATAATGGGGGAAAAGCTTAAAAAAATTATCTGGTATATGATCACAGTATTATGTGGTTTTGCGGGGATGGATCTGTTGTACCGGATGACAGTGCAGTCTGTGACGGCGGCGGATCCGGAGAAGGTGAATCTATCGGCCTCATATGGAATGGTCCTGGCTCTCAGGTATCCGGTATTATGCGCTATGATCATCTTTTTTGCGGTGTTTGGAGTGATTGGTTATGTATGTATTGGCAGAAACAGTACCATGGAGATTCGAATGAATCATCAGGGCAAAGCGGAGATCATTGTCTATGGAGTTCTTCAGTTGTGTCTTCTGGTGCTGATGGTGTTTGGTTCCGGGGTGTATCATGCCGTACAGATATTTGCCACCGTTTTGTTGTCCGTGTCTCTTTATATGTGTGTGGTATGGGCGGGAAATATCCACCGTTTTGTAAAAATGACAGCTTGACAGACAGCGCAGTCACCACTATACTGAAAGAGATGATTTGTCTGGGGAGCTGTTACGGCTGAGAGGGACTGATGGTAGTCCGACCCATGAACCTGATTCGGATAATTCCGGCGTAGGAAGATAGATTGCATTCGCTGTGGTACAGCGGATGGGTTCTGCATATACAGTGCTTCAGATGATCATATCCGGAGCACTTTTTATTTTGTCAGGAAGTTTTTATTTCTGTTAAAGGGAAGACTCCGAGAGGATGCGTAATGAAGTTTTTTTGTGGAAAAGTGAGGTAGATTATGGATTACACGACACAGATGGATGCAGCGAGAAAGGATATTATTACTCCGGAGATGGAGATTGTGGCAGCCAAGGAAAATATGGATGTAGAGGTTCTTCGGGATTTGATCGCCAAGGGACAGGTGATCATTCCGGCTAATAAAAACCATAGATCATTAAGTCCGAATGGAATCGGAAGTGCTCTTCGTACCAAGATCAATGTCAATCTGGGAACCTCCCGTGACTGGACAGACCTTGACATGGAGATGGAAAAGGTAAAAAGTGCAGTTGATATGGGAGCAGAGGCGATCATGGACTTAAGCTCCAGCGGTGATACCCAGAAGTTTCGTCGTAAGCTGACGGCGGAATGTCCGGCTACGATCGGAACAGTGCCGATCTACGATGCGGTTGTATATTATCATAAGGCATTGAAGGAGATCACAGCGGAGGAATGGCTCGACATTGTGCGGATGCATGCAGAGGATGGCGTGGATTTCATGACCATTCATTGCGGAGTTAATAAGGAGACAGCACGTCATTTTCGTCAGGACAAGCGTCTGATGAATATCGTATCCCGTGGAGGTTCTATTATTTATGCGTGGATGGAGATGACCGGCAATGAGAATCCGTTTTACGAGTATTATGATGAAGTGCTTGATATCTGCCGTGAGTATGATGTTACTATGAGTTTAGGAGATGCCTGTCGTCCGGGCTGCTTAAAGGATGCATCCGATGTATCCCAGATCCAGGAGCTGATCACTCTGGGCGAGCTTACCAGACGTGCATGGGAGAAGGATGTTCAGGTTATGATCGAGGGACCGGGTCATATGCCGTTAGACCAGATCAAGGCCAATATGGAGATTCAGAAGACAATCTGTAAGGGAGCACCGTTTTATGTACTGGGACCTCTTGTTACAGATATTGCTCCGGGCTATGATCACATTACATCTGCCATTGGCGGTGCGATCGCTGCAACATACGGAGCTTCCTTCCTGTGTTATGTAACGCCTGCAGAGCATCTTCGACTGCCGGATCTGAATGACGTAAAGGAAGGAATTATCGCGTCAAAGATCGCTGCCCATGCGGCAGATATTGCCAAAGGTCTTCCGGGGGCAAGAGACTGGGATGATGAGATGGCAGCAGCCCGTCGTGCCCTTGACTGGGAGAAAACCTTTGAGCTTTCCATTGATCCGGAAAAGGCGAGAAGATATCGTGCAGAGGCAGCTCCGGAGAAGGAGGATACCTGTTCTATGTGTGGTAACTTCTGTGCGGTTAAGAACATGAACAAGATTTTAGATGGAGAGATCGTATCAATTTTTGATGAATAAAATCGATATTTTGTCCGTCGTAAAACGAAAAAACAGTTTTTATAATGATATGTGAGGGTATACGATGAACAGGAAGAATCTACCGGTAGTTTTAACCATCGCCGGTTCGGACTGTAGCGGTGGTGCCGGGATACAGGCGGATTTAAAGACCATGTCTGCTTTTGATGTATATGGTATGAGTGTGATCACGGCGGTGACAGCACAAAATACATGCGGTGTAACCGGTGTTCAGAATGTAACCGGAGAAATGATCCGGCTGCAGCTGGAGGCTGTGATGAGTGATATTATGCCGGATGCGGTAAAGATCGGGATGCTTGCTACGGCAGATGCAGTGGAAGCAGTTGCCGATATTCTGGAAAAGTATCAGCCACAGCATGTGATACTTGATCCGGTCATGGTGTCCACCAGCGGCAGAAGCCTTTTAGAGGCAGAGGGCAAGGAACAAATGCTGCGACGGCTGTTTCCTCTGGCTGAGCTTGTGACACCAAACATTCCTGAAGCAGAGGAGATATTGAAAGCTGTTGACGAATCAGATAAAGCAGATGACGGATTGATGGAAAACAAACAGGTGGCATCGGAAATGACATCATCTGTGCAGATTGTGGATCAAGCAGGGATGGAAAAGGTGGCACAGGAAATCCGGCAAAAGTATGGCTGCAATGTACTTTTAAAAGGTGGTCATATGACGCAGGCGGCGGATGATCTGTTGTATCAGACACAGGCGGTCTGGTTTCCGGCGGAAAGGATCAAGTGCAGCAATACCCATGGAACCGGATGTACGCTTTCCTCAGCGATTGCAAGTGCACTGGCACGGGGATATTCGCTGGAGGAAGCAGTAGGGATCGCCAAGGTATATGTGCGGAGTGCCATGTCTACAGGACTTGATCTGGGGCGGGGAAACGGACCGTTGGATCACAACTGGAGTATCTCATCCGCAGTGCTTTCACAGTCTGACCAATCATCCCGGTAGGTTTTTTCCGGAACGGCATAGACATAACAGCCGGCCTCTTTGGCGGCATGAATGGCATATGGTGCATCCTCAAATACAACGGTATCTGCAGGAGAAATCTGATAAAGCTGACATACATGTTGGTAGATAGAACCGGTCCGTTTGTTCAGACCGATCTCAAAGCCGGTATGTATGTCCTTAAAATAGGACAGTATTCCAAGACGTTGAAACGCATTCACAGCGCAGTCGCGCTCGGATGTTGTTAAAACGCAGAGAATACTGTCCTTTTTTGCGGACAGCTCCTGTAACAGTTCTTTGATACCGGGCTTTAGTGGGATCTGATACCGGTAGGACCGATGGATCAACTCCATGATCTCCCGGTTGATCGTGGCAATATCTCCGGGAATGCCTAAAGTCTGAAAGTAGGCAGCGGACTCCTCCATGGTCATGGCATCGATGGTTTCTTCCAGACCGGCAGGAGGAGTTACGCCCTTGGACAGCAGATAGTTTCGTCCAAGGTGTGTCCATTCTCCCATGGAATCAAGAAGCGTTCCATCCATATCAAAAATATAGAGCTTTGCACATTTTATGGGATTCATGAGAGCATCTCCCTTGTGCGGTGAAGCAGATCCTTTGTGGCAGCACCCGGATCCGGCTGTCCAAAGATTGCTGAGATGACGGAGATGCCATCGATGCCGGTATCCTTAAGCTGGGTCAGATTGTCAGCACTGATCCCGCCGATGGCAACGACCGGGATGGACACCGTGGAGGTGATCTCCTTTAAGGTTTCGAAGGTAATGCGGGTATGATCCAGTTTGGTGCTGGTGGTAAATACAGCACCGACGCCAATATAATCGGCACCTGCTTTTTCTGCTGCGACAGCCTGCTCCAGATTACCGGCGGAGACGCCGATGATCTTGTCCGGTCCAAGGATTTCCCGTGCCTTTTGATATTCCATGTCGCTCTGGCCGATATGTACGCCGTCTGCATCAATTTCCTTTGCCGCATAGATATCATCATTGATCACAAATGGTACGTGATATCTGGCAGCGATCTCTTTGATCTCCTTTGCTTCCTGTACCATTTCCTCATGGGAAAATTCCTTTTCCCGAAGCTGCAGAAAAGTTGCACCGTTTTTCAGGACATCTTCCACAACGTCGGTGAGTTTATTGCCGTTTAGCCAGTAACGGTCGGTAATAGCATATAATGTAAGGTCTTCTTTTTGTAATGGATATGACATAATAAATTTTATCCTTTCATTTTTGATATTTGCATATTCAATACCCCAGAACATCAGAAACAGTCTGGGTATATCATAGTTCTTGTTGTGCGAAGTTTGAGTAAGAAACTTAAAATTTATACCCGTTCGATCTTAGCACCTTTCAGGAAGGTTTCATAGTTCATATTGCTCATATAGTCTATCAGGAAGGTGCGCAGAGAACCGGTACCGCCTTCGGTGCGGACTGTTTTTTCGTAAGCGAGTTCTCCGGCATAGCCGTAAGCTGCCATGGCGGTTACGGTTGCTTCCAGAGCCTTGTATGGATTGGCGGACACAAATACACCGATGGCACTGGAAAGCATGCATCCGGTACCGGTGATCCGGGACATCATTGGATGCCCGTTGCGGATCAGATAAGCGGTATCCGCATTGGCAACCACGTCGATAGGACCGCTGATGGCAATGACGGAGCAGGTGATGGCGCTGATCTTTTTGGCATACTCTGCAATCTCATAAATGTTGTCCTCATTGGCAAGATCTTCATTAGCGGCATCGACACCCTTTGCGTGGGAGCTTTTATCACCCACATACTTGATCTCGGAGATATTACCCCGGATTACGGTAAAGCGGATATGATCCATAAGATTTTCCAGTACTGCGTTGCGGCGGTGTGCAGCGCCGGCTCCTACCGGATCAAAGATAACCGGGTGATCCAGTTCATTGTTTTTCCGTCCCATACGAAGCATGGATTCTTCCAGAAAACCGCCGGTATTGCCCATATTGATCACGCAGCCGTTGCAGCCGGCAGAGATATCGGCTACCTCGTCCGGATCATCTGCCATTGTGGGAGATCCGCCACATGCCAGTGTCATATTGGCGCAGTCCGTGGCAGTGATATAGTTCGAAATATTGTGAACTACAGGTGACACCTGTGGAATGTTATCAAAAATTTCTTTTGCCTCTTCTAAAATATTCATTCGTGAAATCCTTCCTTTCCTGGATACTTACAAGAAAACGGCAGAAAAAGAAATCATACCCGTGGTGGTATGCCCCTTCTTCTGCCGTTTGTTATGTTCTGACAAAATCTGGAGTTATTATATCATACCCATAGGAAAAGTCAAGGCAGCATCCGGTAAATGCCTGTCGGCAAAAATGAATTGCGGATCCGCGGAAAACATCCTATAATAGACCTGTGAGGAGGAGATGCAGATGGAGAGAAAAAGGCCTGTGCCGGGAATGTTTTACCGGCACTTTAAAGGAAATATATATCAGATAAGGGAGTTAGCAAAGGATTCCGAAACAGAAGAGGATATGGTAATTTATCAGGGGATGTATCCGCCATTTCAGGTGTGGGTCAGACCTTTGTCCATGTTTTTGGACAGAGTGGATAAGGATAAATATCCGGACTGCCGTCAGCAATACCGCTTTGAATCCGTGGTATTCCAAAACACGTCACAGCAGGACGTGATGCAGGAAAGCGTAGTGGACAACACGACAGACTCTGTAAGCAGACAGGAGATGGATTCGGCTGCGGAACTGGTGAGTGACCGGGAGCTTCGGGAGATTTTGATCAACGATCAGGGAGAAAAGCTTCTGACCGGCAGAATGACGGACGAGGAGATCGCCCGCAGAGGATTTCTTGCACTTTTGGATGCAGACACCTACCGGGAAAAACGTCAGATCCTTGTGGGACTCCGGGAATATCTAAATGAACTGTATCTGAATAATCTGGCAGCAGCATTGGATATTGTATTGGAAGAAGGAAGCAGCCAGGAGCATTATGATACGCTGCTTCATTGTCTGGAGACTTATGAAAAGTACGAAGGAGGGCGTTTGCGGCGATGATAAACAGGATCATTAATACCATGTTTCACGGAAGCCCCAAAGCGAGAATATTTTTATGGTCTGTCTTTATTATGGGACTTGCCACGATCCTGCTTGGAGTGATGGCAGCGGCTCTTGGTTCTTTTACCTTTGGAACGGGAGCCTTTGTGTGTGGACTGGCCGCCTTTGTAACATCCCAGTCGGCATCTCTGACAGAAATGGAACGGCGGGACAAACAGGAAAAGATCAAAAAAGAAAAAGACCAGAGGGAAAAGACAAAGGAGCCGTCTGGTAGAAATGATTCTGCCGGGAAGTCAGGGGAAGAGAATGACGGGAAAAAGGATGTCTGGTATTCCAAAGAAAAAGAAAAGGCAAAGATGCAGTATCTTTCTTCGATGAGTGCAAAAAAATTAAAAAATCTGGCGAAGGAGCATAAGGTGAAACAGAAGCATGTTTTCGCTATGGTGGATATGTACCCGGCAGAAAAGATCCGGCAGGCTCCGGCAATCGTATGGCGCACAGATACACATCTTCACCTGCTGATCATGGATGAGAGTGCCAAAGAGTTCCAGATACCGTTTAATGACATCCAGGGGATTTATTATGATAGAAACGTGACGGCAGATCCTGACAGGGATTATGCACCGTTTCAGTATTCCGGGTTTATGTCCAAGATCTATAAACCATATCTTCCGGAATATAAAGAAAATACCAGGGACGGACAGATGGTTTACGTCAAGAATCTGTTTATGATCCATCCGGGCATTTCCTTTACCAATACATCTATGAAGGGGATATTCAGCATCCTTACGAGAGCACCGTTTCTGGTGGACGATGCGATCAATACTTCAGACAGGTTTGACGAATATTTTAAAGATATTTACCGGTATGGTATATTGTGTAAAAACAATATATATTCTCTGGAAGAATACCGGCAGAAGCTGGAAAGCGTGCTGGAGGAATTGTTGGCAGCACCGATCACCAGAGAAGAGTTTTTTCGTACCTTAAATGCCATGAATCATTATCATCTGATCACACAGGATTATGTGATGAAATATACCCAGAGATATGTCATAAAAAATAACGGGACAAATTAGATCTGCCAGATATCCGCCCCCGGTTATTCGGTATAGGAAGTTTTAGTTACTTAAAATTTCCTAAATAAAATGATAATCCTATAAAGATAATTGAATAGGACGGGGATATATGATAAGATTTTTTTACCTGAAATTTACTGTTGACAGCACCCCGGAAATAGTTTATATTAGAGAAACAAGAACATTTGTTCGTTAGAAAGCGAGGATATTATGGCAAAAGAGATCAAAATTGATGAGAATAAAAGGAAGGCACTGGAGTCTGCTGTTGCACAGATTGAGAAAGCCTATGGTAAGGGATCTGTGATGAAGCTTGGAGACAATACACATATGAACGTGGAGACATTCCCGACCGGGTCGTTAGGACTTGATCTCGCATTGGGAGTCGGAGGGATTCCGAAGGGGAGAATCGTGGAGATATACGGTCCTGAAGGCGGTGGTAAAACAACCGTTGCCCTTCACATTGTAGCAGAGGTACAGAAGCTTGGCGGCATTGCGGGATTTATTGATGCGGAGCATGCACTGGATCCGGTTTATGCGAAGCGGATCGGTGTTGATATTGATAATTTATACATATCCCAGCCGGATAACGGGGAGCAGGCATTGGAGATCACGGAGACTATGGTGCGTTCCGGAGCGATTGACATTATTATTGTGGATTCTGTAGCTGCCCTTGTTCCAAAGGCAGAGATCGAGGGAGATATGGGAGATTCCCATGTAGGACTTCAGGCACGTCTGATGTCCCAGGCACTTCGTAAACTGACCGGTATCATTGGAAAGACGAGCTGTACCGTTATTTTTATCAACCAGCTTCGTGAGAAGGTTGGTGTGATGTTTGGTAATCCGGAGACCACGACTGGCGGCCGTGCATTGAAGTATTATTCTTCCGTACGTCTGGAGGTGCGCCGTGGTGAAGTGATCAAGAGGGACGGGGAAGCCATTGGCAACCGTGCCAAGATCAAAGTAGTTAAGAATAAAGTAGCCCCTCCGTTCCGTGAGGCAGAGGTGGATCTGGTTTATGGTATCGGTATTTCCAGAGAGGGGGATATCCTTGATCTGGCGGCCAATGACAACATTGTCAATAAGAGTGGTGCGTGGTATGCTTATAATGGCAATAAGATCGGTCAGGGACGTGAGAATGCGAAGCAGTATCTCAAGGAGAATCCGGATATTATGAAGGAGATTGAGGATAAGGTCCGTGCTAAGAGGATTCCGAAGGGAGATGCTCTTGACGAGGCTTCTGAGGAAAATGTAGACCATGAGACGACGATTCCGACAGGGGATGCAGATAAGCCATCTGCGGGAAAGACGAAGTAATTTATGCAGGATGAGTTATTAGAAGCAAAGAAAAAGGCAATGTCCCTTCTGAAGTATATGGACAGGACGGAGTGGCAGCTCCGGGACAAATTGGCGGCAAAGGGGTTTTCGGAGGAAGCTGTGGAAGGAGCCATAGATTATGTAAAGTCATTTCATTATCTGGATGATTACCGGTATGCTGTCCATTTTGTGGAGATTCATCAGGAACAGCGGAGCAGACAGAGGATGCGTCAGGATCTATATCAGAGACATGTTCCGGAGGAGTATATCGATCTGGCTCTGGAAAGTATCTGCGAGAATGATGATCTAGCACTGCAGGCAGCACTCCGTAAGATTACCAAAGGAGAGACGGAGTTTTCCTATGAGGAAAAGCAGAAGATTGCCGGGAAGCTCTATCGCAAAGGATTTCGTCTTGGTGATATTAAGAGGGTGCTGGATATGTAAGCCTGTGGAGGCACGGGGACAGAACCCTGAGAGGACAGAGTGCGGTATAACGAAAATCAGGATCCGTACAACATTAAAGATAATACAAAGGGTAGTTTCACCGGCAGACAGATATGATATCAGCCGGTGAAACTGCCCTTTTTGAGACGGTTGTAAGAAGTTAAAAGAACAGGCACATTGCCAGATAGCCGCATCCCCAGTGGAGAAAAGCACAACCCCAGATGTCCCGTTGGCGTTCAAAAATGACTCCCAGAGCACAGCTAAGCAGGAATGCACCCAGCATAAAGTAGAAACCGAAGGGCAGATGCATCAGGGAGAAAAGCAGGGAAGTAAGAAAGATACTGAGCTGCTTCTGGTATTTTACATGAAGCAGGGATTTTACACTTTTCTGAATCACACCTCTGGCGAGAAACTCCTGGATAAATGCGGTAAATATATAAATATAGGCACCGTGCAGGGAGCCGCCGATAAAGTAGCCTTTGATCCGGATACCGGCCAGGGACAGCACAAGCTTTGCCAGAAGGATCACCAGACAGACGATCACTCCGGTGGTGATGGTTTCTTTCAAATTGGTGCGCCATCGGGAGATATTGGGGATTAATCCGATTTCTTTCAGGGAAAAGCTGGTACAAAATGCAATTTCAAGAAATAGCACAAAGGTGATCACTTCGATCATTATCGTATAGTCCTGAGACTTGAATGGAACATGAAGTGTGAAGCGGCACAGACTCCAGGCGGCCAGATAAATGCTGATACACAGGATCAGTCCGGCGAAGATGTAGGCACAGTCGTGGTCATGCTGCAGAAGGAGCTGTGTGTCGGTGACATCCTCTACCAGAATGATCATTCCCTGAAATGGCTCTTTGCGCCGGATAGATGTATTTTCCTGCTGCATTAAGCTGATATCTACCGTGACAAAAGAGGTATCTTTTGCATCGGCAGCGGTGTATTTCACCATGGTTTTTTCTGTAAGCTGTCCCTTCTCCATGCTGGAGCGAAAAAGTTTATTAAATGCTCTGTTTTTCTTGTTTTGCAGAAAAATATCAGTAAATGGTTTTTGGATTGCCTCTTCTGCGTTGACATGAAAGATTGTCGCACTGGCAGAGTTCATATAGGTAATGATTCCTTCTTCGTTTACCATGATCACGCCATCGCTCATGTTGTTGAAGATCAGATCCGTTTGTTCCTTTGTAAGAAGTCCTTCTATTGGATTTGACATGTTATCACCATTCCTTTCTCATAGATAATGTATCATATTTCGCGGATAGCGTAAATGAAAAAAGTGTGTTATAATGTTAAGCTAGGGTTAAAGGTCCTGAATAGATACGGGGTGCATGGAAAATATGCACGGAAAAGAGGATAATTATGAAGAAAACACAGAGATGTATGGCATGGATGCTGCTGTTATCAATCATGCTTGCGGCAATGCCATCCGTTAGTGCGAAGGCGGCTGCAAAGCCAAAGACAATGGCACATGCTTATTATGTGATGGATGCGAAAAGCGGTGAGAAAATATTATCTGACCGTGCCAATAAGAAAATCTATCCGGCCAGTACGGTGAAGCTGTTGACGGCACTTACAGTACTTGATTACGCGGATGTAAATCAGACGATCAAATTTACCAGAAAGCTGCAGAAAAAGATTCCGTCGGATGCGTCGGCTCTGAATCTTAAGACAGGACGCAGGTATACGGTAAAGCAGTATCTTAATATGCTTCTGATCGTATCCGATGCCGGTTCCGCACTGGCACTGGCAGAGGGAACGGCAGGAAATGTTGAGACTTTCGTGGAGTACATGAATGACAAAGCAGAAGAGCTGGGCATGAAACACAGCCATTTTGATAATCCTGTAGGTCTGGATAAAGGAAGCGGATACAATGGAACTTATACAACGGCAGCTGATTTTATCAAGGTGTCGAAAGCGGCCATGGAGAATCCTCTGATCGCAAAGATTGTGGCAAAGCACAAGTACAAAGTACAGCCGATAGGAGTTAATAAATCCTTTGTGATCAAGAATACAAATGCTTTTTACGGAACCTACAAAAAGCTGGTCAGAAACAGAAAGTACAAAATTATAGGAAGCAAGACAGGCACTACACGGGCTGCAGGTCATTGTCTCGTGGCGACAGCTGTGGACGAAGAAGGAAATACGGTTATTTGTGCCTTTTATGGAAATGGTGGATATGAGCGGCTTTACAAAGATATCAGAAAATTATTGGATTACGCATTTGCGAGATATTAAAACAAAGCGGATCATTCAGCTCGTGGGAGTTTAAAAGCAGATAACAGGAGGATGTAGTTGTTATGCAGATGTATGAAGTAAAAAAATTACCACATCATCCCAAATTGGACGTAACCGTACCGGGTTCCAAGAGTATGACAAACAGGGCACTTTTGCTGGCAGCACTGGCAGAGGGAGAGTCCACTGTCTCCGGGATCCTGTTCAGTGAGGATTCTAATGTGTTTTTGCAGGCATTGAAGGATGTGGGATTTCCCGTGCAGATCGACATACCGGAAAAACGGGTGACGATTCAGGGAAAGGGTGGAAGGCTGCCGCGAAGTCATGCTAATCTATACGTAGGAAGTGCAGGGACAGCCGCACGCTTTTTGACAGCGATGGCAGCCATGTCGGATGGGGAGTTTCGTATTGATGCGTCTGCACAGATGAAGAAAAGACCTATGGCAGATCTGTTTAAGGCGTTGGAGGAGCTGGGAGCAGGAATCCGGCATCTTTGCGGAGACGGGACATTTCCTGTCATGGTGAGTGGTATGGGATACCGGCAGTCCAAGGCACAGGTGTCGATCAATATTGATAAAAGCAGTCAGTTTCTCAGTGCATTGCTGATGACGGCACCGACACATTTTGATGAACTGGAGATCCGGCTGACCGGTACCAGAAGTGCTTTGTCTTATGTTAGAATGACGGAGCAGATGATGAAGCAGTTTGGCCATGCAGGAGTGATCCGTGAGGCAGATGATCGTTACCGGGTAACGGCCGGCGGTGGTTATTATGCAAGAGATTACATAGTAGAACCGGATGTCTCAGCAGCCTGTTATTTTTATGCGATGGCAGCGATCACCGGGGGAGAATGCTGTGTCAGAAATATGCGTCAGGATTCTCTGCAGGGAGATATGAAATTCCTGCAGGTACTAGAGCAGATGGGGTGTAAGTTATCCTGGGAGGAAAGGGGACTTATACTGACCGGACCGGAGCCGGGGCATTTGAAAGGCATTGAAGTGGATATGAGTGATTTCTCGGATCAGACGCTGACATTGGCGGCAATCGCTCCGTATGCAGACAGTCCGGTACATATCCGGAATGTGGGACATATCCGGGGACAGGAATGTGACCGTTTACATGCAATCTGTGAAAATCTGGGCAGAATGAATATCCAATGTGAGGAATATGAGGATGGAGTAAAGATTTATCCGGGGATACCGGAACCTGCCAGAGTTGAGACCTGTCAGGATCACCGGGTAGCCATGGCATTTGCGGTAACCGGTGTCCGGGCAGATGGAATTGTGATATCAGATCCCATGTGCTGCCGCAAGACCTTTGAAAACTATTTTGAGGTGCTGGACGATCTGACAAAGAGATGAAATTGTATCACGGAAGACCCGGATACAGTGCAAAAGGAAGAATAAAAAGGAATGTTATCCATGGCGCACGGGAGACAGACCATACACATAGAATTGTGCGCAGGAAAGAGGATGATCATGAAAAACATAATGAATTTATTACAGGAAGAGCTTAGTGCAGCGTTTGAAAAAGCGGGATATGAGGAGAAATATGCGAAGGTAACCTTGTCAAACCGTCCGGATCTCTGCCAGTATCAGTGTAATGGTGCTCTGGCAGCGGCGAAGCAGTATCATAAGGCACCGATCCAGATTGCCAATGAAGTGGTAGATAGCTTATCACAAAGTGATACTTTTCAGGAGATTGTGGCTCAGATGCCCGGATTTATCAATATGACGGTTAGTGATGCTTTTTTGGCTGATTTCATGAATAAAATGAATGAAGACGAGCTGTTTGGCTGTGATAAAGCAGAGCAGCCGGAGACGATCGTGATCGATTATGGTGGAGCCAACGTGGCAAAACCGCTTCATGTAGGTCATCTGCGTTCTGCAGTTATTGGAGAGAGCATTAAGAGAACAGCACGTTATCTTGGTCATAAGGTGATCGGTGACGTTCATCTGGGCGACTGGGGACTTCAGATCGGTCTGATCATCACAGAGTTAAAGCATCGTCAGCCGGAGCTTGTATATTTTGATGAGAGCTACGAGGGGGAATATCCGGCAGAACCTCCGTTTACCATGGCAGATCTGGAGGAGATCTATCCATATGCCAGCGGATATTCCAAGGAGCATGAGGATTATAAAGAGGAGGCACAGACGGCAACAGCCGAGCTGCAGGCCGGCAGGAAAGGATATCTTGCATTGTGGCAGCATATTATCAATGTATCTGTGGCAGACCTCAGAAAGATCTATACCCGCCTGAATGTTGACTTTGATCTGTGGAAAAAGGAGTCGGATGCGCAGCCGTATATCCCGCAGATGGTGCAGGATATGAAGGACGGCGGCTATGCTCATATCGATCAGGGGGCACTGGTCGTTGACGTACAGGAGGAGACGGACGCCAAAGAGATTCCGCCGTGTATGATCCTGAAATCCAACGGTGCCACATTATACAACACAACAGATCTTGCCACAATTGTGGAGAGAAGAAAGCTTTTTGATCCAACCCGTATCATTTATGTGGTGGATAAGCGTCAGTCTCTCTATTTTGAGCAGGTGTTCCGTTGTGCGAGAAAGACAAAGATCATTGGTGAAGATGTAGATCTTATCTTTGTAGGATTTGGAACCATGAACGGCAAGGACGGAAAGCCGTTTAAGACCCGTGATGGCGGAGTTCTTCGTCTGGAGCAGCTTTTGGGTGATGTAGAGGAACAGGTCCGCGAGAAGATGGCAGACCGCGATATGCCGGAGGATGTGCTGAAGGATGCGGCAGCAAAGATCGGTCTTGCAGCGATCAAGTATGGAGACCTCAGCAATCAGGCATCCAAGGATTATGTTTTTGATGTGGAGAGATTTACCTCCTTCGAGGGAAATACAGGACCATATATTCTTTATACGATCGTTCGTACCAAGTCGCTGATGGCGAAGCTTCAGGCAAATGATATTCATGTAGCGGAGGATGCAAAGATCCTTCCGGCACAGAATAAAACAGTAACAGATGTAATGCTTGCATTGTCAAAGTGGAGCGATACCGTAAATGCTGCATATCAGGAGCAGGCGCCGCACAAGATCTGTCAGTTTGTATATGAGCTTTGTGATGCATATAATAAGTTCTACCATGAAAATAAAATTCTCGCCAATGAGAATGTCGCAGAGAGAGATTCATGGATTGCTCTCAGTCGTCTGGTAGGAAAAGTTCTGGAGCAGGCAATTGATCTGCTGGGACTGGAGGCTCCGGACAGAATGTAATGTACTCTTATAGAAAAGAGGATGCGTATGATCATAAAAAGGGAAAAAGAATACCGACAGCTAAGGGAGGCATATGAAGCAAAAGAAAACCGGCTTGTGATCCTGTCAGGACGCTGCAAAACCGGTAAGACTACTCTGGTGAAGCAGTTTGTGCAGGAATATCAGGGGTATTATTATCAGGCGGCAGAGTGTGCCCGGGAGAGGCAGAAGCAGTTGCTAAATCTCTGCTGGGACCGGTTTTATGGGAATGAACCGTCAGAGGAGCTGCCGTCTGCCATCAGCCGTATACAGCAGACCGTCAGCCGGAATACATATCTGGGGATATTTTCAGAAATGTGCCGCCGCAGAGAAGGCAGGACGCTGATCGTAATTGAAGATTTTAATCGTATTGCGAAAAATGATCCGGATTTTTATGGAGATCTGGTGAAACTGTTGGAACAGGAAGAACATCTGATGCTTCTTCTGACGGTTTCTACACTAAACTGGAGAGAAGAGGAAGCAAACGTCGAGCCACGGAGTCTGGTGGGAAAGATCACAGACAGGATTGTGTTGAGAGAATTTGGTTTTTTGGAGATCATAAAGTTTTTCAAAGGGCTGCCGATGGTGGATGTTGTACAGATATATGCACTGCTTGGAGGGATACCGGGTTATCTGAAATACTGGGATCCGGATCAAAGCGTGCGGGACAATATCATCCGTCTTTTTGTCCGGCCGGACGGGGAGCTGCAAAATGAAGCGGAGCGTTATCTCAGATCAGAGCTCAGGGAACTTTCTTTGTATAACACAGTTCTTGGTTCTATGCAGGAAGGGGTGGTCCGTCTCAATGAGCTTCATGGGAGAACCGGATTTGGCAGGGCAAAGATCAGCGTCTATATGAAGAATCTCAGGCAGCTTGGAGTTGTGGATAAATGCAAAACCATTGATCTGAAATGTCAGGACCGGGAGAAAAAAGGAATGTATGAAATGACAGATGCACTGGTGCATTTCTGGTCGCATTTTATTCTGCCAAACCAGACAGCACGGAGTCTGCTGACACCGGAACATTTTTATGATCAAATGGTGAAACCGTATCTGGATGCATATACAGAGGTTTATTTTGAAAGGATGTGTGTCCAATATCTTGGACTGATGGAGGAGTACCAAAAGGATACTCCGTCAAAAGGACGGGGGGGAGCCTGGTATGGAGAAAAGGGAACGATCCCGATGGTTATGGAGGACAGGGAAGGCGGTGTTCTGCTGATGTACGCAAAATGGAGTGCTGAGCCGTTTACCAGAAAAGATCTGGAGCGGCATCTCCGTTATCTGGTATCCTGTGACATAAAAGCAGATCAGTATTATATTTTTGCAAGATCCGGCTTTGATGCAGGACTGCGTCAGAAGGCACAGCGGGTCAGAAATATGCATCTGGTAGATTTTTCAGGCATGAGATTTACAAAATGATGTAATGGGGTTACAGAAAATAGATCTGCTGATGTGGGGACAGACAGAAGAAAGGCATAGGTAGTTAAAATGTATCGTTTAACATCAAATCTTGTAATTTACAGAAATTTTGGAGAGGATCAGAATATATTATATTCTCTGGCTGAGATCTGCAAAAAGTTTTATTCCGGGGAGTATGTGAAGGAAAGCCTGATCACAGAGATCTATACGCAGGTAAACCGTCTGCTGGATATTTCCACACGTTATGGTTTTGACAAAAATCTGTGGCATAATTATCTGGCATTCCTGCTTGCGATGAATGAAAATCCGTTTTCCCTGGTTTCTGAAAAGGTGGGAGCCAATGACGGTTCGGTCAATATATTTGCCCGGAATGATTTTCATATTTTTAAAGAGCTGTTTGATTATGATTTTGATCCGATCGAGAAAGAGCTGGGGATTTCCTGCTTTTCTACAATATTAGATTACCGGGCGATTGTTAAAAGCGAACAGATCTACAACAAGAGCGTCAGCGAAAAGGTACAGGAGCTGAGCCGCCAGATTGAGCAGGCATCCGGAGAGAAAGAGATGTATCAGATCGTGACCGAGTTTTACAAGAAATACGGTGTGGGCAAATTTGGCCTGAATAAAGCGTTCCGTATCAGCAATGATCCCGAGCACTGTCTGTTAAGTCCGATCACCACCACCGGAGATATGATGTTAGAGGATCTGATCGGTTATGAGCAGCAGAAGCAGAAGCTGATCGAAAACACAGAGGCCTTTGTGGCTGGCAGAAAAGCCAATAACGTACTGCTTTTCGGTGATGCTGGAACCGGTAAATCCACCAGCGTGAAGGCAATTCTGAATCAGTATTACAGCAGGGGACTTCGTATGATCGAGGTGTACAAGCATCAGTTTAAGGATCTGTCTTCTGTCATTGCACAGATCAAGAATAGAAATTACCGTTTCATCATATACATGGATGATCTGTCCTTTGAGGAGTTTGAGATTGAGTACAAATATCTTAAGGCAGTGATCGAGGGAGGCCTGGAAACAAAGCCGGACAATATATTGATCTATGCAACATCCAACAGACGTCATCTGATCCGGGAAACCTGGAGTGACCGTTCCGATATGTCACAGGATGAGCTTCATCGTTCGGATACGATGCAGGAAAAGCTGTCTCTGGTGGCACGTTTTGGTGTTACGATCGGCTATTACAGGCCATCACAGCAGGAGTATTTCGATATTGTACTGGAGCTTGCAAAGCGTTATCCGGAGATCACACTTAGTGAGGAGGAGCTGAAGCTGAAAGCCAATCAATGGGAATTAAGCCACGGGGGAATTTCAGGCAGAACGGCACAGCAGTTTATCAATCATCTGGCTGGAATGCCGGCAGATGATTAGAAAGGGAGGAACAGTTTATGCAGAAAGATCATAAGAAATCAGGATGGTTCAAGGGGTTGACGTTTGCGGCTGTACTGGCAGCGGGAATTTTTATGAATATTTCCAGTGTATCAGCAGCCAAGGGAAACTGGGATGGTGCCAAAAAAGCAGTTGAGAATGCTTATAAGAAATATCAGACCAGTGTGGATGTCAGTGCCTATAATCTCAATTATGCCACGGAGTATGACAACCTGAAAAGCATGATGGGTGAGGTGGTTAGCGAGACGCCGTACCTGTTTTACACGGGTACACGCTTTTCTGTCTCCAGAAATACCTCTACCAATCAGATCGTGAAGATCACACTGGGATATGCAGATGCTTATAAAAAATCCGATGGAACCATTCGCAAAGCAAAGATCAAAAAGACAAGAACCCAGTTAGACAGTGCAATCAATCAGGCTCTTTTGAACGTGGAGCCATCTATGAGTCAGGTGGAAAAGGCGATGGTACTTCATGACTATCTGGTGCGTACAACGGCATACACCAGTGATTCTAGCAATGCTTTCCGCCTGACAGAGGTTGGTGCATTTTTGAAGCACAAGGCAAACTGCGAGGGATATTCCAGAGCATATGCCATTTTGATGCAGAAGGTTGGAATTCCGGTAAAATTTGTTTCTTCTGATAAAATGGTACATATGTGGAATGAGATTAAGATTGGCAAAAAATGGTATCATGTGGATGTCACATGGGATGATCCGATGGATTCCCGTGATAAAACAGATCAATATGGCAGAGTCAGTCATCAGAATTTCCTGTGCAGTGCTGCAAAAATGCAGAAGACAAAACATTATGATTTCAGTACAGGAGATGCAACAGGCACAAAATATGATAACCGGTACTGGAAAAACGTAAACAGCAGTTTTTATTACAATAACGGAAAATGGCTGTATATGACGAAGAATGGGATTGCAGAAAGAGATAGTCTGGATAAAGGAACAGGCGCTGTGTTGTATAATGTAACCGGAGACAATCTGGTGCAGTATGATGCCGACAGGTATTACTTCATTGCGTATAACAGCATTTATCTGTATTCCCGTAAGACCAATGAGGCGAAAGCCGTATGGAAGACGACAGATCTGTATTCTGCAGGCTGTACTCTGGATCAGATCAAATTTGAAAATGGCAGATTGTACTACAGAGTGTATGAAAATGGTAAACATATATCCAATAAGATCATACCAAACGAGGACGGTACATTATGAAGCAGATAGGAATTGTTGTCTGTAATTATAATAAAAAAGAAGATGCACTTGCGTGTATTCAAAGTATTCTGGAATCGAAATTTCAGGATTACGATATATACGTTGTAGATAACGCTTCGTCAGACGGATCTGCAGAGGCCATTGAAAAGGCATATGGCGGGCAGGTCACATTGTTAGTCAATCAGGAAAACCTCGGTGGTTCCGGGGGGTTTAATACAGGACTACGGGCAGCTTTTGAAAAAGGATACCCGTACCTGATGTGCGTTGACAATGATGCACTTCTGGATGAAAATGCCATTGGCAGTCTGTTTACCTTTTTGCAGGAGCATCAGGAAGTGGGAATTGCGGCTGCAAAGATCTATCACCGGGAAGCTCCGGACTATGTCCAGCAGTTTGGACAAAAGATTGACTTTGAAAACTTCTGTACGGATGTGACATATCTCAATGCCTATGAGGATGGAAGCATGCCGGAGTATGTTTACACGGACGCAGTTGCGGCATGTGCCCTGATGATCCGCCGGAGTGTCGTGGAAAAGATCGGCTTTATGCCGGAGGAGAATTTTTTGTACTGGGATGATACGGAATGGTGTTATCTCTGCGGCAGAGCAGGATGGAAGGTGGCTTCGGTGGGGAATGCCATGGCACTTCATGCTATGGGAGCAAAAAAGGAACTGGAAAACACCTTTCCGACCTACTATGCCTGGAGAAACTGGATCCGATTTTTTATGCGGTATACTAAACCGATGGCCTGGGAAGCAATGGTGGACACTTTCCTGGAAAGTATGTTTCAGATTGTTTATGAGGGACTTCACAAAGGGGAGAAGAATCGTTCCCGTACCGTGATGCTTGCCTATGATGATGCACTTCATGGAGTGACCGGCAAAGCAGGAGAAAACAGGATTTTTGCCCTGGATACGGCAGACGGACCATGGGAGAAATTATTTTCCACAGCTCCGGCATATGCCCTGCATACAGATCAATATCCGGGAACGGCACAGGATATCCGGGAACGGGCAGAACGCATGGGATATGATATCCGATGGTATGAGGCTTCCGAGGCGCCGGAAAATGTTCCGGAGATTATTTTGTGTGACAACATCTTTCAGATCGAAGATCTGAGCCTTCAAAAAATATACATTGATATAAATGACTGCATTCTGGCATCGGAGGCGGATGTGCTGGATGTGATCAATTATAATTACAGCCGCAGGACATTTATTGAGGCACAAAAGCCCATATTTTTCCAAAGACTTCGGGAACAGAGACAGAAAGAATTATCCTGATTATGGGACAGATTAATTCCTAAGAAAACTGATATGTAACAGAAAGGATGAATGAAATTATGAAAAAGAAAGTGTTTTCCATTTTGGCAGACAATACATCTGGTGTACTCAGCCGTGTATCCGGATTGTTTAACCGCCGCGGTTTTAATATTGACAGTTTTACGGCAGGAGAGACAGAGGATCCGACGATTTCCCGTATGACCATTGTGGCAAACGGTGATGATATCAGCCTGGATCAGATCCAGAAACAGCTTGCAAAGCTGGAGGATGTCCGTGAGGTGAAGGAGCTGAAGGTGGGAAAGTCCATCTGCAGAGAACTTGTGCTGATCACGGTCGGCGTAACGCCGGAGGAGAGAACCGGTCTGATCTGTCTGGTCAATGCATTTCATCATGCCAATATTGTAGATATTGAGAAGGATTCCATTATGATCGAGATGACAGAGAATCATGAAAAGATCAATGCGTTTATCGGTCTGCTGGATGGTTATGAGATTAAGGAAATGGTGCGTACCGGTATTGCAGGCCTGACAAGAGGGGCAATGTGATCCTATGCCGGGAATGTAACATTAATCGGAAGGGACAGAGAGACGATGAAAACCCAGGGAGAGAATTTATCGCAGCGGACGGCTGACACACTGCGGCAGATGATATTAGAGAAGAAGGTATACACATTTGGGGAAAAGCTCCCCAATGAAAATGAGTTGTCTGAGAAGCTTGGCATTAGCCGGACTACTTTGCGGGAGGCAATACGGACGCTGGTATCCGAGGGGATTCTGGTGGTACAGCGGGGGAAGGGAACCTTTGTGGCAGAGCAGGCAGACCGGCTGGCAGACAGCAGGATCAGTATGAAGAGCTTCTCTGATATGCAGGTGACTCTCCGTGATCTCTACGAGACAAGGATGATCTTTGAACCGGAGGCAGCGGCATTGGCGTGCCGCAGGGCTACGGATGAGGAGATTGCACACATTCTGGAGCTGGGGCAGGAATGTCAGAGACATCTGGAGGAAAATCCCACCGGAAAGGAACGGATCGAGTCGGAGAGTGCCTTCCATGGGGCGATACTGAAGGCATCTCACAATGAGTTTATCAGTCGTTTTATGCCAATGCTGACGGAGACCATTGAAAAGACCTTTGCGCTGGATTTCAATCTGGATGTGATCGCGGAGGATGCCTATAAGGATCATATTCTGATCATGAATTTTCTGGAGAAACGGGATGCCGAAGGCATCAAAAGTGCCGTGACCATACATCTTCATCATGCGTTCCTGACAGAACAGTTAAACTGGCAGTAAAAATTTCAATAAATTTCTAAGAACATATTGACAAGAGGAAAAAATAGTTTTAAAATCAATGTCATACAAGTTGAACGAGTTGTATGACAAGTTTATCAAAACAATTTATTTAGGAGGAAATGTAAAATGGCAGAAGCAAGAATTTTTTATCAGGACGATTGTAATTTAGATCTTTTGAGTGGAAAGAAGATCGCTATCATTGGTTACGGCAGTCAGGGACATGCTCACGCACTGAACTTAAAGGAGTCCGGATGCGATGTTGTCATCGGTCTGTATGAGGGTTCTAAGTCATGGGCTAAGGCTGAGAAGCAGGGCTTCAAGGTATACAAAACAGCAGAGGCTGCTAAGATGGCAGATATCATCATGATCCTCATCAACGATGAGAAGCAGGCTGATATGTACAAGAAAGACATCGAGCCAAACCTTGAGGCTGGCAACATGCTGATGTTCGCTCATGGTTTCAATATCCACTTCGGATGTATCGTACCACCTGCTGATGTAGATGTTACAATGATCGCACCAAAGGCACCGGGTCACACAGTACGTTCTGAGTATCAGGCAGGTAAGGGTACCCCTTGTCTTGTTGCTGTAGAGCAGGATGCTACTGGTAAGGCACTTGACCTTGCACTTGCATATGCACTTGGTATTGGTGGAGCAAGAGCCGGTGTTCTGGAGACTACATTCCGTACAGAGACAGAGACAGACCTCTTCGGTGAGCAGGCAGTACTTTGTGGTGGTGTTTGTGCATTAATGCAGGCAGGTTTCGAGACACTCTGCGAGGCTGGTTACGACCCAAGAAATGCATACTTCGAGTGTATCCACGAGATGAAGCTGATCGTAGATCTGATCTATCAGTCAGGCTTCGAGGGAATGAGATATTCTATCTCCAATACTGCTGAGTATGGTGATTACATTACAGGTCCTAAGATCATCACAGAGGATACCAAGAAGGCTATGAAGAAGGTTCTTTCTGATATCCAGGATGGTTCTTTCGCAAAAGAGTTCCTGCTTGATATGTCTGATGCAGGCCGTCAGGTTCACTTCAAGGCTATGAGAAAGCTTCACGCAGAGCATCCTTCCGAGAAGGTTGGTAAAGAGATCCGTAAGCTGTATAGCTGGAACAATGAGAGCGATAAGTTGATCAACAACTAATCGGATTGCTTTTGATAAATTGTACATAATATCACGGTGGAGAAAGAGCCATTTACCGCTTTTTCTCCACCTTTTTTTGTTTAAAAATCTTTTGTTTTCAGTGATTGACGGAAATAGACTATCTGTTATAATAGAAATAATAGCTTTTCTATGTCAGATGGTAACTGTCAGGGAGAAGTCTGCGGAATCAGGGTGGAGTGAAATTAGAGGATCAGGTTATAATAAGATGTAAGGATTACAATTGTTACATAATGGAACATAGAAGGAGAGACAATATGGGAGCATTGATCGGAGGAATTATTTTACTTGTCGTAATCGTAGTTGCAGTTGTCGTAGGGGCTGTATCAGCCATTGTGGCGGCAGCAAAGGATACATTAAAGGATGAATGATCATTGAGTTTTTAAGGAGGAAGATATGGTTCAGGTTGGAGATGTTTCTATTGGAAGTGGGAAACCGAAGATTTGTGCATCGATCACAGAAACGGACCGGAAATCTATTATTGCAGCGGCAGATATCCTGCTGCAAAAGAGAGTGGATATTATCGAATGGCGTATTGATTATTATAGAGAAGCCGGACACTGGGATATGGTTCTGGAAACATTGCAGCGGTTGAAAATGTCTTTGTATGGCAGACCGCTTATGGTGACATTCCGCACCAGGAAGGAGGGAGGCAGTCAGGAGATCGAGACGGCTGCTTACCGGGAGCTGCTGGAGCATATTGCACAGAGTGGGCTGGTGGATATGATCGATGTGGAGATTTTTAAAGATTTTTCCTATGAGGTGCTTGCCGGGGACAGAACGCCGGAAGTACAGGAGCAATTTGAAGATCTGAAGCAGTGGATAGAAATGCTTCGTCAGAAAGTAGTTGTTGTAGGATCTTATCACAACTTTGACTCGACGCCGGAGGATGCAGAGCTTGCCGGGAGAATGAGGATCATCGATGAAAGTGGTGTAGACATTCCCAAGATGGCAGTTATGCCGGCAGACCGTATGGACGTTATGAGGCTGATGATGTTTACCCTTCAGATGACAGAGCAGATCGCCAAACCATTGATCACCATGTCCATGAGCAGGATCGGCAGCATCAGCCGGGTCTCCGGAGAAGCCTTCGGCTCAGCTGTAACCTTTGGCAGTATTGGTCAGGAGAGTGCTCCGGGACAGCTTCCGGTCAATAAGCTGGAGGAAATGCTGGATATGATCCACCAGAATTATCAATAACGGTCAGGGAGACATCAGCGTAAATCGAGGATACGACAGGAGGGGCATTGTGCATCAGTTAGAGGAACATATATTTTTGATCGGTTTTATGGGAGTCGGGAAGAGTACCGTTGCCCGCATGCTCAGCAGACAGCTTGGAGTGAAGGAGTATGATACCGACCGGATGATCGTTGCCAGAGATGGCAGAGAGATATCGCAGATTTTTGCGGAGGATGGAGAACTGGCTTTTCGAAAAATGGAGACCGATCTGCTGGAGGATCTGAAGGGGTATCCGCCCTCTGTTATTGCCTGTGGAGGCGGCGTTGCCATGCGTACGGAAAATGTGGAATGTATGAAACGACAGGGGAAGATCCTTTTATTGACGGCATCTCCGGAGACCATTTATGAGCATGTGAAGGACAGCACCAACCGTCCATTGTTAAAGGGCAGGATGAATGTTGCAGGGATCACAGAGCTAATGGCAAAGAGAGAGCCAAAGTATATGGAAGCAGCTGACATTTGCATGCTGACAGATGATATGTCACCACGGATGGTTGCAGACAAGATCGTGGAGATCATAAAAAATGGTACGCCGGTCAGTCTGGACACGCAGAAATGATGGTTGAAAACAGGGATGGATTTCCGGAAAAGAGATGATCCGGGGTATAAAATCTCTGTCTTCGAGGAAAAACACTTGAAAAATACAGGAGTTTCCTGTAAAATATTTATAGGATTGTGCGGTTTTTGACCGCCACTACATGAAGGAGGATTTTAAGATGGTATCAGCAGGTGATTTTAGAAATGGACTTACGATCGAAGTAGAAGGCAATGTCTTCCAGGTTATCGAGTTCCAGCATGTAAAGCCGGGAAAAGGTGCAGCCTTTGTCCGTACAAAGCTTAAAAATATCAAGAGTGGCGGTGTCGTAGAGCGTACATTCCGTCCGACAGAGAAGTGTCCGCAGGCACACATTGACCGTGCGGAGATGCAGTATCTGTACAGTGATGATATGTTCCACTTTATGAATACAGAGACATATGATCAGATTGATATGACAGCAGACCAGGTAGGGGATGCTTTGAAGTTTGTAAAAGAGAATGATATGGTTCAGATGCTTTCTCATAACGGAGAAGTATTTGCCATTGAGCCACCAAACTTTGTAGAGCTTGAGATTACAGAGACAGAGCCTGGATTTAAGGGCGATACGGCAACAGGTGCCAGCAAGCCGGCTACTGTTGAGACAGGTGCTGTTGTACAGGTTCCACTGTTCGTTGAGACAGGTGACAGAATCAGTATTGACACACGTACTGGCGAGTACATGAAGAGAGTTTAATTTCATAACGTAAATATAAGGACGTGGTTCCAAGGAAACCCAGTGTTTCCAGGAATCACGTCTTTTGTGCGTATTGCTGCAAAGGGAGCAAAATTGCTTTTAAGAATTTTTCTCACGTAACCTTGTTGCATCTTTGGCTTTGGCGTGCTATGATAAACCGGAAGTTAGAAATAACTAACACAAGATATAAACGGCTAACCATGCCGGACATATTTATTTCTATTATGGGTATCATAGTAGGAGGCTGGAGAAAGGAAGGTTTATCAAGGATGGCTAAAGTCAAGATCATTTATTGGAGTGGTACAGGTAATACAGCAGCTATGGCTGCAGCAATCGCAGAGGGGGCTAAGGAAGCCGGTGCGGAGGCAGAACTGATCACGGCGGAGACCGCCAGTGCGGCAGATGTACAGGATGCAAAGGCAATTGCACTGGGTTGTCCGTCAATGGGAGCAGAGCAGCTTGAGGAAACGATCATGGAGCCTTTGATGGAGGAGCTTGATGGAGCGATTTCCGGCAAGACCGTTGTTTTATTTGGCTCTTACGGATGGGGAAGTGGTGACTGGATGCGCGACTGGGAGGACAGAGTATCCTCTGATGGTGCTTCTGTGTGGAACGGAGAAGGAATCATTGCCAACAACGCTCCGGATGATGACGTTTTAGATTCCTGCAAGTCTGCAGGACGCGATCTTGCCGGGCTATAATAATAACAATTTGCCATTTTAGAATCAAAAAAGAGGACTTCGTGCAGGGAGTCTTCTTTTTTTGGGAGTATCAGGAAAATGCTCATACTATATCTTTTTTGGAAAGAGACTTGCTTTTTTGGGCGAAAGAGAGGATAATAGAAAAGTCCGAGTTTTATGAAATTTATGTAAAGCGAAGAAAGCGTAAGAAATAATGAGGTGAAAGGAATGGATTTTAAAGTAACCATACATCGACTGTTGCTTCGGGAGGAAAAGCTGGAGATTGCAGTCAGTGCATCGGGTCCCTGGGATGAGAAAGTACGTGATCCGAAAATGACTATTATCTTCAATAATGGAGAGCAGACAAGACGTCTGCCAATCGTAGTTCGTTTTTATCAAAGTGAGAAGGATGGCAGTTTTTATCTGATGGCGTCATATGATTATGTGCTGAAATATTTGTTCTATAAGCAGCCGAAGAATAAGCATATTGAGTTTTCTCTGGAATTGAGCTATGGTCATACGGTATTGGAAAGCGTGCCATTTACCGTTGATCCGGAGGATGAGAAGGCATTGGAGCTTCTGGTGCGTGAAACGTCAATTGGCGTGGAGGAGTCCGAGCAGGAGCGGCAGACATACATCGAGTATGAGATGGGATTTTCCGAGGATTCCCGTCGTGTCATTCTGGATGCCAAGCCGGGTCAGGAAAAGATATTCCATCCCCATAAGGGCAGACAGATCTTTAATGGTGTCATTATGTGGCTGTGGCATTTTGTGCTGTTCTGTTTTTCGGTAGTGCTGATGCCGGTATTTTTTGTGGATGCACTGCTGGCGGCAACAGGATGTCAGAACAAAAATGCAAAGATACCGGAGAACGGTATTATTTATCTGCTCAAGCATGTCCGGGCCAAGATGGATACCTTCAGCCGGATCCGCATTGGTATTCTTGCAACGAAAATGTGGATGATGGATGTCGTCAATACGATTGCGAGACTTACTCCGATCAAAAAGAACCGGGTTGTATTTCTGTCGAACCGCCGCGACGATCTTACAGGAAACTTTGAGTTTGTAAATAAATATCTGGACAGCGTACCGGAGCTGGACCGCCGTTATGTGCTGGACAGCCATGAAGTGAAGCAGATGCACATCAGCAGCCTGATCCGTATGGCATGGTACTTTGGAAATGCCAAGGTGATCCTGGTAGATGATTACTGTGAGCTGTTCTTCCGGATGCCGAGGAGAAAGGATACCTATCTGATCCAGTTGTGGCATGCCTGCGGAGCCTTCAAGACCTTCGGCTGCAGCCGTATGGGACGCCCCGGCGGCCAGACACAGAAGAGTCCGAACCATCGTAATTACGATTATGCACTGGTCAGTTCACAGAATATTGCAAAGTTTTATGCAGAAGGTTTTGGTATTTCGGAGAACAAGGTGGCAGCCACTGGTATTCCAAGAACGGATGTATTTTTTGATAAGGAGTACAAAGAGAAGGTTACCAATGCGTTTTATGAGAAGTATCCAAAACTGAAGGACAAAAAGATCCTGCTGTTTGCACCAACCTTCCGCGGAAACGGTAAGCTGAGTGGTTATTATCCGGTGGATCGTCTGGATGTAAATAAGCTTTATGAAGATCTTGGCAGGGAATATGCAATCATTGTCAAACATCATCCGTTTGTTAATAACCGCAGTCATATCCACAAGAAATATCAGGATTATATCATTGACCTGTCAGCCAATTCCGAGTTGAATGATCTTCTGTTTGTAACGGATGTGCTGATCACGGACTATTCTTCCGTTGTATTTGAGGCGTCTTTATTGGATATTCCGATGGTAATGTATGCCTATGATCTGGATCGATATATTTCCTCCAGAGGTTTCTACTATGAGTATGAGGATATGGCACCGGGCAAGATTGTCCGGACGTACAGTGATCTGGTATCCTGTATTGAGACGCAGGACTTTGAAAATGACAAGCTTCAGGAATTCAAGAAGAGATTCTTTGATGACCTGGATGGAAGGTCTACCGTGCGTGCCGGTGAACTGATCGTAGAATGTACGAAAAAATAAGAAGATAAAATGAATGAATAAAAAGAGACATTCCCAAATGATATTACAAAATATCAAAAGGAATGTCTTTTTTATGTTAAATCAGGAATGTGTAGATCATATTTTTATGATTGCGTCTTCTCTGCAGCAATCTTTTGATAAATCTCGTCGATCTTAGCGGCGTCTAACTTCGTATCCAGAAAGAACTCCACCGCATACAGTGCCTGCGCCACAAGCATTTCCAATCCGGTGACGGCTGTGATCCCAAGGGATTTTGCCTGTGCGGTCAGTTTTGTCTCCAATGGATTATAAATGATATCCAGAACGGCATGACATTTCGTGAATGGTGTCAGATCCAGAGGGGAAGCGTCCGTATGCGGATACATACCGACCGGAGTGGTGTTGACGATCACGTCCGCATCTGTATGGTGTGCCAGACATTCCTCGTAAGTGATGGTGTCCGGAGTATCCCGGCGGGAAACCAGCTTGATCTTAGCGGCATCCAGATGCTTTAATACGGCGATAATGGCTTTGGCGGCACCTCCGTTGCCAAGGACAAGACATTTACAGCCCTTGATCCGGATGTTATGCTTCTCGATCATATAAAGAAAACCGGAAAAGTCTGTATTATGCCCCTCTAGACGGCCGTTTTTGTTCACAATCGTATTGACGGCACCGATGGAGGCAGCATTGTCATCCAGGCTGTCCAGATAAGGGATCACATCCTTCTTATAAGGGATCGTCACATTGATCGCCTTAAAATCGTGTTTTTTCATAAAATCATCGAAATCCTCCCGGCTCACGGGACAGAGATCGTAGGTGTAATCGGCAAGCTGCTCATGAATCTCCTTTGAATAACTGTGACCTAGTTTTTCTCCAAGTAATCCGTATTCCATAATTATCCTCCATACATAAAATGACAAATCTCATTTGCTATTATACGTTATTTCATTTTGAAAAACCAGTATGAAATGTGGTACAATGTACGAAGCTTGAGTAATATACAAAAGGAGATAACATATGAGATATCCGGATAGTTTACCTGCAGGTGGCACCATCGGCTGTATTGCTCCGTCTTTCGGCTGCAATATCGAGCCTTATCGGAGTGCCTTTGATAATGCATTAAAGACATGGCAGCAGATGGGATACCATACTGTGCTGGGACCAAACTGCTATGAGGGAAGCGGGATCGGTATCAGCAATACTCCGGAGAAATGCGGAGCAGAGGTGAATCACTTTTTTACAGAGGAGGATTGCAACATTATCCTTTCCTGTGGCGGCGGAGAATTGATGTGTGAGGTGGTTTCCTACATTGATTTTGAGCGGATCGCCAGAGCAAAAGCAAAATGGTATATGGGATTTTCGGATAATACCAATCTGACCTTCCTGCTGCCGACATTGTGTGATACCGCTGCAATTTACGGACCATGTGCTCCGGCATTTGGGATGAGAGAATGGCATCCGGCGCTGAAGGATGCGTGGGGGCTGCTTTCCGGCAGGATAACGGAAGTGCATGGGTATCCCCTCTGGGAGAGGGAGTCCCTAAAGGATGAGGAGCATCCGCTGGAGCCGTACAATGTGACAGAAGAAAAGAAGCTGGTGATCTACGATGAAACCGGCAGGCGTATAGATGGGGAAAAACTGTCGTTCCGGGGACGTCTGATCGGCGGCTGTCTTGACTGCCTGGATACATTGGTGGGAACAAGATTTGACCGTGTTGGTGCATTTAATGAGCGGTATCAGGAGGATGGCATCATCTGGTTTATGGAGTCCTGTGACTTAAATCCGATGGGGATCCGAAGAGCTCTCTGGCAGTTAAAGGAAGCAGGATGGTTCCGGCATGTGAAGGGCTTCCTGATCGGCAGACCATTATGCTTTGGAGAAGAGTTTCTGGGACTGGATCAGTATGAAGCGGTATATGGAGTGCTGGGAGAGTACCATGTGCCGGTAGTCATGGATGTGGATCTTGGCCATCTGCCGCCATCCATGCCTGTGATCAGCGGTGGTCTGGCAGAGGTATCTCTGGATCCATCCGAAAAAGGAACCGAGATCGGGATCAAATATTTATAAATATTTAATAGAATATATCTGTGTTGTATATTGACGCAGAATGAAAAGAGGAATATACTTCAAAATTGAATAGTTCAATTTTGAAGTATATTTGTTTTTGGAGGAATTAAATGAAGGATTATTTATGTGAAGCAGAGGATTTTCAACGTTATTTTGAGAAAGCCAGTGAGCAGGTCTGCCGGAAATACGGAATTACCGTGATCGGCTTT
>ULVQ01042610.1_pt1 | contig 52428 bp, 31 predicted proteins | sample 1959591 | NCBI WGS metagenome assembly ULVQ01 (sample SAMEA4835790, study PRJEB28245) | human gut metagenome | biome: gut microbiome; material: fecal sample | place: Denmark | collected 2008
CATACTGCTTCTTATTTACTCTTGTCAGCGATAGCTGCCTGCGCTGCTGCAAGACGTGCGATTGGCACACGGAATGGAGAACATGATACGTAATCCAGACCAATCTTGTGGCAGAACTCAACAGATGAAGGATCTCCACCGTGCTCACCACAGATACCGCAGTGAAGGGAAGGACGAACCTTCTTACCTTTCTCTACAGCCATCTCCATCAGCTGGCCAACACCTGTCTGGTCAAGCTTAGCAAATGGATCGCTCTCGTAGATCTTAGCATCATAGTAAGCATCCAGGAACTTACCGGCATCATCACGAGAGAAACCGAATGTCATCTGAGTCAGGTCGTTTGTACCAAAGCAGAAGAACTCAGCCTCTGTTGCAATCTGATCAGCGGTCAGTGCTGCACGAGGAATCTCGATCATAGTACCAACTTCGTACTTCATCTCAATACCTGCTGCTGCAATCTCAGCGTCAGCTGTTGCAACAACGACATCCTTAACATACTTAAGCTCTTTAACCTCACCAACGAGTGGGATCATGATCTCTGGCTCAACTGTCCAATCAGGATGTTTCTTCTTTACGTTGATTGCTGCACGGATAACAGCACTTGTCTGCATCTTAGCAATCTCAGGATATGTTACAGCAAGACGACATCCACGATGACCCATCATTGGGTTGAACTCGTGAAGTGAGTTGATGATTGCCTTGATCTCGTCTACGCTCTTGCCCTTAGCTTCTGCAAGCTTCTTGATATCAGCTTCCTCAGTAGGAACGAACTCATGAAGTGGAGGATCCAGGAAACGGATGGTAACTGGGTTACCCTCGAGTGCCTCATAAAGAGCCTCGAAATCTCCCTGCTGATATGGAAGGATCTTAGCAAGTGCTTCTTCTCTCTCTTCTACTGTATCAGAACAGATCATCTCACGGAAAGCAGCGATTCTGTCTTCCTCGAAGAACATATGCTCTGTACGGCAAAGACCAATACCCTCTGCACCAAGCTCACGGGCTTTCTTAGCATCTGCAGGTGTATCAGCATTTGTACGAACTTTAAGCTTTCTATACTTGTCAGCCCAAGCCATTACACGGCCGAACTCACCAGCGATCGTAGCATCAACAGTTGGGATAAGACCATCATAGATGTTACCTGTTGTACCATCGATAGAGATCTCAGAACCCTCTGTATAAGTCTTACCTGCGAGCTCGAACTTCTTGTTCTCCTCGTCCATAACAATGTCGCCACAACCAGATACACAGCATGTACCCATACCACGGGCAACTACGGCTGCATGTGATGTCATACCACCACGAACAGTCAGGATACCCTGTGCACTCTTCATACCTGTGATATCCTCTGGAGAAGTCTCAAGACGAACAAGTACAACCTTCTCGCCACGCTCAGCCCACTCTACAGCGTCCTCTGCTGTAAATACGACCTTACCACAAGCAGCTCCCGGAGAAGCACCAAGACCCTTTCCGATCGGAGTAGCTTTCTTAAGCTCAGCAGCATCGAACTGTGGATGAAGAAGTGTATCCAGGTTACGAGGATCGATCATTGCTACTGCTTCTTCCTCTGTCTTATGTCCCTCATCTACAAGGTCACAAGCAATCTTTAATGCAGCTGGAGCTGTTCTCTTACCGTTACGGCACTGAAGCATGTACAGCTTCTTGTTCTCAACGGTAAACTCCATATCCTGCATATCATGGTAGTGATTCTCAAGAGTATCACAAACCTTAACGAACTCAGCATATGCCTCTGGGAACTCCTGCTCCATCTGAGCGATCGGCATAGGTGTACGAACACCGGCTACTACGTCCTCGCCCTGTGCGTTGATCAGGAACTCACCCATCAGCTTGTTCTCACCTGTTGCAGGGTCACGGGTAAATGCAACACCTGTACCGGACTCATTATTCAGGTTACCGAATACCATAGGCATTACGTTAACTGCTGTACCCCATGAATAAGGGATATCATTGTCACGACGGTATACGTTTGCACGAGGGTTGTCCCATGAACGGAATACAGCCTCTACAGCCAGCTTCATCTGCTCTACAGGATCAGATGGGAAGTCTGTACCTAACTGGTTCTTGTACTCAGCCTTGAACTGCTCTGCCAGAGTCTTAAGATCCTGAGCTGTCAGATCAACGTCATACTTAACACCCTTCTCCTCTTTCATCTTGTCGATGAGCTGCTCGAAATACTTCTTACCAACTTCCATAACGACATCAGAGAACATCTGGATGAAACGTCTGTATGAATCATATACGAAACGCTCGAATGTTGGATCAGGGTTACCCTTGATCATAGTAGCTACTACGTCATCGTTAAGACCAAGGTTCAGGATTGTATCCATCATACCAGGCATAGATGCGCGGGCACCGGAACGAACAGAAACGAGAAGTGGATTCTCAGAGTCACCGAACTTCTTGCCGTTGATCTCCTCCATCTTCTTTACGCCGTCCATGATCTGAGCCATGATCTCGTCATTGATCTGACGGCCATCCTCATAATACTGTGTACAAGCCTCTGTAGTTACTGTAAAACCCTGTGGTACAGGAAGACCGATGTTGGTCATCTCTGCAAGGTTAGCACCCTTACCACCAAGTAAGTTACGCATGGTCATGTCGCCTTCGCTAAACATATACACCCATTTGTTTGCCATTGTAAAGTTACCTCCTATATTTATAATTATATTGTTGATATCGACAGACGGACGCACTTCGCCCACGGACTGCCACATCGCTGTTTCTAGTATAACACACTCCTCCCACGTATGAAAAGAGTTTTTTGACATTTTTTATGCGGGAATCATTTCTACCGGTCAGCATCATCGTCAAAATCGGCATCCTCTCCCATAAACTCGCGGTTTGTCACGCGCTTTTTGTCACGGTTTTCCTCTACCAGCTTGGATAACTGCTCCTTAACCTCTCTCGGCTTCTTGATATTTTTTATCTCGAAGTCTTTCATGCTCTTATCCGCTGAGGAAACATGAATAGTCCCGATCCCAAAAATCTTCTGGGACAAGGTCTGGCTCAGGGACAGGTCCATAATACGATACAGACGCACCTCGTCCTCAACCGTTTTTAACAGACCGGTCGTGATAAAAAGTCTGTCATCCGTCAGGACATACTTGGTAAATGTCCACGGCAGACCCAGTGCATTTCTTTTTCGTTCTTTCCAGATAAAATTTGTTTCCATATCATCCTCCGTTCTACACATCATGTGATTTCAATTTACTTTGTATTTTCTTTTACAAATCTCCACCGGCAGATCTTAAGATCTCCCTGACAGCGAAGCCGCAGGGTTACAGGTTCTTTCGATGTTTCCAGACCCTCGACCGGTATCAGAAGCTGGCGGAATATTCTGCCATGAGGTGCGTTCTTTGCCGTCGCCGCTGCCGCCCATCCCGGATTATCTCCGGCACCGGACAGATCCTCAAAATCAGGCACAATATACGATACATTATGTATATCGTCAACGAAAACATCCACCGTACTCTCCGGCACGGCATCCGCATCCAGCACAAGGTATGCTGTCTCCTCCGGCAGGCGGACACGGTCATACTCCAGAACCAGACAGTCATCCAGCCGTTCCCCGGACTTCTCCTCTCTGGTCACCTCATTTATATTCTGCCACAAGCCGCCCACTTTTTCAAATAATTCTTCCGGGACATGTGCATCGGCTCTGTGTGCGACACTGTCATACCCCATATGTCCTTCCCACAAGTATCCGTTCCGTGAGCGGTCATAGTGATCTGCCGGCTGCCAGAGACCGCCGTCCCGGCATCCTCTCTCCTGCCCTTTCAATGTGGCCGTAACCACAACATCTATGTCAGCGGAGGAATGACCTGCCTGTATCTCATACATTCCCGGTTCCAGAAGCTTCTTTCTCTGAATCGTATCATAATACATCAGATCCTCAACCGGAATCCGGAATGAAACTGTCCGCTCTTCTCCTGCTTCCAGATCCTTTACTCTTTTAAATGCGATCAATGTCCGGATCGGGCGTTTCACGGCAGAATCCTTCTTCGTATAATAAATCTGAACCACTTCATCCTGCGTCGGAAGTGCATCTCTCGCCTGTCCCATATTTCGTACAGTGCAGGTGACATCAATATACTTTTCATCCGTGGAAACCTTCGCTGTGAGTGCATCAATCTCCGTCGGTGCATACGTCAGACCATATCCAAAAGGATACAGCACCTCTCCCTTAAAATACTGATATGTTCTTTCCTTCTGGATAATGTCATAATCATCCATATCCGGAAGCTGCTCTGTATCGCGGTACCAGGTCATATTCAACCGCCCGGCCGGTGCTTTTTTTCCAAACAGGATATCTGCCAGACCATTTCCCAGCTCCATACTGCCGCCTGCCATCGTAAGAATTGCCGGCAGATGCTGTTTCTCCCAGCCAATAGCATAAGGCACACTGGTAACAAGTGCTGCGATGACCCTGTGATTTTCCTGATATACCGCCTGCAGAAGCTGTCTCTGATAAACCGGAAAGTCAATATCCTTCCGATCCACTTCCTCCTTACAGGTGATCATCGGATGTGCCCCGCCCACATAGATCACGTTATCTGCCTGAGCTGCTGCCTCGCGTGCTGCCTGGATGCCATCCTTGACCAGAACCGGACAAAGTGCGGGCAGTGTCCGGTATTTCTGACCTGTGACCGTCTCATAGATGCCGCCGCTTCGCTCCGCTTTAAAATCTTCTGCAAATACCTGATGTCCATGGACATCGGTGCAGCTTACGATCCGGCGCACCTCTCCATCCTCTGCAAACCCCTGACCATCCCGGACACGGATCCGGTTCTGCCCGTCCACATAAAGACCGCTGCCATTCCATGCCTTTAACAGAAATTCTTCCCCGTTTTCCAAAATACTTTTGAAGTGACTGCCAACCGCCAGAGACATACCTTTTTCCCCGGACTCTTTTAAATCCGTAAGATTGACCTGTGCATGGAATGCCTCCTTGACAAACCATCCAAATGCCCTCTCAGAGCAAGCCTTAAAAATACCGCCGCGATACACTTCATCCTCATCACAGCCGTCCAGAGCCGTCAGATAACAACCATTGCTCTCTGCTTTTAATGTCAGCTGCTCCTTGTCCCATAAAACGGACTCGAAGATTTCTGCCTTGTCCTCTTCGACCAGACCAAGTGTCTCTCCATCCTCCAGCAGACCCAGATATTTATCTCCACAGGCAATCTTAAGCTTTGGCACACCTGACTCAAAGATTACATTTTCCGGATGAGGGACAGCATCCCGGATCCCCTGCAGCGGCGTCACCGCATAGGGCGGAATGCCGGAGTACCAGTCCAGGAACCATTCCTCTGCCGAAGGTCCGATCACAGCCATTTTATGATCCGATGTGATCTGTGTCTTGTCTAATGGCAACAGCTTCTGTCCGTCGATTTCGTCATTCTTAAGGAGTACAACGGATTCTGCGGTAACCTCTCCCGCCAGTTGCTGAAACTCTGGAAGATTTAGTCCATAATCCGGGACAGTCTCCTTTGGATCAAATAATCCCAGACGGATCAGAGTACTAAAATGACACCGCAGTGCACGGTCGATGTCCGCCATGTCGATCATCCCCAGCTCATACGCCTCTCTCGCTCCCTCGATCACCGCATCAATATCATCCGTAAAACAGTCAATCCCTGCCTTTAATCCCTCGGCAATAGTCTCCGTATGAGAACCGTAATAATGATGACAGTCTACCGTCTGTTTCATATCGCCGCCATCGCATACCACATGATGTACGCCCCATTGCTCCTTGGCAATCTTTTGTACCTCATGATTCAGGATCGCAGGCACACCGTTAATCTCATTGTAGGAGGTCATCATCGCCTCGGCACCGCCCTCCGTCACGGCACGACGGAACGGCTCCAGATAATACTCCTGCTTATTTCGTGGATCAATGGAGGAGGATTTCCAGACACGTCCATCCTCCACATTGTTGGCATAAAAATGCTTTAATGTAGCTCCACAGCGTATCGTTTCTCCCTCTCCCCGCATTCCGCGAATATATGCAGATGCCATCTTTCCGGTAAGATACGGATCCTCTCCATATGCTTCCTCGGTACGTCCCCAGCGGGGATCCCGCTCCATGTCAATGGTCGGAGCCCACAGACACAATCCGCCTCTTCGTCCATCCTTTTCAAAGACAGCTCTCGCCTCGGTACCTACTACTTCCCCTGCCTTACGGATCAGCTCCGAATCCCAGGTAGCACTCATACCGACAGGATTTGGAAAAATCGTCGTTGGCTGCGGCTCTCCCTTATCAAAGCTCTGGTCGTGGCGCATCTGTAACCCGTGAGCCCCCTCACACCCCACAAAAAAGGATGGGATTCCCAGCCGCTCTATGGTCGGATTCCCCGTGCCAAGACAGGAAAATTTTTCTTCTAATGTCAATTCATGAACCAGATAGTCCAGTCTTTCTTCCATGGTTCTCTCCGTATCCCACAAAGGATTGTTTCTGTTCATATTATTATCTGACATGATCGTTTCCTCCAGAAGTATTTATTATATAGGTTGTTTCTTAATCGTCAAAACTTCACACAGTGATCTATTACCATGCAAAATCGAGTTAAAAAAGGAACCCGGCATCCTTTGGCCGGGTTCCTTTCATATGTTCTGAGCCGTAAAACTCTCATTGATCATAAAACGTAACATGCGGCAGGTGCAGGCACCCGGATTGTGAAGTTATCATACCACACTTCGTCTTATAATATATGAATTATTTTTTAATTTTCATTGTTTTTTTGATGCCGGCTTTACTTCCCAGCAATTTTCTGTATGCCTTCAGCTTCTTTGCCGGCACTTTGAATACTGCTTTTTTCTGAATGCCCTTGAATGCATTTTTGCCAACTGCTTTCAGCTTCGTTGTCTTGATCACAACATTTTTCAATGATTTACATCCGGAGAATGCATTTGCACCAATGGATGTAATGTTGGCACTGATTGTTACTTTACTGAGCTTTTTGTTATTCTTAAATGCATTTTTGGCAATGGAGTTTACCTTATAAGTGACACCATTTACCTTGATCGTAGCCGGAATCACAACGGTCTTTTTGTTTTTTCTGACCGGTGCTTTGTACTCTACTGTCTTCTTATTAACATTGGAGATCTTATAAGAAGCTGTCTTATCCTTTACAACATCCCCCTTGGCAATCGCCGGTGCAGAGGTTACAACTGCTGAAGCCGTCGGTGTCTTTGCCGCTGCCGGAGTGTTTGTCGGAACAGATGCCGGGCTCTGGCTCGGTGCTGCACTAGGATCCTGTGCCGGAATCGGAACCGGAGATCTTCTCGGTTTCACCGGCAATGGAGTAACATCCGGAAATGGCTCGTCTGATGCAAACAGCTCAATCTTTGTAATTACCGGTTTATTGGATGCTGACATCCACAGAATACTCTTGCCCTGCAAAATATCCTCATCAATTGAGATGATCTTGCCGCTCCACTCATCCTCAGCCATTACACCGGTCTCTTTTCCGTTACTGCAGTTTTCCAGTGCACCCTTGTTTGCCACCTTAAGTTCCTCATTCTCATCATATAAACCTTTTTCCGGTGGATATGCTTCCTTAAAGTCTGCATTGGCAATCTGAAGAGTGGAGCTGTCAATATCATTGTCCTTGCAGGTAACACGGACATACAAATGCTTGACATTCTTTAATGCTTCCGAATAAACAACTGCCCAGTATCCATAGCTGTTGCAGTGGAAATACCAGTCATTCGTTCCATCGTTTGATGGCACTGTAAGCTTTGGCTCACAATATGTTTCATTGTCGCCGCCGTTCTTTTTCCAGCTTCCTTCCCATGTGTAGACCGGTGTGAGACCTTCCTCGCTTTTCACCTCTGTATAAAGCGGCTTTCCGGTATTCACCTTTGACTTCTTGGTGATTCCCTCCGCTCCTGTCATATCAAGAACCGCCTGTGCAACATCATCATAGGACATCACATTTTTCTCGCGGTTAAACCAGGTTCCATTGTCCCAGAGCACCGGAATCATTCCCTTCTCCAGTGCATACTGTCCCATTTCGTAAATATAATTAGCAACACCATCTGCAGCCGTTGTCTGAACACCATACTCACCAATGATCACACCATAGCCCTTCTGCGTAAACTTGCTCATCATGTCCAGATCCTGATGCATAGCCTGGATCTGTTCATCGGTACCCCAGTCAAAGAGACGTGCTGCATCTCCTTCTCCCTGATGATACTCACTTCCACCACAATAGTTCCATGGAGTATAGTAATGAACGGATACGCTAAGCTTGCTCACACCATTTTCCGGATCGGTTGGCATTACAAAACGGTCATCACAGGTTCTCTCAATATTGGTGCTGTAGCCTGCGATCAACAGATAACGTTTTTCGTTGTTTCCGCCGGATTTACGAACAATATTGACAAATTCCTGATTGATCTTATTCATGGTCTTATACTGTTCATCTACGGTAAGCACACCCGTCTTGGCACTTGTGCTGCGTTTTACCCAGTCATCATTCAGACGGTCTCCCAGCTCCTCGTTGGCAGACTCAAAGATCAGACGATCGGAATAGTCTCTATACCGGTTACTTACCTGCGTCCAGATCTGTCTGAAACGTGCCCATGCCTGCTCTCGGACGGACTCATCCTTGTCTCCAAACTGTCCCCACCAGTCACCATCATAATGAATATTGACGATGGCGTAGATTCCATCATTGAGACAGTAATTAATAACCTCCTCCACACGCTCCAGATAGCCTTCGTTAATGGTATAGGTCTTCTTGTCTGCTGAGATTTCCATCAGATTAGACCATGCTACCGGAATACGGATATTACGGAATCCATATTTCTTCAGTGTATCTACGTTTTTCTGAGTGAGCGGCAGATTATTTGCAGATGTTTCGCAATAATTGACATCCACCTTTTTCTTCTCAGAATCTGTCATTTTGCTGGTATCAATAGCCTGTTCCAGAGAGTTACCATAGTTCCAGCCAAGTCCCATCCGGCTCATATAAGCAGCCGAATCCATATTATCACGCATCTGACCATTGTCTCTGGTCTTAAATCCGCTTGGCAGTGTACGCTCTTCACCAATATTGCCTGGCACTTCCGTTTCTGCCGCTTTGACAGTCTTTTTTACGGATGCAATGCCGATTCCGCTTACGGAACTCACAACCATTGCTAACGAAAGAAAAGACGCCAATAATTGTTTTTTGAGTTTTCTCATTGTATTATCCTTCCTTTTTCAAAATATAAATTCGCTTTATAGGCAAAATGCCATACCTACCTAATTATATTATCATATTTTTATGCAATTTGCAATGCTGTCCGCTTCTTTTCAATGCTAGCAGTTATGGCATTTCACAATATAAAACGATATATTCTATAAATAATGCAAACATTCCATAAATATACACTTTTGCCCCTGATCCACTCGACATGACGGGAATTTTCCGCACAAAAAAGAGACATCCTATCCGCAGATAAAATGCCTCTTAACAGTTCTAGGAATAATTATGCTTCCGCATCGCCATCATCTTCTGTCGAGGTGGAATATACAAGCTCTCCGTCAGAAGAAGCAAAATCCTTTGCAGGCTCTTCTTCTGCGATCACTTCTTTTTCCTTAGAACGATCCTTCTTGTCGTCCTTTTTGTCCTCTTCCTCAGACTTTGCTGCCTTAGCTGCACGAATTGCGGCAATCTCGCGCTCTGCCTCTTCGTCGCAGTCAAGTTTTACGGAACGATATCTCTTCATACCGGTTCCAACAGGAATCAGCTTACCAATGATAACGTTCTCCTTCAGACCCACCAGCGGATCGATCTTGCCCTTGATCGCAGCATCGGTCAGAACCTTTGTGGTCTCCTGGAAGGATGCGGCTGACATGAAGGAGTTGGTTGCCAGTGCAGCCTTGGTAATACCAAGCATAACCTGGCTTCCTTCCGGCGGCTCCTTGCCTTCCTTGGTAAGTGCCTCTACCGTGTCCTCATAATCAAGGGCATCGACCATAACACCCGGCAGATAATCAGAATCACCATTATTCTCGATACGGATCTTCTTGAGCATCTGACGTACGATAACCTCGATATGCTTATCGTTGATATCTACACCCTGCAGACGGTAAACACGCTGTACCTCACGGATCATGTAATCCTGTACGGCACGGACGCCCTTGATCGCAAGGATATCATGAGGATTTACACTACCCTCTGTAAGCTCGTCACCGGCCTCAAGCTCCTGTCCCTCAAGCACCTTGATACGGGAACCGTAAGGGATCAGATATGCCTTGCTGTCACCTGTCTCCTTGTTAGTTACAACAACCTCACGCTTCTTCTTGGTATCACGGATGCTTACGGTACCGCCAAACTCAGCGATGATCGCAAGTCCCTTCGGCTTACGTGCCTCGAAAAGTTCCTCGACACGAGGAAGACCCTGTGTGATATCATCACCAGCTACACCACCGGCATGGAATGTACGCATGGTCAGCTGTGTACCAGGCTCACCGATGGACTGAGCAGCAATAATACCAACAGCCTCACCAACCTGAACCGGCTCACCGGTTGCCATGTTGGCACCATAACATTTTGCACAGACACCAATGTGTGACTTACAGGTCAGGATCGTACGGATCTTGACTCTCGCCTTAGAACCGGCATCCATGATTGCCTTTGTATTTACAATACGTGCGGCTCTCTTTGGTGTGATCATATGGTTTGCCTTTACGATCAGTTCACCATTGTCATCATACATATTCTCGCAGGCAAATCTACCTGTAATACGCTCTTCCAGAGACTCAATCAGCTCCTTGCCATCAGCAAACTCACCAATCTCCATACCCGGAATCTCATCACGGTTTACGCTGCAGTCTACCTCACGGATAGAAAGCTCCTGGGATACATCGACCAGACGACGGGTCAGGTATCCGGAATCGGCGGTACGAAGGGCTGTATCAGACAGACCCTTACGGGCACCATGGGCAGAAATGAAGTACTCCAGTACGTCAAGACCCTCACGGAAGTTTGACTTGATCGGGAGCTCGATGGTACGTCCTGATGTATCCGCCATCAGTCCACGCATACCGGCAAGCTGCTTGATCTGCGCCTGAGAACCACGGGCACCGGAATCCGCCATCATGAAGATGTTGTTGTAACGATCCAGACCGGCCATCAGAGCTTTTGTCAGCTTATCATCGGCTGCAAACCATGTGCTGACAACAGCCTTGTAACGCTCCTCCTCTGTCAGAAGACCACGATGGAACTTTCGTGTGATCGTCTCAACTGTCTTTTCTGCGTCTGCCAGAATATCCTTCTTTGCAGCAGGTACGGTCATATCGGAAATGGATACGGTCATGGCTGCACGGGTAGAATACTTATAACCTAATGCTTTAATATGATCCATCGTCTCAGCAGTACCTGTAGCACCGTGTACATCGATACACTTCTCCAGGATCTGCTTTAACTGCTTCTTACCTACATGGAAGTCTACCTCCAGTGTCAGGAAATTGTCCGGATTGCTTCTGTCTACAAAGCCCAGATCCTGTGGAAGGATCTCGTTGAAGATGAAACGTCCCAGAGTAGACTCGATATTTTTGATCTCAAGCTGTCCCTGTGCATTGACGCCGCTTCTGCGGACTGTAATGCGGGAGTGAAGTGTAACCACGCCATTCTCATAAGCTGTGATCGCCTCGTTGACAGACTTGAAGAACTTGCCCTCGCCTTTTACACCAGGTCTTTCCTGTGTCAGATAGTAGATACCAAGTACCATATCCTGTGAAGGAACGGCAACCACACCACCATCGGACGGTTTCAGCAGGTTGTTTGGTGAAAGAAGAAGGAAACGGCACTCTGCCTGAGCCTCTACGGACAATGGCAGATGCACAGCCATCTGGTCACCATCGAAATCGGCGTTGAACGCGGTACATACCAGTGGATGAAGCTTGATCGCCTTACCCTCCACCAGTGTCGGCTCAAATGCCTGAATACCAAGACGGTGAAGTGTAGGGGCACGGTTCAGCATAACCGGATGCTCACGGATAACCTCCTCAAGCACATCCCATACCTCCGGCTGGAGCTTCTCAACCATCTTCTTGGCCTGCTTGATATTGTGTGCAGTTCCGTCTGATACAAGTTCCTTCATTACAAAAGGCTTGAACAGCTCAATAGCCATCTCTTTTGGAAGACCACACTGATAGATCTTAAGCTCAGGTCCTACAACGATAACGGAACGACCGGAATAGTCGACACGCTTACCTAACAGGTTCTGACGGAAACGTCCCTGCTTACCCTTTAACATATCAGACAGAGACTTGAGCGGTCTGTTGCCAGGGCCGGTAACAGGACGTCCACGACGACCATTGTCGATCAGGGCATCCACTGCCTCCTGGAGCATTCTCTTCTCGTTACGCACGATGATATCCGGTGCACCTAACTCCAGCAGTCTCTTCAGACGGTTATTTCTATTGATGATACGACGATAAAGATCGTTCATATCAGATGTTGCAAAACGTCCTCCGTCCAGCTGTACCATAGGACGAAGATCCGGTGGAATTACCGGAATAACAGTAAGGATCATCCACTCCGGCTTATTTCCGGAACCACGGAATGCCTCAATTACTTCCAGTCTCTTGATGATGCGGGCACGCTTCTGACCGGATGCGTTTTTCAACTCCTCCTTGAGGGTGTTGGACTCTTCCTCAAGGTCAATGCTCATCAAAAGCTCCATGATAGACTCTGCACCCATACCGGCACGGAATGCATTGCCATAGTTTGCTCTCGCCTCCTGGTACTCTGCCTCAGACAGGATCTGCTTCTGCTGCAGACCAATTCCGTCCTGTGCCTCCAGTACAATATATGACGCAAAGTACAGAACCTTTTCCAGGTTCTTTGGAGACACATCAAGGATCAGACCCATACGGCTTGGAATACCCTTGAAATACCAGATATGCGATACCGGTGCTGCCAGCTCAATATGACCCATACGCTCACGACGTACGCTTGCCTTTGTCACCTCGACACCACAACGGTCACAGACAACGCCTTTATAACGAATCTTTTTATATTTACCACAATGACACTCCCAGTCCTTGCTTGGTCCAAAGATCTTTTCACAGAACAGACCGTCCTTTTCCGGCTTTAATGTTCTGTAGTTGATGGTCTCCGGCTTTTTCACCTCACCACGGGACCACTCTCTGATCTTTTCCGGAGATGCAAGACCAATCTTGATCGCATCATATGTGATATGCTTTTCTTCCTTTACAGTACTATCGATCATAGTAACCTCCATTCTTCCACATCCAGGTTGTGTAAATCCGAAGTTTCGTCTTATAACAGATCCGGCTCCTCTGAAGCTTCAAAATCGCCAAAAATGTCGTCATTCTCTAACTCTTCTGCGGTTCCCTCTTTAAAACCTGCAGATTCAAAGGACTCACCACTGCCAAATGCAAAGTTGGCATCGCCATCGATCAATGGCTTGATGTCCTCATCATTATCCTCTTCAACACTCTCCGTCATCGGTACTTCATTGCCATTCTCATCCAGAACGGTTACGTCAAGAGCAAGTGCCTGCAGCTCTTTGAGGAGTACCTTGAAGGACTCAGGAATACCAGGATCAGAGATATTCTCTCCCTTGATGATCGCCTCATATGTCTTCACACGGCCGACCACGTCATCGGACTTCACAGTCAGGATCTCCTGAAGTGTATATGCAGCACCATAAGCCTCCAGTGCCCATACCTCCATCTCTCCGAAACGCTGTCCGCCGAACTGGGCTTTACCACCCAGAGGCTGCTGTGTTACCAGTGAGTAAGGACCGGTAGAACGTGCATGGATCTTATCATCAACCAGATGATGCAGCTTCAGGTAGTGCATGAAACCAACGGTAACTTCACCATCGAAGTACTCACCTGTACGTCCGTCACGAAGACGAACCTTACCATCACGGCGGATCGGTACACCCTTCCACTGCTGACGGTACTCTTTGTTCTCTACCAGATAGTTCATAACTTCCGGATCAAGAATATCTTTATATTTATCAACGAAAGGAACAACGTCTGCCGGATACTCTACACCATCCTCAACAGCCTTTGCCTTTTCTGCCTCCAGTTCTGTCTGATCCAGCGGTGTATTGGCATAATCGTTTGCCAGCTCCAGTGTATCCATGATGTCGTGCTCGTTTGCACCATCAAAAACAGGAGTTGCTACATTAAAGCCAAGCACCTTGGCAGCCAGACTCAGATGAATCTCCAGGACCTGACCGATGTTCATTCGGGAAGGCACACCCAGAGGGTTCAGTACGATATCCAAAGGACGTCCGTTTGGAAGGAATGGCATATCCTCCACAGGAAGTACTCTGGAAACCACACCCTTGTTACCATGACGACCCGCCATCTTATCACCCACCTGAATCTTACGCTTCTGGGCAATGTAGATACGAACATTTTCATTTACTCCTGGTGGAAGCTCATCGCCGTTCTCTCTGGTAAATACCTTGGCATCCACAACGATACCGAACTCACCATGAGGAACCTTCAGGGAAGTATCACGTACTTCTCTTGCCTTCTCACCAAAGATCGCACGAAGAAGTCTCTCCTCTGCGGTCAGCTCTGTCTCTCCCTTTGGAGTAACCTTACCGACCAGAATATCATTGGCACGAACCTCAGCACCGATACGAATGATACCTCTCTCATCCAGATCCTTCAGTGCATCGTCACCAACGCCCGGTACATCACGGGTAATCTCCTCTGCACCCAGCTTGGTATCTCTTGCCTCGGCATTGTACTCGCTGATGTGTACAGAAGTATAAACGTCTTCCTGAACCAGTCTCTCACTTAAGAGAACCGCATCCTCGTAGTTATAACCTTCCCAGGTCATGAAACCGATCAACGGGTTCTTACCGAGGGCGATCTCACCGCCGCAGGTAGAAGGACCGTCTGCGAGAACCTGACCGGCCTTTACCTCGTCACCCTTGTTGACCAGAGGTCTCTGGTTCATACTGGTTCCCTGGTTGCTTCGCTGGAACTTCGCTAATTTATAATTATGAACGGTGCCGTTTGTCTCCTTTACAATGATCTCATTGGAAGCAGAACGCTCAACCACACCATCTGCCTCTGCGATCACACAGTTACCGGAGTCGATCGCAGCCTTCATCTCCATACCTGTACCAACTGCAGGAGCCTCTGTCACCAGAAGCGGCACTGCCTGACGCTGCATGTTGGATCCCATCAGGGCACGGTTCGCATCATCGTTCTCCAGGAATGGAATCATGGCTGTTGCCACAGAGAACACCATCTTAGGAGATACGTCCATCAGATCGATCTCCTTCTTCGGAAACTCAGATGTCTCTTCGCGACGGCGGCCGGATACACTGTTACGCACAAAATGACCTTCTGCGTCAAGTGCCTCGTTCGCCTGTGCAACGGTATATTTATCCTCCTCGTCCGCAGAGAGATATACTACCTCATCCGTAACACGGGGATTTGCAGGATCTGTCTTGTCCACCTTGCGGTAAGGAGCCTCGACAAAACCATATTCATTAATACGCGCATAAGATGCCAGAGAGTTGATCAAACCGATGTTTGGTCCCTCAGGAGTCTCTACAGGACACATACGTCCGTAATGAGAATAATGAACATCCCGCACCTCGAATCCGGCACGGTCACGGGAAAGACCACCAGGTCCCAATGCAGAAAGACGACGCTTGTGAGTCAGCTCACTCAGCGGGTTATTCTGATCCATGAACTGTGACAGCTGGGAGCTTCCGAAGAACTCCTTAACGGCTGCCGTTACCGGCTTAATATTGATCAGGGACTGTGCTGTGATGGAAGAAAGATCCTGTGTGGACATTCTCTCACGAACAACACGTTCCATACGTGACAGACCGATACGATACTGGTTCTGAAGCAGCTCGCCTACCGCACGGATACGACGGTTACCCAGGTGATCGATATCGTCATCATTACCAATGCCATACTCCAGATGGATATTGTAGTTAATGGAAGCAAAGATATCTTCCTTGGTGATATGCTTCGGAATCAGCTCAGAGATATTGTACTGGATCTCCTCAATGATATCCTCCTGAGACTCGTTCTCATCCAGGATCTGCTTTAACAGTGGATAATATACATCCTCTGTCACACCAATGCTCTTTGGATCCACATCCGGGAGATAATAACGAAGGTCAACCATCAGGTTCGAAAGAACCTTTGTCACATGCTCCTCATGCTCCACCATCACGTAAGGAACTGCAGCGTTCTGGAGCTGAACCGCTATCTCCTCTGTGATCAGAGTTCCTGCTTCCAGCTTCTCGCCGGTCACAGTATCTACTGCATCCTCTGCCAGTCTGCATCCTACGATGCGGTTCTTGAAGTGCAGTTTCTTATTGAACTTGTATCTTCCGACCTTTGCCAGATCATATCTCTTTGGGTCAAAGAACATACCATTGAGAAGATTCTCGGCACTGTCTACGGAAAGAGGCTCACCCGGACGAAGCTTTTTGTAAAGCTCAAGCAGACCATCCTGATAATTCTCTGTTGTATCCTTCTCGATACTTGCAAGGATCTTTGGCTCCTCACCGAAAAGCTCTTTGATCTCTGCATTGGTGCCCAGTCCAAGAGCACGCAGAAATACAGTGATCGGAACCTTTCTGTTTCTATCGACACGGACGAAGAAGACATCATTGGAATCCGTCTCATACTCCAGCCACGCACCACGATTCGGGATTACTGTAGATGAAAATAACTCTTTACCGATCTTGTCATGACCGATCGCATAGTAAATGCCTGGGGAACGTACTAACTGACTTACGATAACACGCTCAGCACCATTGATGATAAAGGTACCCGTCGCTGTCATAAGAGGCAATTCACCCATAAAGATCTCGTGTTCCTTGATTTCCTCAGTCTCCTTGTTGTGCAGACGAACCTTAACCTTTAAAGGTGCGGAATAAGTAGCATCCCTCTCCTTACACTGGTCAATATCGTACTTGCTCTCGTCTCTGCAAAGCTTGAAATCAACAAATTCCAGGCTGAGATGACCTCCAAAGTCAGAGATTGGGGAAATATCCCGAAATACTTCCTTCAGACCATCATCCAAAAACCACTGGTAAGAATTGGTCTGCACCTCAATGAGGTTTGGCATCTCCAGAACTTCTCCCTGATGGGCATAACTCATTCTCACACCATTGCCTACTTTTACCGGACGTATTCTGTTTTTCTCCATCGCCGTTTCACTCCTTAATTTTGTAGAGTATTTTGTGGCTTTTCAATCCTCATAAACTATGGTATAATAGTCCTAATACCTGTTTTAGTTTATAATCTGCCACAATAAGTGCATTTTCCATCTTACCATCTAATCTGATGGTTGTCAAGCTTTTCCGTTTTATTGAATAATTCTTTCTGTAAATTTTATATATAATAAGAAAGGAGACATATATGAACATCAAAAAAATGATACAGGACATGACACTGGAGGAGAAAGCAAGTCTTTGTTCCGGTGCGGATTTCTGGCACACAGAAGCAGTAGACCGGGTCGGCTTAAAAAGCATTATGGTTTCGGATGGACCTTACGGACTCCGCAAGCAGGAAGAGGTCGGAAATAATATGGGATGGGCTGAGAGTATTCTCGCCGTCGGATTTCCTACGGCTTCCTCCATGGCATCCTCTTTTGACCGCGATCTCGTCCGGGAGGTGGGCAATGCCCTTGGAGAGGAATGTCAGGCAGAGGATGTTGCCGTTCTGCTGGGACCGGGAATCAATATGAAACGATCCCCTCTGGGAGGCAGAAACTTCGAATATTACTCCGAGGATCCTTATGTGGCAGGAGAGATCGGTGCTGCTTTTGTAAACGGTGTCCAGGAAAAGAATGTCGGAACCAGCCTCAAGCATTTTGCGGCGAACAATCAGGAAACCCGCCGTATGAATGTCAGTGCCCAGGTGGACGAGCGTACGCTTCGTGAGACGTATCTGACCGCTTTTGAGTGCGTTGTCAAAAAAGCACAGCCATGGACGATCATGTGCAGCTATAACCGCATCAACGGCACCTATTCCTGTGAAAACGACTGGCTGTTAAATAAAGTACTCCGGGATGAATGGGGATTTGAGGGTCTTGTTATGACAGACTGGGGTGCCATGAATGACCGCGTGAAATCCTTAAATGCCGGTCTGGATCTGGAGATGCCAGACTGTCACGGCGAAACAGACAAACAGATCGTAGCGGCAGTCAAAAACGGCACCGTTTCTATGGATACTTTGGACAAAACTGTGGAACGGATCCTGACTGCGGTAGATAAATATTATTCTAATAAGAAAGAAAACGCTTCCTATGATAGGGAAGCACATCACCAGCTTGCCCGCAAAATGGCAGGCAACAGCGCTGTTCTTCTGAAAAACGATGGGATCCTTCCGCTAAAGGAATCCCAGAAGGTCGCCATCATAGGCGAGTTTGCAGAGGTTCCCCGTATTCAGGGCGGCGGTTCCAGTCATATTAACTGTTTCCGCGTGGAAAGTGCACTGGATGCCCTGAAGGATAATCCAAACATCACTTACAGCAAGGGCTTTTGTTCCGAACAGGATGAGACAGACGAAGCCCTGTTAACAGAAGCAGTTGAGGCAGTAAAGGCGACTGATGTGGCTGTGGTTTTTGCAGGACTGCCGGATTCCTTTGAAAGCGAGGGCTTTGACCGGATCCATCTGGATATGCCGGAAAGCCAGAACCATCTGATCCATGAGATCTGCAAGGTACAGCCAAATACTGTAGTTGTCCTGCACAACGGTTCTCCGATCCGTATGCCCTGGCTTTCCGAGGTAAAGGGCGTACTGGAAATGTATCTTTCCGGTCAGGCGAGCGGTGCTGCAGCTGCGGATCTGCTCTACGGCAAAGTAAATCCATCCGGCAAACTTGCAGAGACCTTCCCGCTCCGCGTTCAGGACAATCCAACCTATCTGAATTTCCCGGGAGCACAGAATGAATCTCCTTACAGCGAGGGGATTTTTATTGGATACCGTTATTATGACAAGCGGGAAATGGATGTGCTTTTTCCATTTGGATATGGACTCAGCTACACAAACTTCCGTTACTCTAATGCCAAGCTGATCGTCAACAGCCAGTCTGTCAGCAGCTCTTCCACAAATAATACAGAGGGTTCCGAACCAAATGTAATTCCTTCCATCACAGCAAAACCGCAGGACCAGATCCTGGTGTCTGTAGATATTACAAATACCGGTGATGTGTACGGCAAAGAGGTTGTCCAGCTTTATGTAAAAAATGCGGCATGCGATGCGATCCGTCCCAAACAGGAACTTCGAAACTTTGCAAAGATCGGTCTGGAACCCGGAGAAACAAAGACTGTCACGCTGGAGCTGGACGCACGTTCCTTTGCTTATTACAACACACAGATCCACGACTGGTACGCACCATCCGGAGACTATGAGCTGTTGCTCTCCGCTTCCTCCAGAGATGTACGCCAGCGTCTGACGCTTCATCTGGAAAATGATCAGAAGCTGCCGTTTATCGTAACGGACATTACCTCCTGCGGGGATGTATATGATCACGCAGACGATCCGTCACCTCTCGACGATCTGATGGTCAAAAGCGGCTTTATTGAGTCCGCTGACAAAGAGAATGACAGTATGGGCGGCGGAACAGCCATGATGATGCGGGCAATGTATAACGATACCCCGCTTCATTCCATTCTCTCATTCAGCACAGACCAGCTGACCTGGGAGGATATCCAGGAAACGATCCGTGCCATTAATGAGAAACAGTCCTAAATAGTATTCCGACTCTGATACAGAGCTTTCCGGAACAGGAGACATACCCCTGCATTTAATATGCATTCCGGTATTTCTCCTGTTCTTTTTCTTTTAAAAGATATTTCTCCTTTGTTGCAAGTCCTCCCCGGATATGGCGTTCGGACTTATTTACATCGAGTACCTCCCTCACCTGTGTGGCAAGTGCGTGATTAATGACCGGAAGCTTTTCCGTCAGATCCTTATGTACCGTACTTTTACTGACACCAAACACAGATGCCGTCTGGCGGACGGTTGCCTTATGCTCGATCATATACTGAGCCAGCAACACCGCTCTTTCTTCCAGACATTCCGAAAGGGAACCCAGATGATATTTCTCATATTTTTTCATTTCCACAAAGTATATCTCCTCATTGAATACCTTATTTCATCCTATGCACAAAATCCCACGTTATGATTCCTGATAAATTTTTCTTGAAACTTGCACAAAAAAAGAATATAGTATAGAGTGTTTAGATATGTCATCCAGACAGCCGCATTTTTGTGGCGTCCGGGTATTTATTCAGGGAGGTAAGATTATGTTGATCGCAAAAAAGCCGACGAAACAGGGACTAAATATTATTATCGTTGGCTGCGGAAAAGTAGGACTTACGCTGATCGAACAGCTCGTTAAAGAAGGACATGATATCACAATTATTGATCAGGATGCCAAAAAAGTTCAGGAAGTCGGAAGCGTTTATGATGTGATGGGCGTAGCCGGAAACGGTGCCAGCCACCGTGTTCAGATGGACGCCGGTATTGCCTCTGCGGATCTGCTGATTGCTGTAACAGAATCGGATGAATTAAATCTTCTATGCTGCACCGTGGCAAATCAGGTTGCAAACTGCTCCACGATTGCCCGCGTCCGCACACCGGATTACAGCGGAGAGGCAAGTTATCTCCGGGACAAGCTTGGACTTGCCATGATCATCAATCCGGAGCTGGAGGCTGCCAGAGAGATTGCAAGGATCCTGTATCTGCCAACCGCATTAGAAGTCAATTCTTTTGCCCATGGACAGGCTGAGCTGATCAAGATTCAAATCCCCGAAAATAATATATTAGACGGAATGAGCGTGGCAATGCTCAGTAAAAAGATCAACACAAGTGTATTGATCTGTGGCATTGAGCGCAGTGGTGCCATGTACATCCCATCCGGCGATTCCCTTCTTCTGGGCGGAGATAAGATTTCCTTTGTCGCACCGAAGGGACACGGTCGCTTTTTTCTGGAGGATATCGGCATCAAAACAAATCAGGTAAAAAGTACCATGATCATTGGCGGCAGCAAAGCGGCATACTATCTCGCAAAGCAGCTCCTGCCGATGGGCGTTTCCGTCAAGATTGTGGAGCAGGATCTGAAACGATGTGAAGCCTTAAGTGAGCTTCTTCCAAAAGCTACCATTATCAACGGAGATGGCACAGACGAAGACCTGCTGGAAGAGGAAGGCATTGATTCGATTGAATCTTTCGTTCCATTGACCGGTATTGACGAGGAGAACATACTTTTGACTCTCCATGCCAAACAGATTTCCAAAGCAAAAGTCATCACAAAGATCAATCGGATGAATTTTAAGGACGTGATCAGCCGTCTGGATCTGGGAAGCGTTGTTTACCCCCGGTATATCATCTCCGAGACCATCGTTGCATACGTCCGCGCCAAAAAGGATTCTATGGGCAGCAATATCGAAACACTGTACCATATGTTTGATTCCCGTGCAGAAGCCATTGAATTCCGCGTCAATGAACTATCTGCTGTCACAGATATACCTTTAATGGATCTGTCTCTCAAGGACAATCTGTTAATCTGCTTTATCAGCCGCAACGGATCCATTCTGATCCCGACCGGTTCTGATTCCATTCAGGTCGGAGATACGGTTATGGTAGTAACTACCCATACCGGTTTTAATGATCTTCAGGATATTCTGAAATAAAGGATGAAGGGTTATGAATTATTCGATATTAAAATATATTCTCGGTTATGTATTAAAAATAGAAGCAGCGTTTATGCTGCTTCCTTGTGTTACATCTCTTATTTACCAAGAGAAAGAAGGACGCTATTTCTTTCTCGTCTCCTGTGTCTGTATGCTTTTAGGCGTACTTATGACATACCGCAAACCCAAAAACACAGTTTTTTATTTAAAGGAGGGCTGTCTTGCCACCTCCTTAAGCTGGATCATTCTGAGTCTTTTTGGTGCGATTCCGTTCTGGATCAGTGGTGAGATTCCCCGCTGGGAAGATGCTCTTTTTGAAACCATTTCCGGATTTACCACTACCGGAGCGACCATTCTGGGAGATGTCGAGGCTCTGTCACACACAGCTCTGATCTGGCGCAGCTTTACCCACTGGATCGGCGGCATGGGCGTTCTCGTGTTTCTGCTGGCAATTCTTCCTTTAAGCGGTGGTTCCAGCATAAACTTAATGAAAGCAGAAAGTCCGGGACCATCCGTCGGCAAGCTGGTACCAAAGGTTCGTTATACCGCAATGATCCTGTATACCATTTATTTTGGCATGACAGTCATTGAATTTATCTTTCTGCTGGCCGGCAAAATGCCTCTTTTCGATGCATTGACCACCGCCTTTGGTACTGCCGGCACCGGAGGCTTCGGCATCAAAAACGACAGTATCATGGGCTATTCCCCATATATTCAATGGGTGGTTGCCATCTTTATGATATTATTTGGTATCAACTTTAACTTTTATTTTTATATTATATATCGTCATTTCCGCAAGGCAGTATCCATGGAGGAAATTCATTACTATCTCGCCATGATCCTGATCGCTGTGACGATCATATTCTTAAATATCCGCACCATGTACCCAACCGGATTTGAGGCAATGACCCATTCTGTCTTTCAGGTAGCATCCCTTGCAACCTCTACAGGATTTTCCACCACGGATTTTGACCTGTGGCCGCAGACCAGCCAGACGATCCTGATCATTGTGATGTTTGTGGGTGCCTGTGCCGGCAGTACCGGTGGCGGCATTAAGGTATCGCGAATTGTGATCCTGTTCAAAACTGTTTTAAAAGAGTTAAACAGCTATATCCATCCAAAAAGTATCCGCAAGATCAATGTCGAAGGCAAACCGGTAGACCACGAGGTCGTCCGCTCCATAAATGTATTTTTTATTACATTTATGATCATTTTTTCTCTTTCTGTTTTTGCAATTTCCTTTGAGGATAAGGATCTGGTCACCAACTTTACCGCAGTACTTACCACGATCAATAATATGGGACCCGGTCTTGCGAAAGTCGGGCCGACACAGAACTTCGGACAATTTAATGTCTTTTCCAAGCTGGTACTGATGTTTGATATGCTTGCCGGCCGTCTGGAGCTGTTCCCACTGCTGATCCTGTTTCATCCTGCAATTTGGAAAGAATCCATCGAAAGCCACCGCAAGAAAAGAGCTGCCCAAAAATAAAACAAACACATATTACAAAGCCCCGTCAGGATTCTTTCCTATCCCGATGGGGCTTTCTTAATTTCTATTACCTTTTATTTCTGACAATGATCCGGCACGATGCACTGGCACCGCTTTTCATGATCACCTTCACAACAGCTTTTCCTTTACGCCGTCCCTTCACAACACCTTTGGAAGTTACTTTAATATATTTCTTTCCTTTGGTGATCTTATAACGCTTCACCTTATCTCCCGGCATCTTTTTCTTAATCCGGATCTTTGCTTTTTTACCCTTTTTGATCTTAAGCACTTTCTTTTTTAAACGGACAAATTTCTGCCCATTCACGCCGGTATTGTTTTCCCCGCCCGGCTGCACGAAACCGTTCGAACCGGATTCATTGGATCCCGTTGCCGTTCCCGGCTTCGCTGTGGTCTGAACCCCCGATGGAGTCTGGGAAGTACCCGGCTGTGCTGACGTACCCGGTTTCGTTGTTCCGGATGTGCCAGATGCTGTACCGGAAGATAACCCCGGCTGTCCCGGTGATGCACTGCCAGATGGATCCTGTGGATGATCCGGCTGTCCCGGTGATGCACTGCCAGATGGATTCTGTGGATGATCCGGCTGTCCCGGTGCCGCACTGGATGCCGGATCCTTTGATCTCCCCGGCTGGTCCGGTAATACACTCGCTGACGGATCAGCAGACACCCCCGGCTTCGGTGTTACGCCGGTGTCCGTTCCGTCCTCCATATCCTGATGTGCCCGGTAAGTATTTATCAGCCAGATTCCCGTCGTTGCCAGATCCGGTTCCACGTAGCCTCCCGTTGTCTTGGTGCAGGAGGATTTCAGATAGGATGCTGCCTCTGATTTGTTGCTTAAGCTCCAGCAGGTATAACTTGTATTCATGGAATCAAACAACTTGATCCAGGTATCTGCATTTGCTGTATCAAAATTTCCATTTCCATCGGCACTGCAGATTCCAAACTCTGTCACAAAGATCGGCGTTCCTGCCTGATTCGCAGCCTTTACCTTCTGTCGCAGATTATCTCCATGCGTTGCCGCATAGAAATGAAACGTATACATAATGTTTTCAAATCCATCCTCTGCAAGAGGCTTTTTTGCAACATCATCCACATCCTGTGACCAGTTGTTGGTTCCACAGATGATCAGGGCATCACTTCCCTGATCCCGGATGATCTGTGCAATATCTTTACAATAGGTATACAGATCATTGCCGGAGCCATTATTGTACCACTGGGTTCCGGTTGGTTCATTACAGATCTCAAAGATTACATTTCCATAATCCTTATATTTCCCGGCATATTTCCGAAAGAACTCTTCCGCCTGCGGCTTTGTCTCATTCGGGTTGCCCGTAAGCACATGCCAGTCCACGATCACGTACATGCCAAGCTCTTTTGCTGCCTCCACGCACTCGTTGATCTTTTCATCGATCCTCGCCTGTCCACCTTCCGTGTATCCGCCTTCCTTCACATAACCTGCCAGCCGGAACAGATTCACTCCCCATTCATCCCGAAGGCACTGCATGGTACCCTTATTGGCAAATTTGTATCCTTCATCCCACTGCAGTCCGTGGGTGCTGGCTCCCCGAAGCTGATATGGATTGTCATTCTCATCCACGATCACAGGAGCATTTCCATAGCCATCCACCTTTTTCAGATGAAGCTTTCCATGCTTTCCAAACGGAGTCTCCTCATAAGGAATCTCCTTTGTCTGTCCGGTCAATGCGTAATTCAGCTTGCCGGCGTCTGTTCCTTCCCCGGACGGAGGATTGCAGTTGACCGCCCGGACATAAGCAGAACCAACCGTTACGCCAGACGGATTAAAGCAAAGCTTACCCGGAAGATCCGCTTTCGCACCTGCTGCGATCTCTCCGGAATAATACATGATCAGGCCGCCGACAGATCTGTTATATACCGCACTCATGCCATCAAAGCATTTTAAATCCTTCGGTTCCCCACTGACCGGCAGTACAATCTGTATCTTGGATACCTTCTCTGCAGTATGATTCGTTACAGAAAATGTATCCTCCAGCCAGTAACCATCCGATTGTCTGTTTTCCGATGTGCTGACAGAATATTTGGAAGCATCCTCTCTGGCATCCGCTGCCAGACCGTCCTCTGTCGCTTCCCCGGCACCTCCGCCTGTGGAACTGCCATTGTCTGAGCTTTGAACCGTCACCTTCGCAGAAGTGATGGTATAGGAAATACTTGAGTGATTCTGTGCATTATCTGCAAAACGAAGTCCCAGCTTTGCCAGGGTAGAATCTTTCCATGTGATCCCTGACATATTGTAGCTGACCGTGATCTCCCGGCCTGCTGCCACATCGACGGCTTCCCCCTGATTCCAGTTGTAGGTTCCATCCTGGGAATACAGCATTGCCCGGACACTTCCGGTGTCACTGCTGATGCTGTTGATCTTCATAACCACCGTGACTGTGGGACTCCCTGCCTGCACCTTACTCTGTGTCGAGATCGCATCCGGCACATTAAATAAAATGTCCGCGATATAATCGTCTCCATACTCATTTTTCACCATGACCACGGGACTTGCTCCCTCTTTCACCGTCAGGTCACAAGACGTTTCCGCTGCCTTTGTAACCGCACCGTCCGGAAGCACCAGCCCCGTCAGTACCATGGCAAAGACCAAAAGCCATGAAACCCAAATCTTCTGCATTTTTTTCATCTCTTACCTCCTCCACTGTTCTTACAGCTTCTCGACACCAAGCGTAACCTTCTCGCCGTTGATACTCCATTCCTTGACAGAACCCTTTGCTCCATCATAGGAAACCTCATCGGCCAGAACCTCAGACTTGATCTGCGCTTCATTGTCCTGAATCACCTTCTGAACCTTATCATTGTCCTGCATGCTGACTCTGATGTGATCCATCACCTCAAAGCCTGCATCCTTACGCATGGTCTGAATCTTACTGATGATCTCACGTACGAAACCTTCCTCCAGAAGCTCCGGTGTCAGGTTGGTATCAAGAACTACCGTAATGCCGTGATCACTGTCAGAAACATAGCCTTCCATCTGTGCTGCTTCGATCAGAAGATCATCCTTCTCCAAAGCCTCATCCTGACCATCGACCTGAATCGTCAGAGTTCCCTTTTCATTCAGCTCTGCCATAGCTGCCTGACCGTCAAGCTCTGCAAGGATCTGTCTCACATCATTGATCTTCTTGCCAAAACGACGTCCCAGCGTCTTAAGCTGTGGCTTAAAGCTATAGGTTGTCAGCTTGCTCACATCATCGGTCAGCTCTGCTTCCTTCACATTCAGCTCGTCACGGATAATATCTACATAGAAGTCACTGAGCTCCTTGCCGGCCTTGATATACATCTTGCCGATCGGCTGTCTGTTCTTGATATTGGCGGTATTTCTGCAGGCACGTCCGATCACAACCGCCTCCAGTACAACCTCCATATCAGCCTCAAGCTGAGAGTCAATATGTGCCTCATCCACCTCCGGGAAGTCACACAAATGTACGCTCTCCGGTGCACTTGGATCGATAGAGCATACCAGATTGCGGTAAATATCCTCAGTCATAAATGGGATCATTGGTGCAGCCGCTTTGGAGATCGTAACAAGTGCGGTATAAAGAGTCATATAAGCATTGATCTTATCCTGCTCCATTCCCTTTGCCCAGAAACGCTCACGGCAGCGACGTACATACCAGTTACTCATCTCATCCACAAACTCCTGCAGTGCTCTTGCTGTCTCCGGGATACGGTATGCAGCCAGATTCTCGTCCACAGCCTTAACGGTACTGTTCAGACGGGACAGAAGCCATTTATCCATAACAGAAAGCTTGTCATAATCTAATGTATATTTCGTTGCGTCAAACTCATCAATATTTGCATAAAGTACAAAGAATGCGTAGGTATTCCAAAGAGTACCCATAAACTTACGCTGTCCCTCCTGTACTGCCTTTCCGTGGAAACGGTTCGGCAGCCATGGGGCACTGTTAATATAGAAGTACCAGCGGATCGCATCAGCACCATACTTATCCAGCGCATCAAACGGATCGACGGCATTGCCCTTGGACTTACTCATCTTCTGTCCATTCTCATCCTGAACGTGGCCCAGAACGATAACATTCTCATAAGGAGCCTTGTTAAACAGAAGGGTAGACTCTGCCATCAGGGAGTAGAACCATCCTCTTGTCTGATCCACAGCCTCAGAAATAAACTGTGCCGGGAACTGCTGCTCAAAGAGATCCTTATTTTCAAACGGATAATGATGCTGTGCAAACGGCATTGCTCCGGAATCAAACCAGCAGTCAATCACCTCCGGAACACGGTGCATGGTCTTGCCGCAGTCCGGACAAGTAAATGTTACGGCGTCAATATACGGACGATGAAGCTCTACCTTGGCATCCTCCGGATTGCCACTTCTCTCCGCTAACTCAGCACGGCTTCCGATGGACTCCTGTCTGCCGCAGCCCTCGCACTCCCAGATATTTAACGGAGTACCCCAGTAACGGTTTCTGGAAATACCCCAGTCCTGAATATTCTCCAGCCAGTTTCCGAAACGTCCGGAACCGATGGACTCAGGGATCCAGTTGACCGTATTATTGTTGCGGACCAGATCGTCACGAACCTCTGTCATCTTGATGAACCATGACTCACGGGCATAGTAGATCAGCGGAGTATCACAACGCCAGCAATGAGGATAATCATGCTCAAACTTCGGAGCTGCAAAAAGCTTGCCGGATGCGTCCAGATCCTTTAACACCTCCGGATCTGCCTTCTTTACAAAAAGTCCCGCAAACGGAGTCTCCTCGCTCATCTCACCCTTGCCGTTTACAAACTGTACAAACGGCAGATCATAGTTACGTCCCACATTGGCATCATCCTCACCAAATGCAGGAGCAATATGAACAATACCGGTACCATCAGACATGGTTACATAGGTATCACAGGTCACAAAGAAGCCTTTCTTGTGCTGCTTGTCCGCACATTCCTTTGCGCAGGCATAAAGCGGCTCATATTCCTTATGTTCCAGATCACTTCCCTTATATGTCTCCAGCACCTCATATGCCTTAACGCCTTCCTCCTGTGCCAGACTGCCGAGTACGTTGTCTGCCAGAGCCTCGGCCAGATAATAGGTATATCCATCTGCTGCCTTTACCTTAATATAAGTATCCTCCGGGTTTACACAAAGTGCCACGTTGGATGGCAGTGTCCAAGGAGTCGTGGTCCATGCCAGGAAATACGCATCCTCGCCAACCACCTTAAAACGAACGATTGCAGAGCGCTCCTTGACCAGTTTGTAGCCCTGTGCTACCTCCTGGGAAGAAAGAGGTGTCCCACATCTTGGACAGTACGGAACAATCTTAAAACCCTTATACAGAAGCTTCTTGTTCCAGATCTCCTTCAAAGCCCACCACTCGGACTCGATGAAATTGTCATCATAGGTGACATATGGATTGTCCATATCTGCCCAGAAACCAACGGTGCCGGAGAAGTCCTCCCACATTCCTTTATATTTCCAGACAGACTCCTTACACTTCTTAATGAAAGGCTCCATACCATATTCTTCGATCTGCTCCTTGCCATCCAGACCCAGAAGCTTCTCTACCTCCAGCTCAACCGGCAGTCCGTGGGTATCCCATCCTGCCTTACGAGGTACCATATATCCCTTCATCGTCTTGTAACGAGGGATCATATCCTTGATAACACGGGTCAGCACATGACCAATATGAGGCTTACCATTTGCGGTAGGCGGTCCATCATAAAAGGTATAAACCGGCTTCCCCTCTCTTGCCTTCATGGACTTCTCAAAAATCTGCTGATTTCGCCAGAATTTTCCTACGTTTTTTTCTCTGTCAACAAAATTCATGTCAGGTGAAACTTTCTGATACATACGTTTTCCTCCTTCTAAAATATCTGATTCAAACGCAGACCGGTATCAACAATCTGCTGTTTCGTGAACCGTTATATAAATAAGGCTGCTATTTATAGAAAACCGGATATTTGTTTCCTATAAACAAAAAAGACCTTCATCCTAAACAGGATGAAAGCCGTAACATTCATAACCACCTATTTAATCTGTACGGAAACGGAGCATACCAACTGCTCTGCCCTTGTGTACACCACATTGTACGCAATAACGATTCGATACATACCCCTATAACGGCGGGATCCGTCAGGCTGTACTGATAACACAACGTTCCAGTCTGCAACTCAGGAGTGATCTTCCCTCATCTATCCAAGAGAATCCTCTCTATGCATCCGGTTCACACTCTCCCGGACTCACTGAAGCGTTTCCAAACAAGGTACTGTCTCCGTCACAGTTTTTCGCTATATTCTTATATTAGTATCCTTTGCGCCGGTTGTCAACCGGAAATGTGGTTAAAATTTTATTTACAACAGCCTTCCTCCTTGAACGCAGAAACAGATTTTGATAGAATAATTGAAATAAAGATACTGCATGAAACGACTCTACTACATTAAAAAAGGACATGAACCATGAATAATTATAAGCTGATCCTGCAATATGACGGCACCCGCTACAGCGGCTGGCAGAAGCAGGGCAATACAGACAACACCATACAGACAAAGCTGGAAACTATTGCTGGGAAACTCACCGGCACTCCTACCGATGTCAACGGCTCCGGGCGGACAGACGCCGGTGTCCATGCTTTGGGGCAGGTGGCAAATTTCCGCTGTGAGAAAAGCCTTGCTGATACAGACTATATCCGGGATTATTTTAATCACGCCCTTCCGATGGACATCCGTGTCATTTCCGTAGAGGAAGCCCCTGCACGCTTCCATGCCAGACTCAATGCAAAGGAAAAGCACTACCGCTATGTGATCGACAATGCAGTAGTGCCCGATGTATTTGAACGCCGCTATGCAGCCCGGATCCCTGCCGGACATGAGCCGCGTATTTCTTATGATATGGAAAAGATGAGAAAAGCTGCCACATATCTAATGGGAGAGCATGATTTTAAAAGCTTCTGTGATAACCGCCACATGAAAAAATCCACTGTCCGTACCATCCGGGATATCCGGATTGCAAATGATAACGACCGGATCACTCTGGATTTCTACGGCAATGGATTTTTATATCATATGGTACGTATCCTGACCGGAACACTCCTTGAGGCGGGAAGCGGTCAGAGATCTGCCAGGGATATCCCCCGCATTCTGCAGGCACTTGACCGCAGGGAGGCAGGATTTACCGCACCGGCACTGGGATTGTTTCTGGTGGAGGTAATGTACTGACAGAATTTCCACCGAAGTCAATCCTTTAAACAACCGATTGGTACTATCTTTACACCATTATCCGTCGTGTAAGCCATTGGTGCATTAGCACATATCACCATTAGCACGGATGGTTCCCTATATACAGCTCTTGGATGCTTTTTATTTTTTAATGCTTCTTTGTTATGCTTCCTAATTACTTCCTTAAATTTTAAAAGAGATTTTTCCGCTTCCGGAATTTTGTTTGCCCCAACCTTTATCTCGATCAGAGCATAACGGCCATCCTCCAACTGGTATACGGCATCAGCCTCCAGCCCCATATCGTCTGTGTAATGCATAACCTTGGCATTATGACTTTCCGCATATACAAGCAAATCCCGCAAAACCATATTTTCAAAAACATGACCAAACAAATCCAGATCATTATTAAAATATTCCGGATTAATTCCAAGAGCTGCAAGTCCAATAGATGGGTCAACAAAAATATGCTTCTTTGCTGATCTTATTGCGGTTTTAGAGCGAATCTGCGGCGTCCATGCATCTATATCCTTTATTACAAATAACGACTCTAATGCATCAATATACGATGCCAGTGTCACATCGCTGACATTCTGAGTCGCTTTGACATCCGCGTATATGTTAGTTCTTTTGACCGTAGTTGCCATATTTCTTGCATAGGACCACAATAAAGTTCTTGTCCACTCAGGGTTTCGCTTCACTCCATCAATCGCTGACATATCTTTTTGATAAATCTGTCGGTAATAATCTTTTGCAATTTCTAATTTTGCCCCCTGCTTCGGAATTGCCAGACATCTCGGCCACCCTCCTCTGCAAGCTGCAAAAAATAACTGCTCCAAACTGATCTCCGAAAGAATTCCATCGATATCATAATCTGCATCATCAAATATTTTTGACAATGAAATAGCTCCATTCGATTCTCCCGTTTCCCATAATGTCATAGGATACATTGTTATTTCTGTAATCCTGCCGGTTCCAGTGTGCGGAGTATCTATTTTTTTGCTTGCGGAACCTGTCAAAAAATATTCTCCAACATTTTCCGGATTATCATCACACGCTTTACGAATAGTTCCCCATATTTTTACTGCATCCTGCCATTCATCAAATAAAATCGGTTTTGGATTTTTCAAAAATAACCTCGGAGACGTCTCTGCCACCGCAATATATCCGTCCCTTTTTTCTTCATCCTGAAACTCAATCACTGTTTTACAGCGTTCTTTTGCTGTTCTTGTCTTTCCACACCCTTTGGGACCAATAACACTGACTGCATTAAATGCTTCTGTTCTTGTGTCTATCTCATCATCCACAATCCTTCTAATATATTTCATAACCTCCACGCTCCTTTATATGATTATTATAGCATCTTCTCCATAAAATATTCAAGCTCATTTTTGTTTTTTCTAGTAATTTGTTTTTGTTTTTTCTAGTAATTTATTTATAATTTTTCTAGGATTTTATTTTTGCTTTTTCTAACTTCACCCAAAACTCTCTACACTCAAAAAAGAGCAGACACATTCCAGTCTGCTCAGTCATAATAATATTCTACCCTATTTTCCCTGCATTTTCCCCATAATCTCTTCCAATAGCTTTCCTGCCACTTCCCCCTTTGACTGCAGTGGCAGCTCCCTGGCGCCATCTGCTGTGATCAGTGTTACCACATTGGTGTCACCGCCAAATCCGGCACCCTGCACTTTGAGATTATTGGCAACGATCATATCCACGTTCTTTTTCGTCAGCTTCTGGCGGGAGTTTTCCAACATATTCTGTGTTTCCATAGAAAAGCCACAAAGGAACTGTCCCTCTCTGCGGTGCTCTCCCAGCCATCCGAGAATATCCTTCGTGCGGGTCAGTGCAATGGCATTATCCCCATCCTTCTTTTTGATCTTTTCGGTTGCTGTGGTGACTGGTGTGTAATCCGCAACCGCAGCCGCCTTGATAATAATATCCTGCTCCTGTGCCCGGCTGGTCACCGCCTCGAACATATCTGCCGCACTTGTTACCGGCACCACATCCACAAACATTGGCGGGTCGATCGCTACCGGGCCGGTCACCAGTGTTACCTGTGCCCCCCGAAGCATTGCCTCCCGCGCAATGGCATATCCCATCTTTCCGGTGGAATGATTGGTAATATAACGGACCGGATCGATCGCTTCCACAGTAGGGCCTGCTGTTACAAGAACCCGTTTCCCTGCCATGGTCTTCTCGCAGGCTGCCTCTTTCAAAATATACTGTAACAAAATATCCTCAGACGGCAGCTTTCCGGCTCCGACGTCGTGGCATGCCAGTAAACCCACTGCCGGTTCGATGATCTCCATCCCGTAATGTTTTAATTTTTTAAGATTGTCCTGGACGATCGGATTCTCATACATAGCCGTATTCATTGCCGGAGAAATGATCTTTTTGCAGCGGCATGCCATAACCGTTGTGGTCAGCATATCATCCGCAATGCCATTGGCAAGCTTGCCGATCACATTGGCGGAGGCAGGTGCGATCAGAACCACATCCGCCTGCTTTGCCAGAGCCACATGCTCTACACTATACTGGAAATTGCGGTCAAATGTATCGATCAGACACTTGTGGCTTGTCAGCGTCTCAAATGTCGTCGGGTGAATAAAATTAGTGGCATTCTGTGTCATAAGCACCTGCACATCTGCATGAAGCTTTACCAGCATACTTGCCAGATTTGCAATTTTATAAGCAGCAATGCTGCCTGTCACACCCAGTACGATTGTTTTTCCCTTTAACATGTCCATTTCTCCTTGCTGCATGGTCTGTCCCATTTTTAGGACAGTCTATTCTCCTGTATATCCGGTGTCTCGATCAGATCATTTCCGTCTCACGATAACTGTCCGTGCTTTTCATAATTTGTCACACGGCTGATATGATTTTGTTCATCGACAAAAACTACCTTCGGCTTGTGATCCTTTGCTTCCTCCGGTGCCATCTGACAATAACACATAATGATCACATGATCTCCTACCTGTGCCTGTCTTGCCGCTGCTCCGTTCAGACAGACCATACCGCTGCCTGGCTCTCCAGCAATGGTATATGTTTCAAAGCGGTTACCGTTTTCCACATCCACGATCTGAACCAGCTCATATTCCAGAATTCCTGCCTGCTCCATCAATTCCGGATCGACGGTAATGCTTCCCACATAATTGAGCTCCGCCTGCTGCACCACGGCACGGTGGATCTTGCCCTTTAACATTGTAATCTGCATATTGTTCAATCTCCTTTTATTACTTAATAAAGTTATCGATCAGTCTTGTTTTGCCGATATAAACCGCCATTGCCGTCAGGATTTCTCCCTCTGTGCTCTCTACCGGCTCCAGAGTATTCCAGTCTACGATCTCTACATAATCAATCTTTGCCAGAGGCTCCTTCCCAATCTCTGTGCGAATGGCTGCGATCACTTTCCTGGCGTCCTTCTCACCGTCTTCGATCAGCTTTTTACCAAGCTTCAAGGAGCGTGATAATACGAGAGCCGCTTTTCTCTCCTCCGGGCTAAGATACGTATTTCTGGAGCTTTTGGCAAGTCCATCCTCCTCGCGGATGATCGGGCAGCCCACAATCTCAATGCCAAAGTTGAGATCGGATACCATATGACGGATTACAGCGAGCTGCTGCGCATCCTTCTGTCCGAAATAAGCACGATCCGGTGTCACGATATTAAAAAGCTTGGAAACCACAGTACAAACTCCACGGAAATGGATCGGTCTTGTCTTTCCACAAAGACCGCCAGTCAGCGTGCTCATATCCACAAAACTTGAGAAATCATCATGATACATTTCCGATGGCTCCGGATGAAAGATCAGGCTTGCTCCTGCGTCCTCACAGAGGGCGGCATCCCTGTCCATATCTCTTGGATAGCTTTCCAGATCCTCACTCGGTCCAAACTGCATCGGATTGACAAATACGCTGACAACCACGCGGTCATTATCTGCTACGGCACGGTCGATCAGACTTTTGTGACCCTCATGGAGATATCCCATAGTTGGCACAAGACCTACGGTAAGTCCCTGCTTTCTCCATTCTTTTACCTGCTCTCTTACCTCTGCTACTGTATTTACTATTTTCATTTTGTCTTACTTCCTTTCACGCTGTCATATCATCGACTAAATTTTACGAAACATCTGATCTTCTGTCCGGTATTCCGGACTGTCCTATATACTGTACATCATTTGATCAATACAGCTTGTCCAATACGTCGTCATCTATTTTAAAGGTATGTTCCTCCGCCGGATAAGTGCTTTCCTGTACTTCCTTAATATACTTGGCAAAGCCCTCCTTCATGACCTCTCCGACCTCAGCAAACCGTTTTACAAACTTTGGAGAATAATCCGAGAACATTCCAAGCATATCCTGATATACCAGGATCTGTCCATCGCAGCCCACACCGGCACCGATACCGATCGTTGGAATTTCCAGCTTGTCTGTGATGATCTGTGCGAGCTTTGCAGGAATACATTCCAGAACAACCGCAAAAGCTCCCGCTTCCTGTACGGCAAGTGCAGCATCAATAATACTCTGGGCAGCCTCTGAGCTCTTTCCCTGTACCTTATTGCCACCAAATGCATTAACATGCTGCGGGGTCAGTCCCAGATGGGCACATACCGGGATTCCTGCGTCCACGATAGCTTTGATCTGCGGGCAGACTTCCTTGCCACCCTCCAGCTTTACCGCATTGCCACGGCCTTCCTTCATCAGGCGTCCTGCATTGACCACCGCATCATAAACAGATGTCTGATATGACATAAATGGCATATCGATCATCACAAGTGCGTTTTTGGCTCCACGGGAAACAGCCGCTCCGTGGTGGATCATATCCTCCATGGTTACGGAAAGTGTATCCTCATATCCAAGGATCACATTTCCAAGGGAATCTCCTACCAGAATTCCGTTAATTCCTGCCTCGTCCTCCAGCTTTGCCGTAGAGTAATCGTATGCGGTGAGCATTGCGATCTTTACGCCATCCTGTTTTGCCTGTCTCCATGTTTGTACTGTGTTTTTCATTTGATTACCAGCCTTTCTGAATATCCGCTATCCTTTCGATAGTCGCATTTCCTGTCACCGTTACACCTGCATGTAATCAGTAACGATTTCTGTTCTGTTCCATTTTACGGACAGATCTCCTCCCATCTGCAGACGCTTTTAATCCGCAGCCATTCCGGACAGATCTCTTTCGGCCTGCGATATCTTTTCATCCGCAGCCCCCTCAAACAGCTTCCGGATCAGTGCATAGTCCCTGTCCGGATTGCGCCGCTTCGCAAGCTTTACCATGGTACTGCCAAGGCTCTGATAGATCCTTCCTGCCTCACTCCCCTCCAGTGCCTGCAGATGCTTCCGGACTGTCTGGGCATCCCCTCGTTCCACCGGTCCTGTCAATGCATTCACGCAGCCGTTCTCCAGCATAGATGCAATATTTCCCTGTACCAGCGGTGTCAGAAGTGCCATGGAATCCTCTTCGGAGAATCCACATTCTGACAGGACATCAAGGCTCGCCTGCATGAGGCCAAGCATTTCATTGCTCGCCATGGCTGCCGCCGCATGATATTTGATCTTGTCCTGTGCCTTCAGAGTCAGCACATGATGACCAAGTTCTTCCCACATAGGCTTCATGACTGCAACCGCCTCCGGGTCGCCTTCCAGCGTCAGGTACGCGGTATGAAATTGTTCGTATGAATGGAATTTGTCGCTGAACGCGTACATCGGATGCATCGAGATACCCAAGGCTCCTGCCTCTTCCCGACCAGAAAATACATGAGATGATAATGAACCACTAAAATGACAGATCATGCGATTGGAAATATCCTGCTGCAAAAGCTCCTCCCATACCTGAGAGATCACGCCATCCGGCGTCGTGATGAAAATAACATCATTCTTCTCCGCCAGCTCGTGAAGGGAAGAATATGTTCCTGTCTCCGCAAAAGTCGCTGCTTCGTCAGCGCTTTCCTGCGTACGGCTGTAAAATCCGGTGACATCCACTCCATGAATGGACAGGTATTTCCCCAATGTCGTTCCGACCTTTCCAGCTCCTATTATTCCGATCCTCATAGGAAACCTCCCTGTGGTAATGGGATGCATCTGCTCCCAGTCTCATTGAAATCATTTCCACTATCGTCTGTCATATCATATATCTGCACAGCTCCAGCCGTGCTCCCTGATGCAGTTTCTCTCCGAATACCGCTCATTCAGACAGAATATCACAAAGCGGCGTCTTTTTCAAGCAAAAGACTTCATGAATGCAAATATTGCTGGTTGCAATAAATTTTTGCATATCTACTATGCAGGAGTTAGTGAATATCTGAATTCACTTAAAAAATAACTCTTTTTCAGACTGGCTCACTCAGGCAGTCTATTTTTCATGCCCAAAAATGAATATTCCGGTTTCCACATTTCCGGAATTAAGGTTTCCTAGAGCAAGAATATCCACAGAAATACTTTAAATAATTTATGACTTTCCACTTGACAAATCTTAGCAGGTCTTGGCTGTATCCTTCCCACTACTAGGGTGGATTAGGGACTTACACCCATTAGCGACATGCACCGCAAGGCACACAAAAACGAATTAAGCACAGGAAACTGTCTGTGCTTAATTCATCCTATCATTTAACGGGAGGTTCTTCTATCTTTTAACCTTAACTGATTTTTTTTCACTCCATGATCCATATATTTTTTGGGAAGATTCTCCATAATAATATGCTCTTACCTGAATATAATATCTTTTTCTCTTCATGGACGATAAAATATATTTATTGTTACTTGTTGTCCTTGTTTTAGCCGAACTCATATTTTTCTTTGTTGAATATCTTATTTCATATCCATCAGCTCCCTCTACGTCCTTAAACTTCACTTGAATTTTTTTCTTCTTTATATTTACAATTTTAGTAATTTTAACTTTTTCAATATCATTACTTGCATTTGATGCACCATCTGTTTTTGATTTACCAAAAATATTAAAGTCCTTAACCAAACTTCCTTCGTAGTATCCCTTTCCTGTAATGGTGACTTTTGCAACACCCACGTCTACATTGTCTGTATAAGAAACTTCATAATCTTGATCTTGTTTCAGTTGATTAATACCATCCGTAACTTCTATCTCCTGTTTAATTTTTTTACCCGTATATTGTTTGTCTACTACACCAACTATATAAAAGCTATCAAGCTTTTGCTTAACTGTAATATTGCAAACAGCAGAAACATCACTATCCGCTTTTGCTGTAATCTGGACGTCTCCTGGTGAATTGGCTGTCACTGTTCCATCGGTTCCGACGGTCCCTATCATTTCATTGGAACTACTCCATGTTACATAATCGGTAGTATCTATAGGAGATAGAATGCTATGCAATACTGTCTGTTCCCCTTTGTACATTGTTAATGCTGTCTGATCTATCATTAACATAACACATGGTGCAGTTATAGAAATATTATACTGTGCTGAAACTCCATTTGAAGCCGTTGCTGTAACCACAACATTTCCTACAGCCAGTGCTTTCACATTACCTGAAGCATCAACAGATGCACCTGTACTATTTGTACTCCATGTAACATTCTGATTTGTAGCATTAGCCGGCTCAACAGATGCATTTAACTTCATCTGCTTTCCCTTTTGCAAAGTATTACCCTCCCCGGAAATGCTAACGCCAACGACAGGAATTTCCTTTACTGTAATTGAAAAATCTGCTACTTTTCCACCATAATTCACTGATATTTTTTGTACCCCAGTTTCAGAGGTATCGTATGGCTCCAACATATTCTTTGTCATAAGAATCGTTGTATTATAGCCATCTTCATAAACCACTTTAATTGTTCCACCGGTAGTATCAACATCCTCACCTTGATCATATACTGTTTTATTGGGTTTTGAAACAATCTCAATACCGTCAACTCTCTGATGACGATTTGACTTTAACTGTGGATAAGGATATGTGGAATTGGCGTCTATTTCCCATATATTATCAAAGTCAAAACCTACATACATATTCTGCGTCCGCATTTGTGCTTCTGTTAATACTGTCCAATATTTTTCATCGCTATCATAATCTTCATCGTCATCTTCATCTTTATGTTCTTCTTTATGTTCTTCGTATAAACTATAATTATTCTTATATGCCTCTGCCTCGCCAATTGCTTCTCTTGTTACTTTTCCGACATTATAACAATACGACACCAAAGCATAGCTATCTAATAGATTATGACGCCCTATTATACCACATCCAGTAACACTTGCTGCATTGTAGCAATTCGATATATAACCATATGGAAAATATCCTACAATTCCTCCACAGGATCCATATGCTGAGATATTTCCAGTAACATAACATCTTGATATATTTCCTCCACCACTCAATATCCCTGCAATCGCCCCAATTCCTGTAACATAATATTCTCCAGTCACACTCACACCTTCAATATTTACATTTGTAACTCCCAAATTATATATATCGCCTGTTACAGTTTCAAAAAGACCTGCAGACTCATAGGAAAGATCTCCATACATATGCATTCCATTTATACGATGACCATTTCCATCAAATTTACCTGAAAACTCATTTAAGGGTGTCCACCCATGTCCAGTATCCCATGAACCACCGGTTGCTGTTTCCTCTGTCATATCAATATCATTCATTAGGATATAGTTTCCTGATGGATCATTATTAATTCCCACTAAATCCTCAATCGTATAAATTGGTATAAATTCCTTCTCTTCGTCCTCTGCTCTTGCTTTTAAAGTAGTATGTGGTATACAAAGTACAATTACCAACAATATGGAAATTATTCTTTTCTTATTCATTCTGTTTCCTCCTCATCTGACTTTATGATTTTAATTTCACATTTATCATCAATTGTTATTTGGATGCCTTTCTCATTCTTCGTAATCGATACAATATCATTTCTTCCCTCTCGTATACCCACCATATTAAGAACTACTGGTGTATAATCTTCTGCCAGTTTAGGTTCGAAAGAAAAATGATAATTCTCATCCATTCTTGTATCATCGTATGGGATCAAAATCTTCATATTATCACCTCTGTCATTTTCTTTATTATTCACTTATTTTTTGCGTTCCTACAACTTGCAATTGGTATGATTTTTGTAATTTACTTTTCTTTTCCTGTGCCAATATCTGCCTTACCCGGCTTTCCGAATATCCCGTATTTTGTTGCCAGTTTTCTTGCACTCCCCCCCTCTCCATGTTCTATACAGATTCTTCGTGCAATAAGTCACTGGGATAAAATTCCAGAGGAAATGTCAGCTGCTGTCCTCGAATATGCTTGAACAATATATATATGCATTGTCTATTCTGATCTCCTCTGCAACTTCTGTGTAAATACCTGCTAATTCTTCAGCAGATACACCTTCCAAAAGTGTGCCCTGCCTACTGCATCTCCCCTTCGTCATTATCTTCATATCACTCATCCTTTTTCTGCCACTCACCTTCAATCTATTGTTTTTATCTTCCTCTTCGTACTTTATCCCTTTTATAAATTTCATGTTATACATTTTTATTATAAACTTTTAATATGACACATTTTGTCACTCTATTTTTTTACACAAAAAACAGCAGCCCCTCGAATCACTTCGAAAGAGCTGCCGCTCATAAGTCTGTCTGACTATTAATCTGTAGTGTATGGCATAAGTGCTACGTGACGAGCACGCTTTACAGCGACTGTCAGAGCTCTCTGATGCTTTGCACAGTTTCCGGTAATTCTTCTAGGAAGAATCTTACCTCTCTCAGAGACATATCTCTTTAATTTGTTGGTATCCTTGTAATCAATGAAATCATGCTCTTTATCTGCACAGAAAGCACAAACTTTTTTTCTTCTGCGAATCGGTCTTCTCTTTGCTGGAGCACCGTCTCTATCGCCTTTATTATAAGCCATGATAAAACCTCCTAATCATAATCTCCGCCATCTAGTCTAGTTAAATGGCAATTCCTCTTCGATGGCATCCGGAATGTTCATGAATCCATCCCCTGCTGCCTGTGTCGGCTCAGGTCTTGATGGAGCCTGCTGGTAGCCATCTCTGTTTCCGTTGTAGTTTGCTGCAGCCGCTTTGCTCTCTGCAAACTCCTGCTCCTCTACAACTACTTCGGTCGTATAAACACGGTTGCCTTCCTTATTGGTATAGCTTCCTGTCTGAATCCGTCCGGTTGCCACGATCTTGGTACCCTGATGAAGATAATTCTCAGCAAACTCCGCACCTCTGCCAAAAACGACACAGTTAATAAAATCTGCTGTCTGCTCATCTCCCTGACGTTTAAATCTACGATCGACCGCAAGTGTATATCTTGCAATTGCTGTCTGATTCTCTCCGGAAGAATAACGGATCTCCGGATCACGGGTCAGACGTCCCATCAAAATTACCTTATTCACTTAGGAAACACCTTCCTTTCTCCTATGCTTCCTGTCTGATGCATAAGAATCTGAGAACATGATCCATGATGCGGACTGCCTGCTCAAGCTGTCCCGGAACCTCTGCCTCAGCATCGAACTGAATAAAGTAGTAGTAGCCTTCCTTCATATGCTGGATCTCGTAAGCAAGCTTCTTCTTGCCCCACTCATCCACATTTGTGATGTTACCGCCGAATTTGGTCACATAGTCCTTTGCTTTCTCGACAGTTGCTACTCTTACATCCTCTTCGATCTTAGCATCGACAACTAACGCTAATTCATACTTGTTCATAGTTGTCTGTACCTCCTTTTGGTCTCTGGCTCTCTCCATGGCTCCGCCTCCGTGTGATAACCGGCTGCGGCATGTCCCTGCATGCTTTGCCCTGACAGGAGAGAACAAGGAAAAATAAACGTATCACAATTCAATAGTCTACAACATTTTTCACACGATTGCAATACCTATTTTTCAATTTATATTTTCAAGTCAGCAATTTATATTTTTCTATAACTTATAAGTAAATTTATTCCATTTTCTTTTTCTTTCCCATCAAGGTGTATATCCCCAGAGTCACAGCAGAGATCCCCGTAAAGATCCACATACCTGTCACAAGTCCTATGCTGAGCATTCCACCAAATACCATGGTTCCGATGGATTCGCCCAGATTATCTGCCAGATTATAATATCCCATAGCCTCATCCTCTCCGTATTGTGCCACCACAGGCTGTCTGCAAAACAGAATTTCCCTTCCTGCCGCTCCAAAACTTTTGGAAGCTCCCAAAAGAAACAGTGTAAGAGCCAGCATAGGCAGGTTCTGAAAATATCCAAACAGAAGCACTGCTCCCAAGGAAAGAGCACTGGACAGATAAATGGCTCCTCTTCCCAGATATTTCATGGTAAGCCCCGTCAATGCCTCGCTGAGGAAAATTCCCACCAGACAATTCATGACAAGCAAAAGACTGGTCTGAGACTCACTGAGGCCATAGCTGTCACCAAAGATCGGCAGAAAATAACTGGTAAATCCATTGATTACCACATAAGGAACCACCACAAGAAGCAAGTAGCCAAGCACCGGTCCGGAAAACAGAAATGCCAGTTTTCCGGTATGCTTCTGCCGTTTTTCTTCTGACATATGAAAGACTCCGCCGATAACAAAGATCAATAACAGCATACTTACCCAGATTGCTGCTGAGAAAAAGAACATCCGTGATTCGCCCAGATTTTCTGCAAGAGCGGCTCCGATCACCGTGCCGGAGATCATTCCGGATAATATCGCACCATTGATCACGGAAAATCCCTTTGTCTGATCCTCCCCCTCCTGATTTGCTGCCATAATAGACAAACCATTCATCACAAGACCGCAGCCGGCACCTCCCATGATCAATCCGCCCAGAACCATGGCATAATTTTCTGCCAATGCCATGGAAATCTCCCCAATACCACAACACAAAGCCCCCACCGCCATGACAAGCCGAAAACCAAATTTGCGCAAAAGTCCGGTGCAAAATATTGACAATATGCCGATCATGGCAAAATTAACCGTCAGGGGCAATGAACCCGCCAGCTCTCTGGAAATTGGAAAATCTTCCCGGTAAAACTTTTCAATATACACCGGCAAAAAACTGGTAGGCATATTATAAGCGGCAAATACAAAAAATGTAATGATCCGCAGGTACGGAATCGGAAAGCTTTTCTTTCCCTGCAGTTTTCTTTTACCGGCCCATTCCCGGCGATCCTCAATAAATGCAAGACATTCATTTAAAATAAAGACGGCAATGATCACCATCAATGCGATCTCTACCATAATTTTCGTTTTTATGGAGTCGATCATTCCCGACAGGGTATCCGACACCATACCGATTTCTATAATGCCGATCACTTTACCTGACTTATCTTTTACCGGTGTTTTTACATAAACATACGAACCTGTTGCATCCTGTTTTCCATCATTGATCAGTTTTTTCCCTGTCCGGTAAACTTTCTTTGCCTCTGCTGCCTCTCCTTCATCCAACGGAAAATAACCACCCACGGAATTATCAAGATACGCCAGAGCATATGCCCTGTCCCCGGATACCTTTACGATATTACAATATAAATTTTCGCTGTACTCACTGGTCACATCGATCAGATCATTCATACACTCCTGCAGTTTCCGGTAATCCTCTGATCCATAATCCGACGGATATGTTACATGCTTTAATGCTGACACGTCCATAATTTCGGATGCGATCTGGGTCACGGTACACATGCTGCTGATCTGCTCCTGCACATAATTTTCCTTAAATCTCTGTAGCATGCTCATCATTACAACCATTGCAGAAACACTGACTCCCAATATCATAAAAATCGTAAATTTCTTTTGGAGAAAGATACCTGACACGATCAGATATTTTACCAGAACTGCCAGATAATATGCCGCTATGACTGACGCTATCCCCAGGCAAAAATATCGCAGTCCCAGAAGAAGGACAGAAGTCCGGGTATAATTCATTTCTGACGACGGACTGACATCCTGACTGCGGTTCATCCCGATTTCTGTCACCCGGTTATTCCAGGTTACTGACAGGATCTGTTCTTTTCCTTCCCCTGTCACGTTTATGGTTTCTAAAATATCCTGCCCTAATTGGCCGGAAGTTATTTTTTCAAAATCCTCTTTTCCATACAGAAGCTTCGCCCGGCTGCCATCCAGCTGATAGACCGCCTGATTGCAGATATCCGAAAAATAAAGGACTCCATTCTGACAGGACAGGCTGTAGGGAAGCATATATTGTCTGTCTGCCACCTGATAGGCAACCCGGATCTTTGCAGAGTCAAAGGAATAAATTGTTCCATTTTTGATCACAAAATAACCCAGCTTTTTATCCAGCGCAAAATCCTGGATTTCAATCGCACTGTCCCAGTCAAATTCCAAAGACTCCTCCGCCTTATTTCGGTCACTTTTTAATACGTAGACAGAAAATCCTTTTCCATCCGGATGTACCTCTGCAAAACGGATCTCATCCCCGACGCGGACAAGTGAGAACAGATGACGCTTCGTGATCATAGTTTTGGAGTAGTCCTTTTCAAACACAACCCGGTCGAATTTTCCATCCGGCGTATAACGCAGTACCCGTTCCATCGCAAGTCCCAGACCGGTGTCGTTCCATATAACATCCAGTACATATATATTGCCTTTTCGGTCTACTGCAACTTCATCAGCCTCCCCAAAGCAGTCTGCTTCATGATTGTCCCAGGATAACCTTGACATGATCCGGTTCTCCTTCGACACCTTGAGCACTTCACTTTTCCCCTTATTAATAATATAATGATTCCCCCACTCATCCCTGGTGGTAAAGTACGGATTTTCTATGACTTCTTTCAAGGAAGATGTCTGCGGAAAGCACCACCATTGCAGTATTCCTGCCACAAACAGCAGCAGGGATAACAGCAAGAAAATGATATCCTTCTGTTTTATTTCCAGTTTTTTGATCGCGGTAAACATATTTTCACCTCATTTCTTTCTATAGCAGCTGACGTTGTGCCATCTTTGCAAATTTCCCGTTTTTCTCCATTAGTCCTTCAAAGTCTCCCTGTTCCACCACCCTGCCATGTTCCAGATAAATGATCCGGTCACAGTCCCGGATCGTGGACAGACGATGTGCGATCACCACTCTGGTACAATTCATATTTTTCAGGGTGTCCACCACCTTTGACTGGGTTTCATTATCCAGAGCTGACGTGGCTTCGTCAAAGAGAAGAACCCCCGGATCACTGGCAAGGGCTCTGGCGATCAGCAGCCGTTGTCTCTGCCCCCCGGAGATTCCTCCCCCCTCCTCTGAGATCATTGTAAACATTCCCATAGGCATCTGACGAATGTCTTCCGCAAAACCGGCCCGTTCTGCCGCCTCCCATGCCTCCTCCATGGTAAGCCACGGGGCACAGATCGCGATATTATCAAAAATATCACCGGCAAATAATTTTCCATCCTGCAGTACCACTCCGATCCGGCGCCGCAGAGAAGGAAGATCGAGCTGCCCCAGATCACGTCCGTCAAAATAAACGGAACCGGTTTCCGGCGTTTCAAAGCCAAGGAGAATCCTCATCAAAGTGGATTTGCCACAGCCGGACTCCCCAACAATTCCGAGATATTCTCCGGCTTTAATCTGCAGATCAAGGCCATCCAGCACATAGGGCATATCCGGTACATAGCGGAAGCGGACCTGATTTAGTTCAATTTGTCCTTTCAACTGCTCTACATATTCCCGGTCCTCATATAATTCCGGACTTTCCTCCACCAGGGGACGCAGCATATCCACCGCCGGTTTCAGGCTTCCAAACTGAAATCCAAAATCCGCCAGCATCATGACAGACACCACAAAAGAAGAAAACGCCGTCTGAAATGCAATATAATTGGAAGCAGATATTTCACTTTTCCATGCAATGCAGTACAATGCAATGCTTCCCACCAGCGTTATTGCTTTACCAATAATCGGAGAGATCGTAATCCATGGATGCCCCATCACCGGCATATTTTCCCATGCCTTTGCCCATCGGCCAAATGCCGGAATCTGCGCTCCTGCCGTTTTTATTTTCTGAATTCCTTTGATCAACTGAAAAGAAATACTTGTCACCTGCGTATGTACTTTATTTTCTTTTTCCCGGAGACGGATCTGTAAAATCCCGGTCAGAGCAATATTGATCATCTGCGCACAAATGATCACAACAGACGGCAGTAACAGCCGTTCTGCAAAAAAGGATACCTGAAACAGATAGATCAAAGATAAAACTGCCGTCAGAGCGGAAGGAATCATTCTGCCTCCGATCGTCTTACAGATATCCTCTATAGCATCGGCTCTCTGATATAATTCTCCCGAATCATACCTCTTAAAAAAAGATGCCGGAAGCTGCAGCAGCCGCCACCAGACAGCACTCTGTCCGGCAGTTTTCATTTTTTCCCCAATCCGTGCCACAGAGATTTCCTTATATAGCGAGATCAAAGCAGAAAAGAATACTGTGCTGATCACCAGCACCACAATTCCCGGAATCTGTCTGGATGTGCCGGAGGGAATAACAGTGTTATACACAACACTGTTAATGTATGGCAGGATCAGACCACATAACTCCACCATGAGACTGATTCCAAAAATCACAAAAATATCCCATACGGAAATGCTCTCCCACAGGAAACGCCATACCATTTTCATTCCTTTTTGATCCGATGGAAATGGCTTATAAAAGCAATAGGCTATACTTTGAAAATCCGTCATATTTTTTGAATTAAGGCGCTGCTCTTTTCCATCCCTCCAGACACAATATCTCCCTCCCCCGGAAGGAATTGCCGTATACTGCTTTCCTTCCTCATCCATAAGCAGAAGCGGTACCGACGCCTCCTTCCACCATGCACCGTCCAGAGTGATCCTCCTTGTGATCAGACCACTCCGTCGAAGCATATGTTCTATATTTTCGTGCTGTAGACCTGCAGCGGATTCCTTTATGGGCAGATGATAATACTGTAAAACCCGCCGGAGCTGGCTTTGTTCTCCCCGGTCCACACCACCCGCCGTTTCTTTTTCATTTTCCAGGAGATCATACAGCCGCAGACAGGATTCCTGAAGCATCTGTTTCTCCCGTTCCCTTTTCTTTTCTATCTGGTTCAAGCCATTCTCCTTTCGCTAATCGGAATGTAACAATGCCGCATAAGCTCCCTCCTGTTTCATCAATTCCTCGTGAGTTCCTCTTTCCTTTACCACACCCTGCTCCAGCATAATAATTTCATCCGCATCACGGATAGTCGATAACCGATGGGCAATAATAATACAAGTGAGCCCCCTTTTTCGGACAGCTCCCATAATTTTCTGTTCTGTCATCACATCCAGCGCAGACGTCGCTTCATCGAGGATCATGACCCCGGGCTCCATAACAAATGCCCTGGCAATCTCCAACCGCTGTCTCTGTCCTCCCGAAAAATCAGAGCCCCCTTCACTGAGCTCATACTGATACCCATTTTTTCTCATCAAAATATCCTGATGAATACAGGCATCCTTACACGCCTCCACTACCTTTTCCTGACTGATTTCTTCGTTCCACATGGTAATATTGTCCCATATGGTTCCTCCAAACAATGAAATGTTCTGATCTACCACTGCGACAGAGGAATGAAAAAGATAATGATCCAGCTCACCAATAGGGATATCATCATATCGGATCTCCCCGGAATTGCATGGATATAAACCGCATAACAGCTTTGCCAGTGTCGATTTTCCACTTCCACTGCCTCCCACCAGAGCGATCACCTGTCCCGGTTCCGCATGCATATCAAAATCCCGGATCAGCGGTGGGGCGGCGGGGCTGTAGCCGAACGTGATATTTTTCATATCAATTCTCCCTTCCAGCCGCTCCTTTCCTTCCTGTGCCGCGCAGAATATTTTTGTTTCATCTATTTCTTCCTCATATTCAAATACATCCTGAACCCGCTCAATACTTCCCTTCATCTCCTGCAACGCCTGAATACATCCGGCCAGAGACGCCATGGGAGCGAAACAAAGCTGCAAAAATGCCTGAAATGCCACAAGAGTACCGATGGTCTGTTTCCCCTGAAATACAGCCTGTATGCCCAAGATCAGGATCAGACTATTGCAGATCCCCTCCAGAAGTCCCGGCAGGGTTTCCAGATAAATCCGGCTGCTTGCCATTTTCAGTGCTGCATTGTCATACTTTGCCTGATAACCCAAAATTTTTTCAACAATTCCTCTTTCTGCGCCACTGGCCTTTACCGTCTCGATCATAGAAATCCCCGACAGCTTGATCCCGGACAATTTTCCTCCATCCCGTCCAAGCCCCCGGCTTAAGTTTCCGTAATTTTCCGTCAATGCCAATATACATAATAACTGCATTACTCCTGCCGCAAGCACAACTCCTGCCATCCGGGGATCCAGCAGAAACATTAAAAACATCAGACAGCACACCAGCACCAGATCCATAATCGATGGAACGATCCTCTGAAATAAAATTGCCGCGATTTCTTCGTTATTTTGCTCCCGCGATACAATATCCCCACTGAAACGCTGATCAAAAAACGACATAGGAAGACGCAGAAGCTTCCAAAAAAACCGGGAAGTGTTACAGATCCGGAATTTCGCCATCATTTTTTGCAAAAAAAGATTTTTCAGACATCCGCTGACCAAAAGAGCCGCTGCTGCAGCCAGCATAATAAGCATCAACGGCTCCATCCATTCCGGTGCTCCTCCCAAAAGAATCCGGTCTGTAAAAATCTTATAAAATACCGGAGATAATATCTGAATCAGGCTGTAGATAATCCCCAGGATCGTCACAAAAAACAATGCCGGTTTCATCCGCGCGAGCTCCCGTCCCAGAAAACTTTTCGTCGTTTTCGGACTTCCCTGCGGCTGAAATTTCTCTCCCGGCCGGAAACACATCGCAATACCGGTAAAGGACCGGTCAAAAACATCCGTCGCAACCTTGATTCTGCCGGAAGCCGGATCATTGATCACCGCCTCCTCCCCATCAAATCCGCAAAGAACCACAAAATGATTAAAGTTCCAGTGAATGATCATGGGAAAATCCTCCCTCTGCCGGATCTGCTCTGGATCCATTTTATAAGCCTTAGCCTCCAGTCCGTTGTGCATCGCAGCCTTCACAATATATTTCGCAGAGCTTCCGTCTCTGGTCACATTACATTCGATCCGCATCTTTTCCAGAGGAATATATTTTTTATAATATGCCAGGATCATGGTCAGAGAAGCAGCCCCACATTCCACTGCCTCCATCTGCAGGATTACGGGTACTTTTTTTATCTTTCTCATATCCGCCTCCATTACCTCTCTTTTATGATCAATTCATACGGGTGATATTCCTGTTTGATGATCCGGACCTTGCACCGATCGCCGGATTTAATACTAAGTGCCTCCCCCTTCGGATTAGACCAGACATATCCTCCCTGTCCGTTTTCACGGACACTGAGCTGTATCGTTACCTCTACACAGTTTTTGGAAGGAAGAAGTTCTTCTACATAATCCATGGTACCCATATGCTTTGTAATGTGATTTTCCGTCACAATATTTTCATCAATATGCGAAATTACACCCTCTACATACCCATATTCTTCCCGCATCACATAGGACGGAGTAATCTGCGCCTCCATACCGATGGACAGTGCACCGATATCCTCCTTGGGCACATATATGTATACCTCCTGATAACTATACTCATCCTGTGGAACGATCACCGCAGCGACATCTCCCTTTTCCACTGCCTGTCCTGAAAGCAGAATTTTCTGCACCACCCCGTCTACGGTACTTCGCAACATATACCCTGCCTGATAGTTTCGAACCTTCTCCTCTATTTTTTCATATTCCGCCGATTCCTTTGAAACATTCTTCTGCCTGTTCCTCAGATTACTGATCCGCCGCAGGGATTCCTCATTATTTATGACCGCAATAATATCTCCCCGCGCAACCTGATCTCCCTCCTCCACCAATACATCCCGAAGCAGACCATCCTGCTGTGCCCGCACACTTAAGACATCATTATAGTCAAATACAACGCCCTGATAATTGGCACCGCTGGAGACTGTCCCCAAAAACGCCCACAACAGTGCCGCAGCCACGCCGGTCACAATAGCGGCAAACATGATCCATCCCCCGGATGGAATAATCTTAATTCTTTGATCCAGCTGTTCCGGTGTTGACAGGCTTTCCACTGCTTTTTCCTGAAATATTCCCTGTTTCATACTAATCTCCTCGCACAAATTTACTGTTTTTACAGATAAACACAGGACATTTTTCTACAAAAAGACGTCCTTTCCCGTCAAATGTGATGGTGCCTGCCACGCCTTCATAGCCCTTTTTATTTTTCAGTTTCTTCATCAACGCCCGTCCCGTTTCTTTTTGCTTTGTTGCTGCTTCTCCAAGCATCCGGAACAGATCATAATACTGCACGGCTGCCGTAGAAAACTCCACGCTGCTTTCTTCTTCGTAACGTCTGATAAACCTCTCCATTTTTTCACTTTCCTGATACGGATACACCGGAACGATCACGACTCCCTCTAAATCTTTCCCATATTCCTTCAATATTTCCGAGCTGTCCAGTGCATAATCCCCCACCACCATCATCTCCGGTCGTTTCTGCCGAAGTTTGGAAAGCAGCCAGGCACTGTCTGTCTGGGTATAAAAATTTGCTACCACAGCATCAATTTCCAATGTGTCACAATCGGTCAAAAGCTGTGCCAGCCCGGAATCGTCAAAGGGTCCGGTCTGTGTATGATATATATCCATTTGATCTGTCCCGTTGATCACGGATTGGATTCCCTTCATCTCATCCTTTTCAAAGGTTGTATCCGAATGACACAATGCGACACGACAACTCTTTTTGTTTTTGAGATATTCACCGATCCGTTCACCGATCATTTTTCCACTTAAAAAATCGGTGATCAGATACGAATATCCCTTTTCTGCCACCTCATCATAGCATCCCATAGTAACAATGAATGGCTTCTGTGCCTGTTCAAAAAAATCCGCCTCGGCTCCGATGGATTCGAAATTTTGAAAACTGATCACCGCATCCACCTGATCATCCTCAGACAATGCCTTTGCAAGAGAAATGCCATTTACATAATTGCCCCCGTCATCAACACGTTTTACTTTTATGGTAATGCCCTGCTCTTCCTTTAAATCCCTTAATGCAAGCCTGATCCCATTTTCAATACCATCATCGGAATAATAGTAATCGCCGCTGTCAAGGATTACCAGATTAAATGTGTCCGTTTTTTGGTATACACCTTTTGCAGGGTTAAAATAATGCAGAAGAATTAATGCCACAGCAGCTGCGATAAGCCCTCCTCCTGCTGTCCATCCGACCCATCTATATTTTTTCAATTCGTTCCTCCATTTCCAGATAATCTTTGTACTCCAGAGATGTATTGTATATTGTATGTTTCCCATCACTGCTTAAATACTCCGGATACAGGATCTGGATCAATTCCATATCCTTTCCATGAATTTTATTACATTTTCTTCCGGAATCCGTTTCATCCACACTATCTACCTGCACAACATACGATGTCCCATAAATATAATATGGAAGCGCCAGCATTGTAATATAATCCACAACCGCCTCTTTCTTCCGATCTTTGCTTGTAATCTTACGCATATAGGCAGATTCCCTGATATATTTTTCTCTGTACTGCTCAAACAGCCTGCACAACTCCCGGTTTCGATGATGTACCACCGTATATTCTATCTTCGGAAACTCCTGTGCGATTCTCTCGATCATCCGGATATATTTATCCGTAATAGTGTAACATTCCCGGCAAAATTCATTCATAATCCTTTTGATCATAAACTCCGACAGATACCACAAAGATTTCTCCATATATTTGAAATAGGACATATCCGGCAGCGGGATCACTACTTTCCCATGAAACACCTCTGCCACGGCAAATAAATAACGAATGCTATCGTATTCCTGCCTTGTCACACCATTTTTGCGGTTTAATAAACGAAAGGAACATACCTGACCGCCATGCTTCGCAAGATAATCCTCTATGCTTTCTTCTCCCCATATTTTGGCTTGTGCCAGACACCGTCGTCCACAGCTGCAATCAAATATTTCATTATGTCCATCCTTTGTTTCAAATTCTATCAGCATCTCATCAATTCCAAACAGGCATGGTCCTCCGACAAACCCGATCGGCTCCTCACGGCGGACTGCTTCTCTAAGCTTTTCCAGGTGGGAAACAAAAAGAGGGATCTGCCGGATATCCTCTGTCCTGATCCATTCCAGTGCCGGGAACATCTTCTGCAGATCATCAAACCAGGAAAAATATACTGTTTTTTTATAAAGAATCGCTTTCCTCGTCTGAAAATCAAATCCATACTCCTCAAGCATTTCTTTTTCCAGATTTTGAACGATCTCCTCCTTTCTTTTTCCCAGCCGTTTTTTTTCCTGCTTTAATTTTGTTCTCTCCTCCCAGTCAAGGATCTCTCCGGAAACTCGTTTTGTTTTCAACACTTTCGACAATTCTTTGATCTGTTCCTCACATTTCGTATATTCTGTCATGGCACCAAGCTTTGCAAAAAATTGTTTTTTGCTGTCTAATAATGCAGAAAACTGTTCCACTGTTTCCTGTCCTGAAATCACGGTATTAAAATCCCCGATCGTAAGGGGATATTCCGCAATCTTCTCCGGAAGTTCCGTATATACAGTCTCCTCCACATTTGTCTTGTTTTTCATTAATACACTTCTTATATCTGTCAACATGATAATCTCCATTTCTGAATCACTGCTTTTTTCCTTTTTTTGCATACCCGGATCTGTACCATATATCGCTTTTTTAACCTTTCTGTTTTCAACACATATCTTCCTTTTTTGTCAGCCTTTCCACAATAAACAAAACATCTTTTCTTTCTTTTCATATGTTTCTCCATCCGCTTTTTGGGATAGATCGTAACAACAATTTCCGCTTTTGATTCGGTAACAACCACAAGTCTTTTTTTCTTGACCCGGATACGATATAATTTCGTCGTTTTCTTTGTCACAGGTGCAGATGCCGTCGGAAGCTTCTGTGAATATGGTACCGTGGATACCGCCGGGTCTTCTTCCGGCTTCGGACTTTCGGCTGCCGCCGCACTTTCTTGTGACTT
>ULVQ01016587.1_pt1 | contig 47612 bp, 35 predicted proteins | sample 1959591 | NCBI WGS metagenome assembly ULVQ01 (sample SAMEA4835790, study PRJEB28245) | human gut metagenome | biome: gut microbiome; material: fecal sample | place: Denmark | collected 2008
ATGCTGTTGGCAATCCTAATAGTATTCCTCTTAGACGTAATCTTAGATATGCTATTCTTCATGGACGTAATGAACTAATTCGTAGAAGTTATGAGAATCATAAATATATTGATAAAGGTCTTCAACAACGTGTTCGTCTTTCTATTATTAATGTTCCTGATGGTGATTTATATAATAGTCAAAGTCTTGGGCTTCCTGCGATTAAACGTACTAAACAAGAAGTTCCAAAGCCAGTTAGACTTACTGATAACTTACCTTTCCAATCAGTTAGGACGACTGGACGTGCTGGAATAGAAATACCTTTTGCTAAAGAAGCTAGTGCTAAGTTTTATCATTATCTTGCAGGTATGTGTAATCTTCCTGTTTATGATTATATTAATGGTTATATTTATTTCTTTTCTAATAATAAAGATTGGTTTCAAAATCTAGGAGCGATTATTATTGAATCTCCTTTTGAAATTCCTTATTTAGTTCCTACAGAAGTTGTAGAAAAAGCTAAAGATGTAGATTATGACCCTATTGATGATGAAGCTAAATATGATGAAGATGAATTTCTTATTCCAGAAGATATGATTGGTCCTCTTAAAGAAATTGTATTTAAACGTAATCTTGTCGAAGTTCCTCGTCAAACAAATGAAACCCCTATTGATAATCTTGTAACTAGATAAAATATGATTAAAGATATAGATATTAGTCATTATTATAAAAAGTTTATTGAAGCTTCTAATGACGATATAGCAAAATATAATAAAGAACTTGAACTTACAAATAAGATGAAAGAAGATTGTAGAACTTATATAAAAAGTAAGAATCAAGTTATTAAAGATGATTTAAATATTAATCTTAATGATTACGGATTTCAATTTCTTATTGATGATATAGAACTTATTGATAAATTAGAACGAGTAATTAATAATGCTCTTAGTTATACAGTTGGAGAAAGACGAATTGTTCTTCTCCAACTTTTGCGTTATTGTGATTTAGCTAAAAAAGCAAAAGATTATATTACTGCTCTTAAACTTGCTACAAGACGTTCTGAATTAAGTTATTCTGATTATAGAAAGTATATTCATACATATTATAATTATGGTGTTCATAAATGTGTTCTTGAAGGTTATGCTTATCATTTTAAATACGAAATTGGCGATTTAACTATTAATTTCTGGAGATATAGAGATAAGCCTAGAGATACTTATGTTGATTGGAATGCTACTAGAATTAAGAAACAAGAAATTATTGATGCTGGTCTTAAACCTTATAATAAAGAAGAAGCAGAAATATATAAAATTCGTGGTATTAAATATGATGGTATTCCTTATGTGGTTTATAAAACTAATAAAGAGTTTTATGAAATACAATTAATTAATAATGGAACTCATAGTTATAGCGCTATTAAATTTAAGTATGCTAATTATATTAATATAGAACTTAGAGGTAAAGATGCTAAACAACTTAATTCTGAATGTAAAACAGTAGATGATATTTTTAAACTTAAACTAGGGCTAAGAAGTAAACTTCTTGTTTATCTTGAACGTGACCCTAGTGCTACATTTAAATATATTAGAAATGTCGAACAACAAAAGTATGAACGTGGAGCACATAATAGCAAAAATAGACAACGATTTCAATCCTAGTAATAGTGATTGGATTCCTAGAGTTGCTGCTTGGTGTGTTGATGCTATGAATGAACTTAAAGTTCTTCGTAAAGTAGATAAGAAAATTAAATTAACCGTCACTAATAAGATAGCTAAAAGTAAATGTTGTCTTATTGATGACGGTCTTAAAGTTTATGATAGTAACGGTTGTGAAGTACCTAGAGCTGATAATAGTAGATATAATTGTAGTGATAATAATTCAATTCCATCCTCTACGGGGGGTGGAGTGGAGGACGAAAGTCCGGAACGTGCTACTAATAAAGATTATCTTGGTATGCCTGCTGATTGTTGCCCAAACGGTTCTAGAACTAGAGAAGTTATTGATACTGGCAAAGTAGGATGTAATCCTGTAGTTTATTCTCTTCATAACAATACTGAATGTCCAAGATGTCAGCATGAAGTTCATTCTCATTGTTATATCCCCCGTGGAGGATATGATGAGTCAAGTCATAATTATGTTCTAGTAGATGGTAATACTATCGAACTTAATTTTAATGATACTTGTATAACTATTGTTTATAAAGATATTGAAACTCAATATAGTGATAATTATCATTGTGAAGTTCCTGTGATACCTGCTAATGGTAAATTAATTCAAGGTCTTGCTTATTATTGTATGGCTCGTATGCTTATGAGGGGATATAAACATCCTGTATTTAATCTTTCTGCTAGTCAATATGGTACTAATCCTTTCTATTTGTGGGAAAGTATGAAAAAAGATATTAAGACTAGTATTTTATTAGATGAACAAAGTGATGATGATAGTGGTTGGAATGAGTTCTTTTATAACTTTACTTTTCCTAAATAATTATGAATATACAAAAGAAACTTAGTCTTAATAAACATCCTGGAGATTGTGTTCCTTATTCTTTAGTTGCTGCTAAGAATGTTAAGATAAGTAATGACGATAGGATGATTGTTAATGAAGAAGGGCTTGAAGATTGTAGTATAATTGCTAATAGTATTCATGAAGATGGTATTAATAATTTTAAAATAGTTGGTGTTATTCCTACTAGCACTGAACTTATTTTATTTGTTATTAATGTAGATAATAATGAATCTTATATTTATAGATATAATGAAGAATCTTCTAGTTGTTATAGAGCAAACAGTAATTGGAAATATAACGGCGGTAAGATTAAAGGAACATATACATATAATGTTAAAAATCATCTTATAATTGCTGTTGCCGAAAGTGATGCTTCTGTTGATGTTCCTCTTAAAACTATTAATATTGATTTAGATTCTGGAAGTCCTGATACTGAAATGTCTATTATTCCTCAAGTAACTTTACCCACAGTTAGTAATTTAAATTATGTTAGTGGAGCTGCTTATAAAGGATTTTATTTTATGTTTATTAGATATAAAATAGATAAGACTAATTATACTAAATGGTATAGTATTGGATTTCCTATTTTTAATGATGTTATAATTCCACAAGTTATTAATAAAGTTTGTTTTCGTAAAGAGTTTGTTTATGATCCTAAAGATGACCCTAATGGATATTGCTATGGAAATAGTGATTCTTTTAGTGATTCTAAAGATATATGTAATCAAACTTTTGAAGTAAGTATTACTGGTGGTCGTTCAGGACTTTATCAATTAGGACTTATTATATGTAAAAAAGATAGTACGCAAGCTTTTAGAACTGATGATTTAAATAGTAATATTTTTAAGTTTAGTAGAGATGTACTTGTGGAATATAATATAGCAGATTTAACTACTGATTATTATAATTATTATAATGTTGGTAACATTATTAATTATAAAAATAGAATATATATTGCTAATTATGATGAAAAAAGTGATAATGATAATAGAACTTTGAGTGATGGTAAAACATTAGAAGAATCTGTTAATGATATTGTTATTAAACTTAGAAATAAATCTGTTAATGCTTATTATAACAGTTATAATGTTGTACATGCAGTTAGTGAAAAAGGACCTTATTTTAAAATGGCTAGTCTTGGATTTACTGGAACTGTAAATTATGAAATAGCTGATTATACTAAACTATTTAATAATAATCAATATCCTTTTCGTACTTTTAAAACTCTTCTTAATGAAACTGTTATTCAAGGTATTGCTGCTCATGAATATTTAAAAGTTAATTATAATACTGTAATAAAAGTAGGTTCTAAAGGCGGAGCTAATATTAAAGAATATTTAGCATGTAATTGTTTTATTATTCCTACTAGTTATAAGTATGAAAATAATATATCTAGTTATAGTTTACCTAGTGAAGTTAAAATTGTTTGTTATACTTATAATGGTGTTGGATTTACAGAAGATGCTGTATTTACTAGCGGAGTTATAATATTTGGAACTGCTCAATTTGATATTGATAATTGTAAAATGAGAATTACTCATAGTGTAATTGATCCTTCTTATGATTTTAATGAACGTAAAAAGAATGATACTCTTATTCCTGGAGAAGTATATAATTTCTTTATTCATTTTGTTGATAAGTATGGTGATGCTAGTAGAGGATATAAATTATCTAATAAAGATAAATATATAAATGATGTTATAAATGATAATTCTCATTGTACTATAATAACTGTTGATTGGATTAATGGTACTGCTGGTACTATTCCTTATTGGGTTGTAATTAGTGGAACTATTCCAATATCTAGTATTAGTTCTAATGTTAAACAATATATTGCTGATAGTAAAATTGTAGTTTATACTGCTGAACCTATTAATAATCCTTTAACTAATATTTTACTTAATAGTGCTGGCGAATTAGAAGCAACTAATAGAGATGATTTATATACTCTTATTTCTAATTATTTTATAGACTATCAAGATAAAGATAAATATAATGATTTATATGTTTATCAAGTTATAAATAGTGGTAGCTATACTCCAACTAGTAATCAAATTATTTATGGCAATTATGATAATGAAGCTAAATTTGGTTATTATGAAAATATTAATGGTGATGAACTATTTAGAATACCAGATTTAATATTTAAGTCTGAATCTATTGGTGGAGAACATACTAGAGGTTTTGTATATAATATGAATGATACCTTTAATAAGTTCTATATTAATGTTAATATTGATAATAATCTTTGGAATAAAATAAAAGAATTAGGTTATGTTGGTTGGTTTGTTAGTTATGAAAAAGTAGAACCTATTACTAGATATACAGGATTATTAACTAGAAAAGATTTTGCTAATATAGCTAGTAATGTTACATGGCAAGAATCTAATTATGCTGCTAAGCCAGGTTTTGTTTCTAATAATTATACTAGTGATAAATGTTATCTATATAGTGGTAGATTTGACATTGATGATACTATTAAATATGATTTTAATATAATTCGTATTGATGGTAAATGTACATTTGAACCGTTTAGAGAAAAATCTGATGTTGTTGATATGGTTGTTAATACTACTTATCCATATAGTTATAATATGCCTGTTATAGGAGTAATAAGTAGAAATGTATATAAACCTATTAATAATTATAAATTAGTAGTAGCTGATAGTATCACAGATGATAGAGCTGGAAAAGGTACAGCATTAGAAATGGATGATTATAAAGAACTTTCTTTAGATGCTGAAACTATGTTTCTTGCTACTGTTCTTAATTGTACTAGAAATATTTATATTAATAAAGAAAAAGAACTTATAAGACTTAATGATGTTCGTTATTCTAGTGGAACATATTCTATTGAACATGGATATAATGGTAGAATGACATATGATGGAGTATTAGTATATAATGATAATAGAGTTATTATGAATGAAGGAGATTATAGATTATATTCACCTGATAATACTCCTTATTATTATATTGATGGTACACATCCTTGTTGGTTTGATAAACCTTTTGTTGAATATATTCAATTTCCTCTTTATAGCGATAAGTTCTTTGAAAGTAAATGTTTTAATAATGAACCTAGTAAAATAGCATTTAGTATTAAAGAAGAAACTGATACAAAAAGTGTTGCATTTGGTACGTTTGTAGAACCTAAAAATAGTGTTGATTTATTTAAAGACCCTATTGGTAATGTTGACCAATTTGTTCCTAAGTTATTAACTCAATATCGTAATGATATTATTAATATTACTCATTTTGATAAAACTATAAGACGTAGTAATATTATTCAAGATGAAAGTGAAGTTAATGCTTGGAGAGTATTTCCTATTGAAGGTTATAAAAATATTACTGAAAATAAAGGAATAATTACTAATCTTGTTGGTATTGGATATTATCTATTAGTACATACTCAACATAGTATGTTTATGTTTGATATCAGTGCTGCACTTAAAACTAGAGATGAAAATGTACAACTTTATCAACCTGATGCTTTTGAAGTTGATTATAAAGAAGTCTTTACTAGCGATAAAGGATATGGTGGATTGCAAGATGATTTAGCATATATAGTTGGAGAATTTGGTTATATATTCTATAATAATGATTTTCATGCTCTTTATCAATTTGATGATGGACAACTTAAATTAATGTATGAAGATATAAAGTTATGGTTAGATAAGTATCGTCCTAATAATGTTAGATTTGCTCATGATAAATATAATAATCGTATTTTAATTAAGTTTGATTATACATATGATAATATAAATCCTGTTAGTAAAACTATTATTGAAGAAGCTCATAATGAAGTAATAAGTTTTAATTATAAAGTTGGTAGCTTTATTAGTTTACATGATTATTACTTTAATAATGCTTGGTCAACTAAAACTAAATGTTATTTTCAAACTGAACATAATAATGATAGACTTAATTGTCCTCTTCATGTGTTTACTAATGAATATAATTATGGTAGATTTAATACTCACATGGGAGATGATAGTAATAGTCTTTATATGATTTCAAGACAAGAAGTTGGCGAAGAACCAGAACTTGTTTATAATAGTTATATTGATATTATTATTAATGAATCTTATGAACTTATTAAGTTTCTTGAATTTATTAAATATAAAGTACGCAAAATATATATTCCTTTCTATAGTGATAATACTAATAATCCTGTAGATTTAAGAGAACATCCTTATGCTGGAGATATACTTCGTATATTTAATGAAGATAATGATACTGATAATATTGATATTAATATTGATAAACTTAATAAGTTTAATGCTTATAAAAAACCTTGGTATGAACTAACTCAATATAACTTTAATTATTTTCGTAATACTATTAATAAACATCCTAATTCTCCAAGTGATAAACTTCGTAGAGTTTATGGTAATTATTTTATAGTTCGTTTCATATTTAATAATACAGATAATAAGCGCATTGAATTTGAAAGTCTTGAATGTGCTCAAACCCAATTTAGAAAATTATGATACAGTACAAAGATAGACAAAGACAAAAAGCATTTATTGGTGCTATTATTGGTGCTGCTGCTAGTATAGCTGGTGGTATAATTAAAGGTAATAAACAAAAGAAAGCTCAAGAAAAGGCTCAAGCAGAAGCTCAAGCTGCACAAGACCATAAAGATGCTTTACAAAATGCTCAAGCTTTAACTAGTGCTTATTCTAATCAAGATTATGTTAATCAATATAATGATAAACTTACCCTTAAATGTGGTGGAAGAATTAGACGTAAAGCTAATTTTGGTACAGAACTTGTTCAAGCTCTTCCTGGTTTGGGAAGTCTTGCAAGTTCTGTTACTGGTGTAGAAGGACTTGATAAATTAGGTGCTACTATAGGGCAAGGCATTAATGCTAATCAACAAATTAATGAAAATAAACGTATTGCTCAAGAAGCTGAGAAACGTAAGCAACTTCAATCAGGTCAACAACAACTTAATATTACTTCTAATGCAATGACTAATCCAATGACTATGTATCAACGTTCTAGCTTTATTAATAAATATAAATGTGGTGGACGTAGAAAAGCTTGGATTGGTGCTGCCATTGGAGCTGCTGGAAGTCTAATTGGTGGTATGTTTGGAAATAAAGGTAAAGAACCTATTCAAGTTAAACAAGATGACCAATCTGTTTATAGTGCTCCTAAAACTGGTCTTGAGCATCCTGAATGGATTACTAATGGTATTAATCAACAGTCTGTTATGCCTCCATCGGTTTACAGAGATAGACTGAAAACATATCGGTATGGCGGACGTAGACGTTAATCTTTTGCCCTCTGTTGGATTATTACATATAAGTATGAACTATTAATCGAATTATATGTTATCGTTCAACAGAGAGCCTTAAAATCAATAAAATATTAATTTCTCATTATATTATATAACAATGCCTAGAAAAAATAAAACTATTCATATAAGTGACATGCCTAGTGAATTTAAAGGTACAGTTACTAAAGATGGCAGATTTATTAAAAGTGGTATTCCTCCACTTGGTGGAGTTTATGATAAAGTAGCTAAAACTACCGGATTAATAAGACTTGGTAATGAATTTCTTTATAATGGTATTAATAATTTAATACCTAGAACTAATGGAAGAAATATCCCACAAAAACAATATGCTACTGGTGGAAAAGTTCCTAATGTAGTTGATGGTGGTATTGCTCATCCTCTTGGTAATAATTTCTTTTATATGAATGGAAGAAAACATAGTCAAGGTGGTATTGATATTGGTCCTAGTGATAAAACTGGTATTGAAGTAGAAGATGGTGAAATTGTAGAAACTAATGGTGATGAACTTAAAGTTTATTCTGCTCAACCAATTATTAATGGAATTAGTCCTGCTAAATTAGTTATGGGTGGAGCTAATCCAAATAAAGTATTTAAAGCTCAAGAAGATTTTAAAGATAGAAATAAAATTAATGATGACGGTACTATAAAAGCTATGGGTGGTTTAAGTAGAGATAAAGATTATGGTTCTAAAAAGAAACCTTATCCTAGTGTAGCTAAAAAAGATTTTGCTGGAGGACATAGAAGTTATCCTATTCCTACTAAAGCCGATGCTATTGATGCTTTAAGATTAGCTGGATTACATGGTAGAAATGATGTTAAAGCTAAAGTCTATAATAAATATCCTGAACTTAGAAAGAAAGGTAGTAATGGATTGATTATTAGTATTAGTGGTAATGTTAAGAATGGATTACTTTATTCTCCATCCTCTACGGGGGGTCGGCACGACAAACTTAGAGATGGTGGAAAACGTATTAATCGTCATGGTAGAACTTGGGAATATGATGAAGATAATGGATATTATATTCCAATAACTGATAGAACTATTACTAGAACAAGTCCATATCCTATTGATAGATCTGCTAGAGGTGAAACTGTTTCTGGTTCTGAATATACATTTAGAAATGGAAGATGGCATAAAAATAAATCTAATACTTTTAATGATAATCCTACTAAAAATTCTAAAGTAGATAATGGAAATCGTCGTCCTCAATATTATGCAGAACGTGAACTTCCTTTATTTAATGATGGACCTGCTATTACTAGTGGTCTTGTTAAAGCTGGTTGGAGTCATGGTAATAATAAAAATATAACTGTTGATAATACTAATATTCCAAATTTACCTACTACTAAATCTAAAGGGAATACCCCCCGTAGAGGAAGGAATAAGTCAAGTCAATCAGTTCAATCTAGTTCTACTAAAACTCCTCCTACTGCTACTTATAATCGTAATCTTCCTACTATAGAAGCTAGTATTCCTACTACTTTACCTGTTTCTACTAGTGTTCCTGTTAAACAATCTAGTCAATCTGATGGTAAAGGTCAAGGTAAATTTAAAAACATTACTACTGCTGATTGGATAGGTCTTGGTAGTAATATTGCTGGAGGATTAGGTAGTTATTTTGCAAGTAAACGAGCTATTAATAAAATGAGAGGTCCTGGCAGACCTACTCTTATTAGTGCTAATAAACTTAAAACTAAATATAATATTAATCCTCAACTTGATAGAATTAGAGAAGATAAATTTGAAGCTTATCGTGATATTGATTCTAATACTGCTAGTAGTCGTGTAGGTTTAGCTCGTAAACAAAGAGTTCGTAATGCTGCTGGTCAAGCTGTTAATCAACTTTATGGTGAAAAAGAAAATATTGAAACTAATCTTATTAATCAAGATAGACGTAATCAACAAAGTGTACGTCAATTTAATGCTCAACAATACAATCAATATATAGATAGAAAAACAGTATTTGATAATGGTATTAGAGAAGCTAAACTTACTAATGTAAATAATTTATTTACTGGAATTAATGCTGGTATTCAAGATATGATTAGTAGATATGAAAATCGTAAAGCTTTAAATAATACTATTGGTGCTATGAGAGCATCTGCTCCTAATGTTGATGATAGAATAATGAGAGATGCTGGAGTTGATTATGATGAATTTGTAATTCGTAAACGTAGAAAACTTGGAGGAAAATAACTATGCCTATAAATTTTTATACTCCTACTTTTAGACAACAAGTTAATCCTATTGACTTAAATGTTTTAGCTAAAACTTATAATACTCTTGAACAAGGACATCAACAAGCTATTCAAACTAAATCTCAAATTGATGCTCAACTTGCTCAATTAGATTTAAATGAAGCTGAAGATGCTTGGCGTCAAGAACAACTTAATAAAGTTCGAAATGCTCTTACAGAGAATATGCAATATGGAAATGCTTATTCTAGTCTTGATGATATAGTTGGTACTTATGGAGATATAACTTCTAGTCCTGGAATGATTGGTCGTTTACGTGCTCAACAAGATTATAAGACTTATATGAATAATCTTGATAAACGTAATGATTTATCCGAAGATTATAAAAATTATTATCGTGCTGTTAATAAATATAACTATCAAGATATAACTGATAAGAATGGTAATGTTGTTGGTGGAACTAAATGGACTCCTACAGATAGAGAAGTTTCTGAAGTTCCTATGAATCAAATACTCAATCAAGCATTACAATGGGCTGCTAAAGAACAAGGTGGTGGTAGTCAAACTAGATGGCTTGATGCTAGTGGTAAAGTTACTGATGATATTACTAAATCAGTTACAGGAGAAATTTATTCTCATAGTAAAGGTCAATGGCAAAGATTAAGTAAAGCTAAACTTGCTGAAGCTGTTAAAGCTGTTATTGAAAATACTCCTGGCGCTAAAGCTAGTCTTGAACAAGATTATAAGATTGCTAAATGGAAATATGACCAAAATGGTAGTAATCCTGATATAACAGATAAAAATGGTATTCTTCTTACTCCTGAACAATATCTTGCTAAACGTATTGACCCTTTCTATAATGCTGCAACTTTTTATAATCAAGATAGTAATACTACTTATGGTGCTGCATGGAAAGCTCAATTAGCATTAGCTCAGAAAACTACTGCTAATAATACTCAAAGAAAACAAGCTATTGATAATTTAACTTATAAAGGTACTCCTGTTCGTATTGATAATTTTATGCCTGCACAAGCTCAAGCTGAAATTACTACTAATAGACAATCAATAGCTGGACTTCTTACTAAATATAATCCTGATATTAATATTGATTTAAGTACTGCTGATACAGATGTTATTAGAAATAGTATTATGAGTAATATTAGCAATCCTACTGATAGAGCATATGCGCTTAGTTATCTTAATGATATTATTGATAATCAAGAATATATTAATAATCTTAAAGTTGGTAAATCTCAAGATAATATTGATGGATTTGATACTTATAATTCTATTATTAGTTTGAGTGACTTACCTTCTAATAAATATTCTGACACATATAGTAAATATGTTAATCAGATATTTGGAGATAGTTCTGCTATTAGACAATACTTTAATAATGATGATGTATATAATTCATTTATTAGCGCTTTAGGTGGAGAGAAAAAAGCGGCTAGTCTTGGTATAAGATTTGGTTCTGATGGTAATGGTTATAGATATGCTGAATTACCAAAAGATTATAATAAATCTATTTATAGTTTTGGTAAAGCTGTTCAAGAAGCTGAAAACACTAGAGGAGGTTTAAATTATTTTCTAAATGCTGCTAAAACTAGATTCTTTGGTTATGGTGATAAATTTGTTAGAGTTGATTCTAATGGTGAAGAAAGTCATGCAGAATTACCAATTGGTAATAAAGAACCTTATGTTGGTTTATTAGGATATGTTGATTCTCTTAAATCTAAAAATGATGCTGTTCTTGATGGTGGAAAAATAACTTCTTCTACTATTGGAATTAGTGCTTTAACTCCTGAATTAGCTGAAATTAATTTTATGATGAATGCTAATCCAGAAGAAGCTAGTAAACTTTCTGCTTATAAAAAGAATAAAGAAGAACAAGCTATGATGGCTATACGTAGTGGTATAGATTTAACTCAAGGTGAAGCCTATATTACTAGTGAGAATGGAGTATTTGAAAATATGACTTCTGAAGATAGAAAAGCTTATACTGCATATCTTAGAAGTGCTAAAGAAAACGAAATCATTCCTACTATAGTTCGTGATCCAAAAACTGGAGATGTTGGTGTTCAAATTAATATTGCTGGCTATTACGATACAGAAGGTAAACTTAAAAGAGAACCTGTAACTCTTCTTGTTGGTAGTGGAGCTATTGATAGTGCTGTTATTCAATCTTGGAATCAAGATACTGCTTGGAAAGCAGAAGGTAAAGTTGAAAATTATTATAATGCTAATAGACCTATTTCTCTTACTAATAATGTTGCATTTACTGGAATTGATAAATTTAAATTAGTACCTAATGGTGGCGGTTTTAATCTAATTAATTCTACTAATAATCAAAACATTGGATTGATTAGTAAAGAAAGTGCTGTTGATATTATAGATAATTTATCTCAATGGGAACAAACAGTTACTGCTGTTAAAGCTGGAATGGCTGTAGATGAACAAGCTGTACAAGCTATTCAACAAAATGTTGCTACTAAACTTGCACAACTTAGTGGTAGTACAGATCCTTATGTTATTCAATATTACTATGATGAATTAACTAATAATCTATATTAATATGGATGTATTAAAGTTTCTACAAGGTGGTAATAAAACACCTAATCCTGAATATAATCCTAAAACTAAAAAGGGGGCTATACAGCCTCCTACTTTAGTTGATTACAACCCCGGCACTTCTATTAGTGACCGGGGTCGTGGTCATTTATTTAGTCGTATTGCTGGACAATCATATAATCTTAATCAATATGATATAGATAAATATGCTTCTTATAATGTTTATGTTAATCCTGTTGATGACCCTGAAAAACTAGATAAAGAACGTGCTGTTAATCAAAGTAATTGGGAACAAGGTTTAAGAATGATTGGACAAATTGGTAATGAAATAACTGTTGGTACTGCTATTGGTTTTGCTGATTTAGCTGATGCTTTCTATAATATGGTTAGTGATAGTCCTAATGATTATCAATCTGAAGCTACTAAAGAATTAGAAAATATTAAAGAATCTATAAATGAACGTCTTGCTATATATAGAGAAAATCCTAATGCAGCTTTTGATATTGGTGATTTTGCTTGGTGGGCTAGTAATGCTCCTAGTATAGCTAGTTCATTAACTTTAATGGTTCCTAGTACAGCAATTGCTAAAGGTGTTTCTTTTGCAGGTAAAACTATACGTTTTAATAAATTAGCTAATAAAATAGCTAATACTATTAATATGACTCAAAAGTCTAGAGCTATTACTAGTAGAGCTGCTGAAGCTGTTGCTATTGGAGTTCCTTCTAGATATCTAGAAAATTATCAAGAAGCTAGACAAACATATCAAGATATTGAAGATTATTCTAAAACTCAACTTGCTAATATGAATAATAAACAAAGAGAAGAGTTTTATAATAATAATCCTAAATATAAGGATATGTCTGATGAAGATATAGCTAAAGATATAGCTAAAAATAGTGCTGATATTACTTTTACAGAAGATTGGGCTAATGTTCTATTTGATGTATGGCAAGTATATAGTTTAAAGAACTTATGGAAAAATGCTTTAAGTGGTAATACTAGTAGTGCTAGACTTAGGAATTTAAATACTGCGTTTAATAGTAATATAGATGATGCCGCTGCAATTACTAATGCTTTAAGTAATAAAACTACTAAACAAGCTATTACAAGTACTCTTAAAGATGTTGGCGATGATATACTTCATGGAATAAGAGCAGAATGGACAGAAGGTATTGAAGAAGCTATTAACTATATAGCTAGTCAAGATGGTATGTATAATGGTAAAAAAGTATTTGATAAAGATATTCCTCAACAAACTATTAAAGATTATCTTCAAGACCCTATGTTATGGGAACAAGCATTTTGGGGTACTCTTGGAGGTGTAGTTTTTAGTGGAGTTATGAATAAAGCTGGAGAGTTTATTAATAAACGTCTTGATAAAGATTGGACTTCTGCTGAAAAACAAAGAGAAAACGAAATTCTTGGTCGTACTGCTACTTTTCAAGCATATCAAGAAAGACTTAATAGTATTGCTAATGGTAAAAATCCATTTATAACTATTACTGATGAAAATGGCCAACAGGTTAATCCAGATATTATTACTGGTACTGAAGAAGAACTTCGTAGTATAGCTGAAAAAGAATATATGGATAATATTATTATTAATTCTATGAATGCTGGTAATTTAGGACTTCTTGAAAGTTCTATTAATAGTAAAGAATTTAATGATAGTATTACTAATAAACTTGGATTACAACAACAAGAAAGTAGTAAACTTATTAATAGATTTAAAACTGAAATTAATAATCTTAAAAATGAATATAATACTACTTTAAATAAAGTTAATAGACTTGGTGGCGGATTTGAAGTTGGTCGTATTATAGCTACCCAAATGGTTCATGCTCGTAATCGTCAAGAAAATTATAATAATCTTCTTAATTGGGCTAATGATGTTTTAAATCAAGATATTACAAATAATCATATTGAAGATGTTGATATTAATTCTGCTAAAAATGGTATTTATCAACATATACTTGATAGTATTCAAAGAGATATAAAAACTATTCAAGATAATGCAGCTATTAATAATAATGTTAAGCAAGAACGTATTTCTCAATTAAATGAAAGAATTAATGCTATCAATAAACTTTATACTCCTATTAATATAGAAAATAGAAATGATATTCAATCAGCTGTTCAATTACAAAAACAATACAATGAAGTATTTAAAGATTTAGCAGAAGTTGTTAATGCAGAAATTAATACTGAGATTAATAAAAATCAACTTAATTTATCTGATGATAATATTAAATATAGAATAACATATCTTAATAATTTCTTTGATAATAGTCGTAGAAAAATTGTTGATAAAGCTATGGACGATTTACGTAATGCTTATAAACAATATGGAAAAGATTATGTTAATTCTGTTATTAAAGATAAAGAAAATGGTAATAATCCTAATGCTGATAAAATAATTAGAGATGCTTATGCTGCTCTAGATTTAACATCAAAAGGTAATGAACATCTTAGAAATACTATTGACCAATTAGCTGAAATTGCAGAAATAGAGAATAATGTAAATAATGAAACTAAACAAGAAGAAGTAGTTCCTGTTAATCCTGATATTAATGAAAGTAATAATAATGATGATACTGATGCTGAATCAACTCCATCCTCTACGGGGGGTATAGCGGAGCGAAGCGAAGCGATTCCAAGTGAGTCTGTTATTCTTGAACAACCTCAAATTGAAACTGAACAAGCTCAACCTCAAGAACCTATTAGTACTCCTAAACCTGAAGTTAACAATATACTTCCAGATGATGAATTTGAACGTGGACAAATAGGTACTGATTTAGTTTATGAAGCTATAGCAGATTTAGAAGATTCTCTTGGACATGAATCTACTAGTAGTGATTTACTTAACGCTAGACAATCTATTATTGATAAACTTACTGCAACTGGATTTGAACAAACAGAAGCTACTGAAATAGTTAACAATGCTATTGATGGTCTTACAGGTGGTAGTTTATATAGTTCTGTTCAAGATGATAGTACAAGACATTTATTACTTAATGCTACTTATGCTACTATAACAGGAAATAATAAAAATATTGAAGCTGTTATGGATGATTTTGCTAATAGTATTGATAGTGAAGGCAATACTAGAGGTAAAATAGTAAATGGTAAAGTATATCTTAGTATTGGGCAATTAGTTGAATATATAGATAGTATTACAGGAAATAAAATAATTAAAAATTATTTGTTTAATCAAATAAAAAACTATCTTTACAACAGCACTAATAATCAAGGCAAATATCGTGCTACTGATGAATCAACTATTAAGAAACTTAATGCTAGACAATTTGTTCAATATGTTGATAATATTGCTAAAGAACGTCTTGAAAGACTTCAAACTGAAAATACAAATAATGTTAATCTTGGATATATAGTTGATAGTGAAAATGTTAAAGCATTTACTTCTATTAAACAAGGCGATTATTTAGATGCTGAATATGACAATAAAACTAAACGTATTAATATTCTTACTAATAGAACTATTGTTGGCTATATAGGAGTTCCTAATATTGATAAGTTTGGTAATTATGATATGGTTAATCAAGGTTGGAAGTATAATATTCATGTTGAGAATGGTCAAGTTGTTTCTCCTCTTAAAGATGCTTTAATTAGTATTCTTAACGGTGATAGATTTGATGAAGAATTTATTGGTCATTTATATGAACTTACTGTTAGAGATGAAATTACTTCTGATGAATTAACTGACTTATATAACGAACTTATTAATAAATATCCTGATATTAATAATGATTTTCTAGTTGGTTCACCTACTGATATATCTAAACATCTTATTAATATTACTAGATATATATTTAATCAACCTTATGAAAATAATCATGAAGCTAGTATTAATCGTTGGTTTAATAATCTTTTAAATAGTTATGACCAAGCTACTACAATAGTTAAAGGTGATTTTAAAGGTAAAATTAAAGCAGTTAATGTTAAATATGGAATTTTAAATACCATAGATGATGCTAATGGCGATTGGAATGATATACAAGAAACTGTAGTTAATTATGATGAAAATACTAACAAACTTGGTGTAGTTGTACAAGGTCAAGTATATCTCAATGGAGAAAGTAAACCTACTATTATTGAAAATCTTACTACTAATGGTATGCCTGTTATTAGTATTCCAAATAGTGATGGTACTTCTCTATATGCTTTTTGTAAACAAGTTCCATTAAATAGTAATCTTCTTAAAGGAGATGCTAAAAATATAGTTAATTCTATTAAGAATGAAGTTACTAATCTTTGTAATGATTATATGATTGGTAAAATAACTTTTAGTGAACTTAAACAAAATCTTGGAGATATATTTGGAAATAATAAACTTATTAATGGTGATAGAAATATTGGACTTCAAATTACTATTAATCCTACTAATATAGGTTTTTATGTTAAAGGTGCGCATTTTAATGGTAAAGATTATGCTTTTACTATTAATTCTGATGCTGGCAATTATAAACGTAATATTATTATTAATTCTCCTCATATTGTTAATAATAATTTTAAAATAGGTAAAAACTATGGTATTAATAGTAATAATGTTGAAGAATTATATAATGCTTTAAGACCTGTTGTTGATGAAATGTTTAATTATGCTCAATTTGCTATTAGTAAAGATTTCATTAATGATAATACAAAAACTAATGATAAAACTAATAAATATATCTATCGTGAGAATGGTAAAACTATTATAAATATTGATGGTGAAACTTATTCTTATAATAGTTATCAAGATTTTATTATTAGTAATGGTTTAATTAGAACTAAGTTAGCTAATACCAATACAGATGATACTGCTGGCAATTGGAAAGTTGATATACATTCCCATCTTGATATTGCTTATGAGTTAGAGGGTAGACCCCCCGTGGAGGATGGAGTTATAACTGAACAGCTATCTGAGTTTATGCTAGATGATACAGTTAATGCTATCAATATTAATTCTTTTGAATCTGCTTTAACTGCTAATAATCTTACTAGAGGTCTTAAAAAATACTTTGCTAATGACCAAACTGCTATTGATTATATTGATGCTCTTCAAAAACTTAATATATTACCAAAAAATGTTCAAATAGTTGATAGTCTTACAGATAACAATGGTAATCAAGTTAATGCTGTTTATCATCGTAGTACTGATACTATTGAACTTAATAGTTCTGCTATTGCAGGTCAAAGAGTTTATAGAGTTGTTAATATTATAGTTCATGAAAGTTTACATAGACAACTTTATACTAAATATAATACTGAACAAGCAATCGCTTTAGTTAAACCTATTTATGATAAGTTTAAGACTTGGCTTGATACTCAAGATGATTCTACTAAAGAAAGACTTAAGCCATATCTATTTGAAAGTTTTGATACTGCCGAAGCTTTAGAAGAATTCCTTGTTGAAAGTATTACTAGTAATGCTCTTATGACTGCTCTTAATGAAATAAAAGATGACAATAGAAAAACTAGTAAACGTAAGACTCTGTTTAGTAGACTTCTTGAAGTTATTGCTGATATGCTTGGTATCAAGATTAATGAAAATAGTTTATTAGCTTCTGCTAGAGATGCTTATAAAGCTATTAGAAAAATGTCTGTTGAAACTAATCAAGAAGCTATTCAAGGTACTTTTAAATTTGAAGAACCTATTATCAATACTGAACAAACTGAAAATCCTAATGAAGATATAAGTCAAGAATATAATTATAATGATAATAATCTTAATGATGGACTTGATATGTTTAGTAGTGTTGAAGATAATGTTGTGGAAAACATGGCTGAACTGACAAACAGTTTACCAACCTTACAACAGGCTGATTTTGCCACTTTACTTGACACAGGACGTATCAGTTTTAGCTGTATGTAGAATTAATCGAGCAAAGACAAAAGTCGCTTAGAACGAAAGAAAACCACCTCTATGACGATGTAATTAAATTTTACTTTACATTAGTCATAGAGGTATTGCTATTAATCAATTTAAACTTAAATATAAACTTATGAGTTGTGGAAATATTAAACTTGTAGGCTATGATAATCTTAATAATGTTATTATTAAAGAACATGGTTCTAATAACTCTGATTATTATAGTTTGATAGCTATGGTTGAAGATCCAATCTTCAAGAAAATTGTAGCTGATAGAGGTATTAATGTTAAGACTTCTGGAAGAAAAGCTTATAATGCTCTTCTTGAAGCTAGAGCTATTAAACTTCGTAATATGGAAGATATAGCCAGTATTGTAGAAAAAGAAGAACGTGGTTTGTTTAGTACAATTAAAGCTAGAGATACAGCTATTACTTATATGGCTGATATTATGAATAAACTTAGTTTTAATTTTCTATATAATGGTGCTCCGCTATCTTTTAATGAAATTAAAAAACGTACCAATGAAACTGTTATTAATGCTGGACTTAAACGTGCTAAGAAATTAGCTGGAAGTGATGAAACTAGAAATAATGAACTTAATAGTTTTATTAATAATCCAAACCCTGCTATTAAAATTAACGGTCTTGGTGCATTTCTTCGTAAATACGGTAATGCTCAAGATTTTAATTATGGGGCATTACTGCGTTCTCTAACTAATACTGAATTTAATGAAGCTTTGTTTAATAATAGAAATGTTGCTAAACTTATTAAAAGAGATGAATTATATCAAACTACTGATTATGAAGAATTGGGTGGTTATCTTGATGAAACATCTACCGATGGCAATGAAAATAGTATAGATGACGGTATTGATTTAATGACTCAATTATGGAATTTAAGTATTGGTGAAGTTAAAGATTTTAATAAGCATGTAGAAGAAATTATTAAATATCATCTTGCTAGTTTACCTAAACTTACTTCTAGTATTAGACTTGATAATGGTAGTTATTCTTTTGATACAGATAATGAATTAGGAGTTGTTACATTTGTTAATCCTGATTATTTATCAAAGATATTATATGCTAGTGCTGATACTAGTAATGTTGATAATTTCATTGCTAGTCTTAAACGTATAGCTGAAAATATTCCTAATTGTGAATGTTTGATTCAATTACATGATTTACTTAGCAAAAATAAAGTATTTGCTAATAAGTATATGATGGTATTTAATAAACCTATTATATCTAAGATTGAAACTTACATTCAAACTGATAGTGTTGGTAATAGTTATGTTCGTTCTCGTATAACTAATCCTAATACTGATTCTCGTACTATTTTACAGAATACTTTTTATAATAATGTTAAGAATAATATTATTACTAATCGTGTTCCTGCTTCTCGTGAAAAGTATCGTATATATGATAGATATAAAAATACTCCTAATGCTAATCTTTATTTATATGATACTTTTAAAGAATTATTTCCAGATATTAATCAAGCTAGTTTTAATTTAGCTATTGCTAAAATTGGACGTGCTGCTATGGCTAATAATATTATTAATTTTGCTAATGTTATTAATCGTACAGTAGATAATTATAATAAATATGTAGAAGCTCTTAAAAAAGATAAAAGAACTAAAATGCCTGATAGTTTTATTAATAGAGGTGATACTTCTATTATATATCAAATGGCTGATGTTTTTAAAGATATTATTTATATTCCTGTTGAACTTAATTCTCGTAATCCAGAAGGTAATTTAAGTTCCGATGTTATTAATAGAAGTTTTATTACTAATATTGCTAAAATTATTAATGATGATAAGTCTACTATTGAAGAACAAAATGCTATGGCTGAAGCCTATGCTAGACAAAAGTTTGCTAGTCATCAATATGATTATAGTAATTTACTTCTTGAACATAGAGATGAAAATGGTAATATAATTAATTATGGATTATTTAGACGAGTTGGTAATGGAACTCCTAAACTTACTGAATATGCTCGCAGTATGTTTAAGACTTCTCTTCTTAATGGCATTAGCGAACTAGATAACAATAATAACGATTTATATCGTAGCATGAGTGATGGTGATTATTTAATCACTGCTATGGGATTATTTATGACTGATATTAATAATTCTGAAACTCCTACTGCTAATTATCTACTTCCAATACCTAGTGATGCTCCTAAAAATTTTACTATTACTGCTCCTAGATATAGTCTTGTTGGATTACGTAATCAATTAGAAGATGGTACTAAAGTTATAAATAGAGAACATCCTTTATTTAAACAATATTATAATATAGCTATTCAAGAACTTACTAATATGGCTCAAGCTGTTAATGTAATGTTCAAAACTAATGCTAATGGTAATCCTATTTTAACTAATGGTAATTTTGAATTTAGTGATATATATAATTCTAAACCTAATCATTTTTATAATCAATATCATAAAGATGGAAAAGGTAATGTATTTACTACTAAAGATGGTCATAAAGTATTAGCTGGAAGAGTATTTAAGTTTAAACGTTTAGTTAGTAAAACTACTCCTAATAGTAATAATGCTTTTAATGAATTACTTGGCTATGGTAAGCCAATTGATATCCTCTACGGGGGGTCTACGCGTGGACTTAACTATGTTGGAAATCAAGTAGTTCTTAATGGAGAACAACGTACTGCTCTTGAAAATGCTGTTTCTAATTGGCTTAATGAATATATTACTAATGGCTATAAAGAACTTAAAAATAAATATGGTACGTTTATTAATAATAGAATTAATAATGAATCTTTAGCTGAGTTTCTTGTTAATGATTATCTTGTTAGAGATAGTATGTATGATATGTATGGTGGTGACCAAAGTTTTTATAAAAATGGTCAAGCTATACTAAAACGTATTAAAGAAGTTCAAGCTAGTGGCAATCCCTTTGGTAATACTGATTTTACTAAAAACGATTTAGATACTCCTACTAATTTATATGATATAACTTTAAAAGGTAATGCTATTACAGTTCCTTATAATGATAATGGTATTACTAAACGTAAAAAAGTAATTCAACAAGATAAATTTAGAGGTGTTACTATATATAATACTTTTAAACCTTCTGATAAAGTTGTTATTGATAGACTTGATAAACAACTTAAAAATGCTGGATTAAGCAAAAAAGATAGAGAAAGAATATTATCTCCATTTAAAGCTGGTGTTAATGCTAATGATGCCCAATCTTATATTACTCTTGAAGAATGGATTCGTCGTATTGCAGCTGCTGGAGAATTAGACAAATATGCTGGACTTATACAAAGTCTTACAGACGATACTCCAATTGATAAAATTAATTGGAATAAATTTGCTAATAAAGTTCAAATTCAAAAGAATTTCTATTATGATTTATATTATGATACTACTGTTGGTATTGAAGTTCCTAGACAGGTAAAAAACGCTGAGTTTGTTCTTATTCCTAAACTTATTAAAGGTACAGAACTTGAAAAAGTTTATGATATAATGACTAAAAGAGATATTCATCAACTTAATACTGTTGAAACTGTCAAAGTTGCACAACATAATAGAATGACTCTTTGGAATAATGATGGTGTTCTAACTGATGAAGCTCTTAAAGAATTTGATAATAATGTATTTGATAATTCTGAATTATTTAGTTATAATTATCTTTATAGACAACAAGAAGTTCCTCAACATATGGTTGATGCTAGTAATAAAGCTGCTATTCAGATTATGAAAAAAATGCTTGATAATCTTCCTAATACTGATGAACTTAATAGTCTTAAACAAAAAGTATTTAATAATTATGTAGCTAATATTAGAAATAGTTTTGAAAAAACTTGTAATGAACTTGGTATTGAATTAGATGATAAAGGACATATTGATTTAAATTCTAATGGTAGTATTAAAAATCTTAATCGTTTTGTATTTTTTGATAGATTTAAAGAAAATGCTCAACAGCAAGGAGTTGAAAAATCTCTTCTTGAATTTTTTGATTTAGATAGTGCTGGATTTAATAATTTACCTTTATTCTTATCTAATATTAATAATAAACTTGAAAGTATAGCTAATAGTTATTTTAATACTAATATTACTAGACAACTTATTAGCGGTTGGCATGCTGCTCAGTTATCAGATTTTGGTTTTAAAGTTGATAAACAAACTCAAACAGATAGTAAACTTCAATATAAGAAACTTGGAGAAGTTGATGGTACTCCTATTTATTATACTGAAATTAAACTTCCAAGATGGAGTAGTAAACTTAAAGGATTAAATATTGAACAAGTTCCTGATAGCTTACGTACTATGATTGGTTATCGTATTCCTACTGAAGGTAAACAATCTATATGTATTATGTATGTTAAAGAGTTTCTTCCAGATGCTTATGGTAGTACTGTTGTTGTTCCTGATGAATGGGTTACTCAAACTGGTTCTGACTTTGACGTTGATAGTGTTTATGGTATGTCTAAAACATTTAATCTTGTTAAAGGTATTCCAACTGAAATTACTCATACTAGATATACTAAAGATGAAGTAGGATATATTAATTATGTTAAAGATAATGTAGATAAAGCTAGTCGTAAGATTCTTGGTAAGACTTATAATAAACAAGGTAATCTTCGTGGAGCATTAAGAAATAGTGAAGATGTTATTACTGCTCAATTAGATGGTTATAATGGAAATTTAGGTGTAGTTGAAAAAATTGCTAATGATGGTGGACTTAAGTCTTACGAATCATACTTAAAACTCCCCGTGGAGGATACAAGTAGTCAAGCTGCTAGAACTAATGCTATTATTCAATCATTTATTGATATACTTAATAATCCTGCCGCAGTTGAAGAAAATACTACTACTTCTAATTTTGAAAACATTAAAGAAGCTAATGAATTATATGCAGAATTAGTTGGTGCTAATAAAACAACTGTTGCTCCTAGTGACTTCTTTACTCAATTAGATTGGTTTGATGCTGCTACATCTGGTATTAAACTTAAAGGTATTAGTGTTAACAGAGATACTTTTATGAGTATTGGTAATGTTACTAAAGCCAATCATAAAGAAGGTATTAAAGTTATGTATAATACTGATACTATTAGTAGACGAGAAGCTGTTAAAAGATATGGTAAAGAAAATGTTGAAACTATAGGTTCTAATAATATTCGTATTACTCATAAGAATTTTGGTTGGTCTAATGATAATAAGAATGTTGATGGTTATTTGATTAATCCTTATAGTTCTCAAACTACTGCTCATATTCTTGACGTTATGAAAGAGGGAGCTATACATAATGAAAATACTTATACATTTAATGCTTTTAAAACTATTGTTGATTTTGGAAGTAATTATGATACTGCTATTGGATTTATGTGGCAACCTGCTATTGATATACTAGTTCGTAAATGGAAAGAAACTAATAGTGTTCTTGCGGAAGGTACTAAAAATCCTCTCACTGAAGCTATTAGAGAAGTTGCTCATAATCTTGGTTTTGGTGAAAAAGTTAATTTTGCTGGACGTAAAAAGCTAATTGAAACTATTGATAAAAGTTATGGTGAAACTTTCAAGAAATTATTTAATTTAAGCGTTTCTGACACATTTTTATCACCAGACCTTATCTTTTCATCATCCGCATATAAATCTCGTCTTAGAGGGGAAATGAATGGTGTTCAGCAGGCTCTATTCGACCTTTATGTTCTAGCACAATTTAACCGACTAAACTCAATCGGGCAGGATATAAGTAATAATCTTAATATTCTTACAGCTGATAAATATGGTGCTAAACAAAGTTTTTATGCTAATGATAAGATATTTAGAGATGCTAGTACAGTTATTGATAATAGTAATATCTATGCTGTATCCTCCACGGGGGATCAAACCTTGTTACTCGAAAGTGTTTTTCCTGATATTAGTGGAGGTATAAATGCGTTTATTAAATCTGATATATCTAGAAGTAGTTATCCTAGTTTAGCTGCATTTTTACAAATGAGTACAGCACTTAGTGTTAAAGCTACTCAACAAGTCTTTGAAACTGCTAATCCTGTATTTATTGATTATGTATATAGAATAGCAGAATGGACAAAAGGTGGTAAAATGAATGAAAAACTATATAATGATTATAAAGATTATCTTATTAATAAACTTGAAGTAGGTAATAATAGTAGTCCTTATCTTGTTTTACCTGTTAGTGTTGTAAATGGAGAATTTGTTAATCCTAAATATATTAAAGAATATGAAACTGGACAAGCAAGAGCTCTTGAAGTTGGTAGAGTAAGTGGAACATTGATTAGTATTAAGACTGATGATGTTGTAGTTAAAAATATATTTGAACCTACTCAAACTGAAATTGATACTTTTGCTAAACTTACTCCTGCACAAAAAGTTGATTGGATTAAAAATAACTTTAGTCAAGATGGAAGTATATTTGAACATATTGAAATAGTTGCTAACGATGAACGTAGTAATCGTCGTAATATAAATATTCAATATATTAATTATATACAAGGAGATATTACTAACGATAATGCTCATAGATTATTTGATAGAGCTTGGAATCATCCTAATCCTCTTATTAAACTTACTGCTCTTGATTTAGTTAAATATGCTTTTATTGTTGAAGGTCATAAATTTAGAACTAGAAATATTAGTAGACTTATAAGTAATACTCCCCTTAGAGGATTGAGCGATAATGGAATAGCTATTGGAGATATAGCTATGAAAGGTATTAATAATTATGGTTTTATTGATAAAGATAATGTTGAAGATATAATTGGTTTTATTCGTAAGAATTATAATAGTTTTAATTGTCCTACTTATACATTTAAAAGACTAGGCGAAAATATTAATTATATTCTTAATAAAGATAATATTATAATTATCAATAGTGATGAAAATCTTGAAAATATTGGAATATCTAGAAATGGTGATTATGTTAATGTTATTAGAGTTAATAAGAATTTATATATTAAAGGAACTTATGATAATACATTAGAATATTATCCTATTGATAGACTTGAATCATTTGAAACTTATAATAATATAGAACCTAGTATTATTGCTAATAATAATTCTCATAAACCTCTTGCTGTTTTACTTTATGAAGGACTTACTCAACAAGAAAAAAGAGATAAATTTATAGACGGTATTAAAGATAATATTAATGAAGCTGTAAATAAAGAGTATAAAGAAGTTCCTGAGCTATATAGTAAGTATATATCTAATGAGTATTTTCAACCTTTTATGAATACTCCTTTTGAAAATAATACTATATATGCTATTAATGATAAACTTTATCTTAATATTAATGGTACTGCTGCTGTTAATATGAATAATGATTTAAAACAATATAAAGCTAAGTATCCTAATATTGAAGATAATAAACTTGGTTTATTTATTGAAATTAATCAAAATGAAATAGATAGAGTTATAAATGGAAGTGATAGATATAGTAGTGTTGATGACCAAACTCCTATTGGTAGATTTGCTAAAAATGCTAGTTTGGTTATTTCTCGTGCTGTTCGTCATGGTCAACCTGCTGCTCAAAATGTATTAAATGCTCTTAATAATGCTGAAATTAATTATCTAGACAGTAGTAGTCTTTCTGATAATTCTGAATTTTCATTATCAGTTATAGCTAATTATATAGATGTTGAAGCTAATAATATTCTTAATGATATTAATCGTTTTATTAAGATTGACGGAATTGATAAACCTATTAATGATTCTGATGTTATTGGTAAAGTTCTTAAAGATGAACAACTTCAAAATCGTTTTTTAGATGTTATTCTTAGTGCTAATACATTTAAAAATAAATATAAACTTATTAGCGATATTGATATTGAAACAACTAATATTGATGACAAAACTAAAGAAAATATTAGAAAGATTCAAAAATTAGTTAATCAAATAGATGCTAATACTACTGTTCGTTCTGCTAGAAAGAATTGGTTTGAAAGATGGATTCAATTACGTACTACTAATCCTAATTATATAAGCGGATTAATGAAAGAATTTGATGCTTATGGTGATACTGGATTTATGGATTATTGGATACAAGATATTCGTGCTAATCGTAACTTTGTATTGCAGAATATACTTAAAGATGTAATGGGTACTGTTGAAGAAGGTCGTCTTAATGGTATTAAAGAATCTAATGACTTTAAAAACTATCTTAAAGAACTTAAATCTAGAGCTGCTAAAGATGGTAAATCTGTTAGTCTTGATAGTATTATTGATGATGATGGTAGATTAATTCAACCTAATAATCCTGTTTGGGAAGAAAAGATGAAGAAATATAGAGATGCTGCTATTGAAGCTGAACAAAAATTTGGTATAAATAGTGTTGAACATCTTATTGCTCTATCTAATAAAGCTAAGTTTATTGATATGACTACTATTCATCAGCTTAAACCAATTACTGTTCAAGATGAAGATGGTAATGATGTTACTATTGAATATTCTACTTATATTATAAATCTTGAAAGAAGTCTTCTTGGTCTTAAAAAAGGAGATGATGGTATTCCTAAAGAATTTGCTGAATATAAAAGACTTAATAGTAGAATACGAGATATTCTAAGTCAAGCTACTGATAATATTACTACACAAAGTCAAGATGAAGAACTTGGACGTATCTATTCTCAAATTGATAGTCTAACTAGTTTATATGATGAAGATGGTAATAAGAAATCTGGATATGATTTACATGTTGCTGAAAGACTTAGAGCATATCAAACTAATATTCGTAAAGTAAAAGAATTATTTTATGATAAACAAGCTAAAGAAGGATTTGATTCTAAACTTAAAGAACAGCTTTCTATAATTAGTAAATATGAAAGTCAACGCGATGCTAATGGAAATCTTCTTGTTAGTATGGAAGAACTTATGAAAGTTCCTGAATATAGAGAAGCTAAAGAATGGATTCGTAAAAATGCTAGATATATTCTTGATATTAAAGATATAGAAGATTTAAATTGGGCGTTTGAAGAACTTAAAGATGCTAATAAAGGAGATAGTGTTCTTAATAATGCTATTAGAGAATTTCAAGCTAAAGATGAATTTAATATTGTTGATGGTCGTAAAATACCAGAAGAACGTGCAGCTCTTATTAAAACTGAAACAGTTAGAAAATATAAATATACTAAAGGTAATGGTATGCCTTATGTTGGTATTATACGTTCTGCTGATGATGAATTAAGAGTTTATCGTGTTGATTTTTATAATTATCTTACAGGTAATAAATCTAAAAGTGAAGAGGAAATTAATGTTGGAGAAGCTATTAATAAAATACTTGAAAAATATTTTGATAATGCTACTAGAACACTTAATACTTCTGATATAAGTCTACAAGATTTAGAACAGCTTGAAACTGGTTTTAATGTTTTCAATTATATAACAAGAGGAGAAAAGAGTACTGATAAACTAAAAGCAAAACAAGTTGCTGAATTTATTGAAAGTGAATGTAATGTTACTTATAATTGGAAACAATATGAACTTGATAAAAATAGAGCTTTTGCTAAAGGTAAAAAGTATTATGATAAATGGCTAGAAGTATTTAGTGAACAAGTTGAAGAAAATGGAACTATTGCAGAAAGACCTAATCGTACTATCTATGGTATTATTAAACCAAAAGATTTAGATAAATGGACTGATATTGATAGAACTGCTGCAATTAATATTCTTCAAAAAAGAACTAGAGAAACTACTACTCAGTATTATTATATGAAAGAAAAAGAAGTTCTTGATAAATATGGTATTGATAGTGCAGAATATAGACAATGGTATATAGATAATCATTATTTTGACCCATATACTCGTACTATTAAACCTATTCGTATTTGGACAAGTATGCAAATGATTAAAGATGATGGTAGTGCTGTTGTTGGTAATTATGAACCACGTATTAATCAAATGCATATTACTCCTAAAGAAGAACTTATTAATCCAGAATATAGTAATTTTGTTAATAAGTATAGAGTAGGAACAGGATATGATAATATTAATTATACTAATCTTAATGAATATCAACTTGAACTTATGGATAAAGTAAACGAACTTATGAAAAAGTATTGTTTTACTAATAGTAATAAGAGATATGTTGATATGGGTTATCTTCCATCTTTAACTAAGTCTAAAGAAATGACTGCTAAAGATTATTTTGAACAAGCTATTGATTTTCTTGGTTGGACAGCTAATGTTCCTAATAATACAGGATGGAGAAACAATGAAGATTTAACTTTTGATAAAGATTATGATATTCCTAATCCTAGATTATCTCAATTAGCTAATAAAGATACTCAGCAACTTCCAACTATTACTAAGTTTAAAGAACCTAATGAAAGTGAAGAAGATTTTATTAAACGTAAAGCTGAAGCTATTAAAGCTAGAGATGAAATTATAGAGAAAAATAATAAAATACATAATGATATTCTTAATCGTAATTGGGAAGAAGTATTTAATAGTTTCTTAATTGAAAGTAATAGATATAATGCTATTAAAACAGTTAAAAACTTACTTTATACTGCTGACCAAATTATTACTAGTAATACTGCTTATGATATAAATTATAAAGGTAGTGTAACTGAAGATAGAGAAGCTAGTGCTGGTGGAGAAATTGAATATAAGCAAGAAAAACAAACTAGAACTAGTGAACATCTTAGAAGTTTTATTCGTAGACTTGTATTTGAACAATATAAGAATAATAAAGTTCCTAATTTAGTTAAACTTGGTTCTCTTGCTCAGAATATTGCTGGTAGTAAATATATGATGATGAATATTACTGGTGGTATAGCTAACGTTCTTACCGGTTCTAGTAATATATTTATGGAGAGAGCTGCTGGAGAATATATTAATCTTAAAGATTGGGAAAGTGGTAAATCTGAATGGATTAAAGGAACAGTTAGTTATATGACTAATATGTACAGCGAAAACAGTAGTACACTTCAAGATGCTATTATTAAACTTAGTCACGTTGTTGATTTTGATAGAGTAACAGAAGTTAGTACAGCTGAAGGTCTTAAAGAAAACATTCGTAGATTCCGTGGTTTACTATTTAGTCCTCAATCTGTTGGTGAACATTATATGCAGAATGTAATGTTATTTGCTATGCTTAAATCTCATAGACTTGTTGATAATGGTAGAGGCGGTTATGATATAATGAGTAAAGAAATGTATCATCGTAAAGCTGAACAAGATGCTCTTATGTCAGTAATAAATACTCCCCGTGGAGGAGAGAATCAATCCCTTCTTGAACAATTCAATAAGTTTATGGATGATGCTAAAGCTGATAATAAAAAACGTGCTAAATATAATCTTTTTAAAGCTAATCCTATATTTGACTTTGTTAAGACTTATCTTAATGAAGAACAAAAAAGAGAATATATAGCTAAACGTAAAGAACTTATTAAAAATGCTGATAGTGAATTTGAAAAACTTCCAGACATTTATAATCAATTTGAACTTAAAGATGGTATTGCTCAAATAAAATCTGATAGTAAACTTACTCTTAAAGAATATGCTAAATTTATTGATAAAGTTCGTGAAGTTAATAAGAAAGTTCATGGTGTATATGATAAACTTGGTTCTGCTAATCTTGAACAGCATTGGTGGGGTGGTATGGTAATGCAATATCATAAACATCTTTATCCTGGTTTTAAGAAACGTTATCGTTGGAATGGTTATTATAATGAAACTCTTGGTACTATTGAGAAAGGTAGTTATACTAGTCTTTATGATTATCTAACTATTCCATTTAAAGAAAGTAATATAGGAGAAATTAATAATGTAAGTGATGTTCTTAAAGCGTTCCAAACTTATGGTAAGAATTTACTTTCATTTGCTGTTAATTTCAAACTTAATTATGAAATTCTTCCTGAACATGAAAAAGCAAATATAAGACGTAATTTAGGAGATTTACTTTATGTAGGTGCTGCTATAATTGGAGCAATTGCTATTACTGGTATGGGAGGAGATGATGACGAAAGTATTATATATAACATTATGCTTTATCATGCTGACCGTCTTGCTTCTGAAGCTGCTTCATTTACTCCATTTGGAGCTTATGCTGAAGGTAAAAAACTATGGTCTAGTCCTGTTGCTATTGGACAAACTATTAATGACTTAATTGGTACTACTGCTATGGCTGCTAGATTCCTTATTGAAGAAGACTTTACTGAGGAATATACTACTGGTAGATATAAAGGTATGAATAAGTTTGAAGTTATGGCTGTTCGTAATATACCTGTTGTTCGTAGTATTAATCGAGTTCTTGATTTACCAAATAATAATAGTTATTATAAACTTGATGAAAATATACTTAGTATTATACCTTATAAAGATATAGCTAAAGATATATTTGAATAAGCTGGACTTGAATCTAGTAAAAAAGAAGGGCTTGCCTATGGTATTTCTACCTAGACAAGCCCTATTTTTTTTTCGTTTAATAATACCTTAATTAAAAGTATCATCATTATTACCAATAACACATATAAGAATAACAAAAACTATAATAGCAACAACAAATAGTTTTCCACTATATTTATCCATAGCTTCGCTATCACTAATATTATTAGCAGAAGCTAATAATTTAACACCGCCGAATATAATTCCAAGAAAAACAACAAATGCAATCATAATTATAATATATTTAAGTTTAATAATAAGACAAAAATAAACCCCAGTAGTAAGACTAGCTTAACTACCAGGGTTTCAGTCATGCCAAGGACTAATAAGTTTAAGATTAGTAGAACGCTCCGCTTCGCTACGCTCAACTCCCCGTGGAGGATGGAATGAGTTAGTATTCATTCAATCATTATAATTACTATTAGTTATAACTAGATTATCATTACTAGCATAACTATCATTCCATCCTCTACGGGGAGTATAGCGGAGAGTACGAAGTACTCGTAGCGGTTCCAACCTATCCACTATCTTGAACAAAGCCAGCTCTATTAGAGCTAGCTTTAAGTATAACATATAAACCATTAGCATTAACTATAACTATTTCTTCTTTAGACCATTAATAGCCCATTGAAGAACAAATCCAAGACCAGACCAAATTTGGTCTTTAGCTTTTTCAATAGCATATTTCTTACCTATATTAATATCGTAATTTTCAGGTTTAACACAAGAAGAAGATACAGTAGCTTCAAATCCGGTTAAACATGTAAGAACACCAATTGTAGTTTTCTTACCAGCAGTAGTACAAGATTCAGATTTAATAAAATTGTCAATATCTTCGGGAGAAAGTTTATCATCAAATTTTATCTCAAAATAGGTACGTTCAAATATACTTTTAGGACACCAAGATTTATAACCATCGTTATAAGTTACTTCATAACCATCTTTTTCAGATGAAAAAGCAGAAACAATATAATGATTTTTAATTGCTTCTTCTGCTGTCATAGGTACAGCATCAACCATTTTAACTCCAATAAATTTACTCATAATTTTAAATATTTAATCTTCAACTATTATAACTTCACCAGTATTACTACTGTAATCATTTACTTTTTCAATACCAAATATATAACCATCCCATTGTTCAATAAGAACATTAGCGTTTTCATCACAAGTATTAAGAATGTCAATAAGTTCTCGAACTGTCATAGTTTATTCTTTTTCAAGTTTATCAATAATATCTTCAATATATTCACTAGGAAAACTACCTTCCAATCTAGCTAGTTCTTTAAGTTCATGCGATAAAGTTTCTTTATATATAATAGTAGTAGGAAACTTTTTAATACTAGTAGCAACTTCACTTATTTTTCTAATATTTAAAGTAATATCACAACTGGCTTCATTAACAGCATTAGTTATACTTTTAACTGCAATTTTACAAGCATCACATTCACTTTTAACAAAACAGTCAATACGTATCATAATACAATAGCATTATTTTTAACAGCTTCTTTAATAGTATTAGGAACTCTAAGTAAAGAGTTTTTAATCATATCAGAAGTAAGACTATCGGAATAAATATAAGTAGAATAAGTTCTCCAATTATCTTTAACAACAACAGAAAATCTATTTGGATTATCAATATTAGTTTGAATATATTCAACTTTAGTATTATGATATTTCCATATCCAAGCAATAGCCTCAGCACATTTAGCACGAGTTATACAATCATGTTCATCAATAAACGCTTCAACATATATATCATTAGTTTGTCTTGTAGGTTCATCACCAGTAAGATAATTAATATCATATCGAAGTTCTTCCCAAGTAACAGAATTACTATATCTTTTATATTCTACATCATCTCTATATATAATACAAGTAGGATATTCAGTAATATTCTTACCGCTAGTAGCCTTAGCAAGTATCATATCTTCAAGAATAAGATGGTCAGGAAGATATCTAAATTGACATTGAACATTAGTACCAAATAAAGCAATATCAATAGCTTCTCGCATAGCTTCTGTTTTATCTTTATCAGTACTTCTATAATAAAATTCAATTTTAACCATAATATTTATATAATATAATGAGAATTTATAAAATTGGTTATTTTAAAGCCCTACATTGAATGATAATCAAAGCGTGATAGATTAATCACATTAAATATTAAAATTCAATGTAGGGCAAAAGAAATAGATCTATGACTGTTCTAATATGCTCCTAAGATACTTCCTAATAGAGTAATCACTTTGCACACCACGAAGCACAGACCCGTTACAATAAGCAGTAGGAGCGTCATTAATACCAATACTCCTAGCCTCTTGTCTACCATTATCAGTATATAGATTATGCCTAATAAGATTAAACCTACCGGCAAACTCAGTAAGAGCAAGAGCTTTGTGAAGCCTTTCTTCAAAAAGTTTACTAACATTACAATCAGGTAAATAAAATAGTATTAACTTTTTCATAGATATACTTCATCTCCTTCAACTTTAGCATCACTAAAATGAGTTTTAAAACTTTCAACACTTCTACACCATAAATGGTCAGGATTTCCATATCTATGATATATAATAGCAGGAATCCATTTACCTGTATCTGGATGTTTCATTTTAGTAATATCAACAATTATATATTCATTAGATGTTTTATTATGAATATAAACAGAACCAATCTTAAGATTTAGCAGCTCCGCCTGTTCCTTTTCCAAATCCTTTGTTTCCACGTTCAGTTTCACCAAGTTCTTCAATAGAATTAACTTCTTTCCAAGTAATACGTTGAGCACTATTAATAATTAATTGTGCACATCTATCTTCTCCATTACAATCATAAGGAGGAATAGAAACTTTAGCAAGAATATTAGTCATTGTAGTTCTAACACTATTAAGTTTAAGTCTAGAATTACCTACCATACTATCAGGTAAATGCACATGTTGTCTAAGTTTATCAACTACTTCAACAAGGTCAGATACAGCATGAATTAAATCTCTAGAAGTACGATTCTTAAAAATAATAAGAAGTTCGCCACGATAACCCCAATCAAGAGTACCAGGCGCATTTGGCATATAAAAATCAGATTTAGTGAGATTACTTCTAGGACGAAGAGCCATTTCATTAGGATTACCATCATCATCATTACCAATAGCAAATGCTAAACCAGTATGATAAATAAATCTATCTTTAGTATTATCATATTCACAATGTATAGGATAAATATCCATACAAGCATCACCTTCTTTACCATAAACAGGTAAAATAGGTTGAACATTACAATACTGTTCTACATCTACAACATCTCCACTAAGAAGTTGAATTTCTTTTAGTTTAAATACTTTTATTTCCATATATAATTAAATTAATAAATTAAAGAGCTTCTGCAAGAGCAAAAGCAGTTTCTATTTTTCTTGACTTATCTCCATAACAAATACTATCAAAACGTTTAGTACCTTCAATATTATCTATATTAGAATAATATCCACTAACAGCATTAACAGCTCCCCAAGCAGTACCTAAAATATCTCTTTGACCAGGACCATCAAAATAATAATTATAAGTATCAGAAATAACATTCATTTTTCTACTACTTATTTTACTATCAGATAAAGCTAAACCATTACGATAAGCTATATCTTTAATAGTATGACCTGTATCTTTAAGACGTTGAACTTCATCTTGAGTAAGAATATTTTCTCCAATAAATTGAATTACATCTTCATCAGTAACTTTAATATCAGCAAGCAAATTACAATATTGAGCAAATTCTTCAGATTTAATTTTACTAATACCTAATATTTCTTGTGCAATACTAATTTTGTTATGAACACTAGATGTATGTCTAAAACTAACATAATTACTACTAGAATGAATAGCAGCATTAAGAGTATTTTGACAAACAACTCTAATAGGAGTAAATAAAATCTTAACTCCACCACTACCATCATGAGTATTAGTAAATACTAAATAATTTTCAACAGGATCACCTTTAACAAGAAAATTATTTGGAAGTTTAGCACTTACAAATATTCTTTCTCCATTACCCCAAAAACCAGCAGTTTGCCAAATAGCAGAATTTTTACCAATTGCATCATCAAAGAAATTAAAAGCTTCATTATTTTGAACAATTGTATATTTATTTCTAACTGTTCCTAGAGGAATATTGCAATCAGTACGATAGGTAGCAAAGGCGTTATCACACTTACGATAAATGTCAGTACCAAATACGTGAGCGCCATTTTTCTGTTCTTTAATAATTCTGTCAAGTTCTTCATCTGTACCAGTAAGTTTAATAGGCATTTTACCAACCAATTCACATTTAGCTACTTCAAAGTTAAGATTAGCTTTAATCATAACTTCTTTAGCAGTAGAACAATTTGATACATCAATAGCACCAGAATAAGCCCAAGGTTTACCTTTAACTTTATACATTAATTATAAGTTTTAATATATTCAATAATACGTTCAATATCTCTAATAGCTTGACTGTTAGTAATTCCATAGGTATCTATATACCATTTAATTACTTCTCTTACTTTATCTTCTAGTTCCATAATTAACAAGATTAGTAGTGTTGACTCCCCGTAGAGGATGAAATGCACATCATCCTCCACGGGGAGTATAATTTAGCTATTTAATAATAAGACTAGTATTTTCGACAAACTTAGCAATACTAATATCTCTACCATTGTTAAGAATATTTTTCATAGTAGTTTTATTAACAGAACTACTTCTAGTCATTTCATGTTGATGATTAAAGAAAGTATTAATCAAATCAAAATTAGCTTTATTAGCTAAATCACCGATAGGTTTTTCAATTTCAAATTTAACTTTAATACAATCTAAATCATCAAGAGTAAAATAACCTCCAGTTTCTTCTTTAAGTTTAGCAGATTGTTCAGGATAATTTATAGCAAATTTAGTATTAATATTATCAAGCATAATTTCTCTATTAAATGATTCAATATCATCAGTAATTAAATCATTATCACAAAGAGTTTTAAAATGGTCTAATACTAAATCAATAAATATTTGATTAAGACTTTCATCTACTTCAACACATTTACTATTTCTAGTATAAAGTTTACTATCAACTAAATCAATACTTCTATTACCAGATTCACCTAAATTACCATAAGTAATAACAGCATCAAGCATAACACTTTTAAGTCTATTAGCGTTATTTTCTTTAGTTTTACGAAGAACAGCTAATCGTTGTTCTTCTTTTTTACAAGATTCAGCATCAAGATTAAGCATTGTATATGCTTTACGATAATTATTAAGTTTTTCTTTAAGATTATCTTGTGTAATAGCAAGACGTTCTTCAAGTTCAGGAGTTAACTCTCCACCATTTTCTTCCAACTCAAGAAATATATCCTCAAGTTCAGCAGTAATATTATAAATACTAGCCATTATCTTTTACGTTTAGGAATTGAATAAGCAGTACGATAATAAGGATTCAAATATCCAAATAAATGTTTAAGTTGATTAATTTTATCCATTAGAATAAGTTTTAAGATAAAAATAAAATTCATTATCCTTACGAATATATTCTAAATCTTTATAATTATCAGTAGCAAGAAGATTCTGAATATATTCTTCACTTTCGTCAGCAATATCACGAGGAACATTTATTATATAATCTTTTTTCTTATCTTCAGAAGTAGGTCTTGTCATATAAATAATAGTATATTGATTATCGAATTTAGCTTCTAAATCACAAACAAGACAATTTGAAACAAGAGTTCTTATATAATAATCGTAAGCAGGATGTCTACGAAATTCATCTAAAGTCATAACCAAGTTCCATTAATTCATTTCTAATCATACTAGCAATAATATAGGCGTTTGGATGAGGTTTACCTGTAGTACCATAATAACGTAAATCAAGAATAGCGCGCCATTCAAGAATATTATATGAATAAATACAACGAGTAGCAGTATCAATAGGAAGAATACCACGAGCATCCTGTCTATTAAGTTTATGTTTATCTATAAGAATTTTATAATCTTCAAAACTTCTTTTACATCCTCTAAGATAAACATTCATAGCTTCATCTAAATCAGCATTATTATCTTCGTTGAACATATCAGCTTCTTTAGTACTAATCCAATGAGGTCTACAAATCGTTCCATCTTCATAAACATAACGAGTAGATTTTTCAGCAATATTATTAGGACTAACTCTATTTAATTCACGAGAAGTACTAATTTGAGTATCTACACAAAATGTCCAACGAGCAAAAAGATTATAAGCAGTTTCACAAGAATTAAATTCTTCTTCACTAACTCTATAATTATTAATTTCATTATATAAAACAGGTTCATATTTTTCTATATCTAACATAAAATTACCATTAGTAGAAACATATATATAATCTCTAACAGTAACCCATGAAATATAAGGAGAAGCTTTATAACCCTTAAGAATTTCTCCAAAATTTCCATACCATAATTCAATAGGAATCATAGCATATACAGTTTCATGACGAAACATACTCCAATGTTTACTATTAATTAATCTTTTAACAGTAGCTTCATCATTACCTGTTTCTTTTCCATAACAAACTCTAGCACATCTAGCAACATGAGCTTTAGCATCTTCTTGACGCCAAAGTTCAACTTTAGGTTCTATTATTTTCATCTTCTTTATTACTATAAAAATCTTTAATTACATTACCAAATACAGTATAGAAATGTTCTTTAGGCATAATATTAATAGGTTGTATTAAATCAAGTTCTTTAAAAAACTCTTTAAGACCATTATTTTTAATCCATAAAGTATCATAAGTAGAAATTACATAACCTTCTTTATTAACATCACAAGCCACAAAACAAGTTTCATTATCTAATTTATCTATGCATTCTTTACATACAGTAGCATCAGCAATTTGTTTACTATTAGAAAGGTCTTCATCAACATTATCTCCAATAGGAGTATAACCTATAATCTTACCACAACATAAACAAGTTCTAGCAAGACCATTTATACCAAAAATAGAATGTAACTTCATACAATATTATTAATTACAAAACCAAGAACTTTATAAAATAATCCCATAAGAGTAGCATCATTTGTAATAACATATTCATCTTGAGAAATCTTTATTTTCTCACTTTCATGGTTGTTATTACTTTCATTAACTTTTCTGTCTATTCTTATTATAACTCCTCCATATTTTTTAATAGCTTCACATTCATTATCAAATCTAACATCAGCTATTATACAACGTCCCTCTTTATGTATAACACCAAATGCTTTATTAATTGTATAACGAATAAAAGCTTCTTGCCAAAACTTATTTCTAATAACTTCAGTACCATAATATTGAAGAAGGGTACGAATTTTAATACTAACATTATTACCATTTAATGCTAATAAATGAGATAAATTTGTAGGTACTTCATCAATAACATGGTAAGAATCTTTAGTATTCATAGAAACAATTCCAGTTGCAAAATTATAATAATGGGTTTCTTTAATAAGTCTATTATCTAATAAACAACGATTAATACCACATAAATCAGTAATATCATCTTTAAGTTTATCAGCAAAATGAATTATAATTTCACTATTACTAACAATATCTGCTTGATATTGAACATGCCAACTATCAAAATTAGCTTTGGTAGTACCAACATAAAGGATATAACTAATCATAGAAGCAACAGTATCTTTACCACTTCCTTTAAATCCTTTAATACCAATAAGACTAGGTTTATTAAGATTCATAATAATTTGTTTTTTTTTTATCAGCACAAATATAAAAATATAATAGGAATTTACTAGTAAACTTAATGATAAATTTGATGCTGAATGTAATAGTAAGAATTACGCATTTTAAAGCTCACAATGCCACGCAAATTGAATCGTGATAGATTCTTCATTTTGATATATAAAATTCAATGTAGGCAAAAAGAATTATATCTACGAGCGTGTTATGTATCATTTTACATCCAGTCTGAAACAAGAAAACCTAGCACTCGATATGAGCACTAGGTTTAACTTAATCAATATCTATATTATAAATAATACAAAAATCATCACGTTCTTCTACAAATTTAACATTAATATTAAAATCACATTTACTAGCAACAAACTTAGTATATAATCTTTTATCTAGAGTATTAATAATATTACTAGAAAGAAATAACTTAAATCCTGTATTAGCATCTCTAATAAGAGGAACACCACCATTAGAAACTTTATCTTTATATAGAATTACATAAAGTTCATTCTTTTTAGTTATATCATTATATCTAGTAGCAAAATTATAACTTTTAGCATCATAATCAGTAAATAGAATAATAGATTTATAATAATAACTAAAGTAAGATTTAGTTCTATCTAAACTATGATTTTTAATTATATTATAATCAAGTATTTCCATTTAAACAACACTTTTTATATGAAACGGAACTCTACTAATTCCACTTCTTTCGCCATAATGTATATGAACAGTTTTTCCAATAAATTTTTCTTTATTATATAAAACATCACGTTGAACAGAATGTGGAGAACTTAATCTAGTTTCAAAAGTTTCATTATTAATATCATTTCTACAAAGAAGAATAGGTAAATCTCGCTTCTCTTCTTTATAAATATCAATAATAACAAAATCTCCTTCAGCAGTATCTTTAAACTTTTCCATATAATTAACTCTACGACGACCGTATTGATAATCAGTATCTGGATTACGTAATATAAGACCTTCAAAACCTATATTAATATAATGATTTCTAGCTTCAATAGCTTCATTATCAGTACTAACAATTCTATGAGGAAGAATAATGAGTCGCTCTTTATTATTAAGATGGGTATTAATATCAGCAAATAAAGTAGGTATATGTATATGATATCTATAACAATTTCTATTTGTTTGATTACCTTCCATCATAATATCATAACACCAAAATTGAAGAAGTTTATTTTCAAGACAATTAGGGTCTTTAACAAAATGATTAATTTCATTTATTGAATGACCAGGAAGATAAATTTCACCATCAAGAGCTACATATCCATCAATCATATCTCCGATAACATCTGTAGGAATAACAGAAAGAAGATAATCTTCAAGATAGCCAAGAGTATGCCAAGTAATACCTTCACGACTTTGGAAACGAAGTCTGGTAGGTTTGAACATATCATTTTGAGCATAAGCAGTAATAATACAACGAAGACCATTAATCTTATACTGACCAAGCATATAATCGACTTTTTTCCAAACATTACCGCTATACGTTTTAGCAAGCATTGGGAGTAGAAGACCACTATTTCCATTAGTAAGTTCTTTAGGTAGATAAATGTTGAGAAAGTTATATAGTTCAAGACTATTTATATCCTCCACGGGGGGTCTATCGTTCATATCACATATCTCTACAAGATATTTATAACCTTGTTTAATCTTATCATTATATCTACTTTGAAGTTCTTTATTGCCATCTTTTTGAGTAACAGTATAAATCTCTTTACGAATGTTACCTTTAATAAGACCATAAAAAACAGTGATACTATTAGTACCACTGTCAAGTTCTGCCCACCAAACAGTAGGAGCACCATTATTATTTCTACGATAAAGTTTATTCATTGTTTTCACTTATTTTTAAACCACTAAATGCAAAACTAACAGCTTTTCCTCCTAGAAGTTTAGCTTTACGCTGAGCAACCGTTTCCTTTTTAGGCTTAACAGCCTTTGCAACACCAGTGCTAACATCAATGGCGTTATTTGTAAAGATGTCTTTTGCTGTATTAACTCTGCTAGAACTTCTAGTCCTTTTCCTTGATTCTTTAGTATAATATCGTACTGGGTTTCTTCTCTCGAAATCAATATTCTTTTCATGTATATTAATAACTTTTTTAATAATATTATTACGATAATCAATATAATCTTGAGCTTTTTCAGGATGTTCTTCTAAAACAAGATATAATTGGTCAAGAATATATTCAATACTAGAAATAGCAATACGATAACCATAATTAATAGTTTGTCTAGGACGAGAACCATCATCATAAATAGTAGTACAATCTAAATCTTTAATAAAATATTCAATTGCACCATGCGCATTACTTTTATTAATTAGATGATTAATATATCTAATATACATACCATCTAACTTTTCTTCGTATCCTTTTATTATCATAAATCTTCTTTCTTACATTTATAAATAATAATACGAGCAGGTTTACCAATAAGACAATGATTATATTTAAACCATTCAATAGCATCAAAAGTAGGATAAGTTTTAGCTACTGTTTCAATAACTGCATAACCTTCTTGATAATTAAAATTACTATGAATAATTCCACCATTATCAGTATTAAGTAAGTTAAACTTTTTGAGATATTGAATATCATCATCAGAAGATAAATTAATTTCTCCATAGCAATAAATATCTTTTTTATCAATATGTCTATTATCTATATCAAGATATTCTAGCTTATCAATATTCTTTTCATCTTCTTCAGTAATAGGACGCATTACGGTATAAGTAATACCAACTAAACTTTTAGTATGGTAAAGTATCACTTTCTTCCGTATTCCAAGTAAATTCAGTTTCTTCTCCATAATTATCTTCTATATATTTAACAACTTGTTGAGTTAATTCATTAATAACATTTATAGAATAACTACTTCTTAATTCAGCAAAATCTTTAACACCAAGTTCTTTAGGAATAATAATAGGTATAATATCATAATCATTCTTAAGAATAACAGCTTCCATAAGACCTGTTCTATCATTATCCATAAGACTGATTAGAAAACCATTTCTAGTAAGTTTACTACGAAGCCAATCATATTCAATTTGACGAAGTTTATAAGTTTCATGCGGAATATTAACAACACCAATATACTTAGTTTCCAGTGTAGACCCCCCGTGGAGGATGGAATGGCTATAATTCTTTATATAACTTTCAAGACTTAATCTATCTTTAGTAGATTTAGTAATAATAATAGCATCATATCTATCTAATTCAAGATTAATAACTCCCTCAATAGTATTACTATTTGTAATAAACTTAACTTCAGTTTTCTTATTTCTATTAGGAAAATAGAGTTTAACATTAACTATACCTCTATTATCTTGTCCAAGCACATAACCATAACATAAATCAGTCTTATCTTTATCATAAAAATATTTAGGAATAGGATTAGTAGAACGATTAATATAAAATTGTTCAACAGGATAAACAAAATGAGTATTAAGAAAATTAAGACTAATACCAAATTGTCCCCAATACTTAGCGTCTAAATTATTCCACGGACGAGTAACAAGTTCAATAATAGGTTTATGATTACGTACATTACTAATAGCCCTAGCAATACTACTATCGTTGTTTTCATCTTTGTCTTGTCCATAAATAATATTTCTAAAAGTATAAGCAATATGTTTAAGAACAAATAGAAATTGACTCTTAATAGAAATATCAATTTGCTTATGAACAATCTCAGAGAGAACAGTTGCAGCAGCATCTATACAATCTCCCCACCAATATCCAGCAAAATCTCTTCCTTTAAGTTTATTTCTATTATCATATCTAAAACCAAAACTAGGATGAGTATCTTCACGAAAAGGACTAGATATAAATTCTCCAGTATCTATACAATGTTGAATATCTTCAACACTAATTCCAGTATAGGTACTAAAAATAGTTATTTGACTAACTTTAGAGAAAATATAATCTTTAGTTAAAATAGTATTTCCAATATTTCTTTTCATAATATACTTAATTTGACCTTTATCGTGAACATATAAAAAAAGAGGATTAGGCACTAAATTAGTACCTAATCCTCTTATATACAACTATTTAACTAACTTTAATTTTTAGAATGGCAAATCGCTTGTTGGATTAACAAAAGCACCAGCAGCATCATCTCCACCACCAAAAGGACTGAAACCTGCGTTATCATTAAATCCACCAACAGGATTCATAGGAGAAGCAGGTTGAACACCAGGCATAACATTAACACCAGGCATTGCAACATTAGGTTGTTTAGCTTGTTCAGCAGATTGCTTATAAACTATACTTTCCTTATAAGGGTCAATATGAAGACTAGGAGCAGTTTGTTCTTTATAAAGTTCAATTACTCCATCGTTGATAAATGTAGGAAATCCTAAATCACCAAATGAAGATTTACTTCCAACGACAGCACGCCATTTACCATCATTCTTAATGAATCGAAGAAGTTTCATCCAAATAGTAATAGGCTTACCTTTGGTATCTTTATAAACCGATTTACCATTATTATTAAGTAACTTAACATAATTCTCAAATACAATTTTATAACCAGCAATAACTTCTTCAGGTTCAACAGGAACATATTGCATGTTTTCATCAAAGTCTTCAAAAGGCAGAGTAAGAGCATCAATTTCTTCTTCTGTTAAATCACGTCCTTTAAGAACAAAAACATTATAAATATGTTTCATAAAACGGAAGATGTTATCAACTTTCCAAGCACTTTTAGCTCCAGGAATAGTTTCAACATTACTTTCAGCAGGAAGAAGACGTTGAGTTACATAACGACGCTCGTTAATATTTTCATGATTACTAGCAAAAGTAAATGTAAGATAAGGAATACTCATACCAGCAAATGAAGGCATACCTTGAACATCATCTTTCAATGTAGCCCAATCAACTTTAACATCTTCAAGATGTCCAATAAATAAACCATTAGCTTTATTACAATCAGTACGTTCATCAAATTTCTTACGAGTTACATCACGTAATTCATTATTAATACCTCTACCTTTACGTTTCTTAGGTGTTTGTACTTCTGCATTAGCAGTTTGTTCAGCACTTGCTGCAACAGCAGCTTCATTCTTAATTTCTTTTTCTGTCGACATAATTAAAGTAATTAAAAGAATTATTAGATAAAATAAAAGCCGCATCATTAGATTTACTAATAATACGGCTCTATGTTCAAAATACTATAATATTAGGACGAAGATTTATTATTTCTCAGTCTTTTCAGCTTCACCTTTCTTACCAATACGAATAGGATCTTCGTCTTTATATTCAGTAAGCAAAGCAATCTTAACAACTACATCCTTATGACCATTATTAACAACAGCTTCTTGCAAATTGTCAATATCAACAGAATAAACACGATTCTTAGAAGTAGCTTCTTCATCGGTCATATTAGACTTCAACTGTTTCCATACGTTAGAATCAGTAAAGTTAAGAGTTACACCAATACCAGACAAAGCAGCAGTATTAGCACATTTAGAACCTTTAACTTTAGCAACTTCATCGCCCTGAATACAGCTAATCAAAAGTTCTTTTTGTTCATCTTCTGTAATACCTTCACGAGTAAGAACAGCTTTTAACTCTTCATTAGAAGAAGCTAAAGCGCCTTCAAGAGTTTCATTAAAATAAGTATTAACATACTTAATTTTATCGTTCTTAGTCATACGAATACGAGTAGTACAAGGATTACCATTCTTATCAAGTTCGGCAATACCTTTAGCTAAAGCCCAAATATCAAATTCAGCATGAACAGCCATAGCAGCTTCGGGAGAATCAACATCCAAACCTTTTTCTTCACAGAAAGCGACAACTTCGGGTACTTTATTGATAATAGCGTTATCAATATTAGCACAGTTATTAATGAACATTACATATTCACCATGCGCAATGCCGAGAGCTTTAGAAACTTGGGCAGTCATACGGAAACTACCAGGAGTAGAAACAACTACCAATTCAGGTTCTTCACTAACTGCTCTTTGACCAGCATTAACAATACCCATACCAAAACTTAAACCTTTGCTAAAATCTTTCATTTTACTTAAATTTTAAAAGTTAATAATATCAGTTTTACAACTGTTTTGTTTAATAATAAAATCTCTATCTTGTTTATGTTATTGAATTTCAGTAATATCAATAATATCTTCATTACTCAAATCAATTCCTTGCATAGTCTTTAATTCTTCTGTACTAAGACAGCCCATAATTAAATCATTAGCAATTTCACGAGCACCATAAACAAATGCTCTATGACTAATCATTATCTTAGGATATTTCTTATAAGTATCTTTTTCAAAACATCCTGCAACAATAGCATCTTTATAAGTAAACTCACCCTCAGCAATAATATCACGTCCACCAATCTTACGATAAAAACGATAACGAGTAATATAATCAATAGGAATAGCAGGTATTCTATAAACAGGAACTTTACCAGTAGAAACAATTTGTTTAGCTTCAGCAGGATTAGTAGCTATTTCAAACTTACCATTAAGCTGATATTCTTTATATACATTACCATTATAATCTTTATAATATTTAACAGGATAAACATATATATGTTCATGTTCTTTATCTTCTGTATTTTTAGTTTGTGCCTCTTTGGGAGTAAGACACTTAATACAGTCTTGAGGAAGTTTATCTTCATCATAAGCATTAAAGCCATCTGTATATTCGTACAGAGCGCGATAATCATCTATTTTTTCCCAACTCACGCTGCCTTTGACAAGTAATGCCTTAATAATATGGACATCAACACCTGTTTTACCTTGAACTACATGAATATGTTCAATACAAGTAGAAAATGGAAGTCTAAGGTCTTTAGCTCGCATTGCAATAGCAAGACCATCTTCAATAGACTTAATACCACATTTATCACTACGCATAACACGTTTAATAAATAGTTCAAGACCTGCAATTTCAGCTTCACTCATATAATTTAACTGATATGCAGCATTGGTATGTTGAATACCATTGTGTTTTTCAATACCATTATTACTAGTAGTAATAGCAGTATCATTAACTTTAATTTCTTTTTCTTCGTCCATTACATCAAAGAGCGATTTTGATTACACTACAAATGTAACTATTATATTTATACTAACAAATAATATCATCAAAATTTTGAGCACAAATGTTAGAATTAACATTTTCTATAATCTGATGATTAGGTGATAACTTTTCTTTCTTTAAGGCAGCTTCTTCAATAGTTCCACTTATATAAAGTTTATGTACTTTAAGTTTTGATTGATTACAATTAATACCATTATATCTATATATAAGTTCATCTATTGTATCGCATAATGGTGAGGTTATTATCCATTCGTCTACGCTTGTTTCTAGCTCCGTATTTGAACTATTTTTTATGGATAATACTCTTAATAAGCCATCATTAAAAGCCTTCAAATTCAGCGTGGAAATAGCCTTAGATTTGATTATTCTCGGTGTATTCTTTTTAGCATAACAACATAAATACTTTCATATTTAACTTGACTATATCTTATAATAAAACTTTTATATTCTCTTCCAATATATAATACCACGAAAAGGTTTATTATTTTTAATACATTTACTAATAATACTAACAGAAGTAAAATATTCATAAGCAGCTTGCTTTATATTTTCAAAAGTTTTAATATGTTTACCATCTAAACTAAAACAAGCAATTTCTTTTTTATTAATATTATTAGTTATTCGTAATTGACTATTAACAGTATTACAAGTATTATAATTAACTAAATTATTAGTTGAATTATATTTAGCTATTAATTCTTGTTCATATTTAAGACTTTCTGATTTAGAAATATCTATTTTATAAATAACAACATTAACTAAATTAGTATCAATTACTTTATTATTCCAAGCATTAGTTCTTTCATATCTATTCATATTGAAAGCTCTATTTAAAGTTCCTTGACCAATATAAAAAGGAACAGTTTCATTATCATAATAATGAATATAAGTACAAATTCTATATTTATCTTTATTAGAATTATACTTATGTTCTTCCCAATGATTTCTTTTTCTTTCTACAATTTTAAAAATATTTTCCATATATAAAAGTTTTATTATTCTCCCATTTCCTACTATTTAAAGTAGTACGTCTTTCGACTAGTCGATGAACCTTATACATATTATGATTAACATCATTATTTAGTATCTTGGCTGCTGATTGTCATATAATAATAGTTTTTCGAGCATTCACACTTGTCTTTTCAAACTATGTTGTAGCACTATTATCTTCACGAGTTTCCAGCAATTAAAGAGATTTATAGTGAACCTAAATTAATCCACTTTTATACAAAACTGGAATACCATTAGAATCAACTAGAACTTTATCATCAATCTTATCATGGTAATCACCACATATTTCACCTAATTTATCATTAATATATTTAGTAATAGTTGCAGCATATTCTCCTCTCTTACTAATAATAATAAATTTCTTATCAGGATTATCTTTAACAATCTCGACAATTCTATCTAGTTTACAAACATTATCAGAACATAGAAGAGTACGTTCACGAACAATATTATAGAAAGTCTTAACTCTTTCAGTAAGAACAATAGGATTATAACATTTATCTATTTGTTCACTAAAAGGATTAGTCATATCCATATTATTACTCCATCCATTATACTCAGCTATTTCTGTAATATATTGCATAGCACTACGTCCATCTGGAGTACCACTTCGAGCATATTTAATATTATCAAGATTACCAAATACTTGAATAGTTTGAGTAATATATTCAGTATATTTATCGTAATTATCAATATCTTCTTGATTAATAAATAGAATAGGCTCTCTATGTTCCTCTACGGGGAGTAAAGCTCGAACTCCATTAATATTACTAGAATTTATACTATCATTAATAGGAGGAATATTAAGATAAATTGTACTTAATTTGGCAGAATCAATAGTATCTTTAGTTATAATCATAAGTTTAAATCTAGCATGATTAAATGCAGTATTAACATAAAGATTCCATTCATTAACTCCAACAACAATAGAAACATCATAATTATAATTATATTTACTATTAATATAAGTATAAGTAAG
>ULVQ01032426.1_pt1 | contig 46143 bp, 45 predicted proteins | sample 1959591 | NCBI WGS metagenome assembly ULVQ01 (sample SAMEA4835790, study PRJEB28245) | human gut metagenome | biome: gut microbiome; material: fecal sample | place: Denmark | collected 2008
CTTTACGACGATTTTCGTTGCTGGGACGAGGGCTGTCTTATCGGTAAGGTGAGTAAAGAGGTGATAGCGCAGATGCGCAAGAGCAGTTAAATCTTGAAAACGGGTATAACATCTTGACTTGTGGCTAAATATAGTATATAATAAAGACACAAGCGGGAGGTGAAAATCTATGACGATTATTCCGATGAGAGACTTAAAAGACACCGTGGCGGTAGAAAGGCACTGTGCAGAGGCACACGGACCGGTGTTCGTAACCAAGAACGGTTATGGCAAATTGGTTGTAATGGACATCGAGTATTACGAACAGACGATGCGGAAAGTTTATGAAGCAAAGCAAATCAGTGAAGGATTGTCCGATTTGGCAAGTGGAAAAACGGTAGACGGCAACGACGTAAGAAAAAGGATGACGGAAAAGTATGGCATTTGAATACGCATACCGTTTTACGGAGAAAGCAGAAGCCGATTTAACGGAGATTCTGCGCTACATAACCGCCGACCTGTCAAATCCTTTGGCGGCGCAGGAGCTCGGAAGAAAAATTTTCGACAGCATAGACAATATCCGAAACTTTCCGCAATCCGGGTTGATTGTTGAAAATTCCTTTTTAACGGATAAAACGGTAAGAAGGCTTGTAGTTGACAATTATATCTTGTACTATAAGCCGAATGACAGCGAAAAGATAATTTATATCGTTCGCATTGTTTACGGCAAGCGGAATTTGGATGAGATTTGTCGCGAAATAGACGGTTGAGTGTTCGCTCACGTATCTGAACGAAAAACTCCGAATGATAAAATAACGGCATAAAAACGGCAATGCAGAAGCGGGAATAACGGGGCGATCGCCGAGCGGTTCAGCGGCGACGCCCCGTCCGGTTCGAGCCGTTTCCCGTGTTTTCAATTCGGTTTCGGAAGTCGTGGCGTGTGCTTGTCCGGCGGAGCGTAGCGACGCCGCTTGTATCAAGACAAGCACACGCCACGATCTCAACCCTTAAACTTTATTTCAACGGACTACAACGCGACTTAAAGTAAAAGAGAAGTAAAAGGGTGCGCAAAATATCTGTTCATGCGCTGTTTACGGCTGCTGTAATTGGGTAATGCGTATATGAATATATACGGGATTTTGCGGAAGAAAAGAAAACTATCTTGATTAAAAAAATATACAGTTACAGGATATTATTTTCTAAAACTCTATTGACAAGGTGGAAATTGTGTGATATTCTAACAGCTAAAGACGGTCTCGAAGTTTTACTCCAAATGACGTCCGCCTAAAAATTGAACCTGATTATTTACGTCTGTTACCGCATCCGACCGTTTTAAAACGATTGTGTTGCGGTTTTTTATTTTTAAAGCAAATATTTAATAAAATTAATAAATGAGGAGCGAATATTTTGAAAAAGAAAATAATGTTATGGGGTTTAATAACGGTAATGCTGTTTTTGACTACTGGTTTAACAGCGTGTATTCAAAATCACAAAATATATGAAGACGGTTATTGGCAATATATTGTCATAGGCAAGAATACCTTTTTCCCTCAAAATTCAGATGACCGCGAAGTTGCAATCGTGGGTTTGACTGAAATCGGCAAGGAGCAGACTTCTCTCGACGTTCCGCCCACAATTGACGGAATGGATGTGACGCACATAGGGTATTATAAACGTTCATGGATTAGCGGTGGAAATTATAGAATAGAAAGCTCTAATTTGGAACGACTATATTTACATGATAATATAAAGAAAATTTGCAGGGAGGCCTTGTTTTATTTTTACCCAAATAATCTGTTATGGGAAGACGGACTGTTTCCTCATTGTTTTAAAATTTTGTATTGCGGGATGATTCCTTTTACATTAATTGAGTGGGAACCTAAGATATATGTTTATAAAGAGTTATACGATGAATCTGATAAAGTAGATCAGTCTTATTGGGGGAAAGCTTATTTATCTATATCAAATGTAGCGTTTATGAATAACTACTCCGCAGCAGTCAACAGGGGGTATTTCAGGGCAGAGGACGTTGAAAGCGGCGAAAAGATTCCCGAGCCGCCTGTACCCAAGCGTGAAGGATATGTTTTTACGGGTTGGTATACCGAAACGGAAGCAATAAATCTGTGGGACTTCGATACAAAGGCGGAGATTCCCGACGGCGAAGAATTAAGGCTTTATGCCGGTTGGCAAGCAAAGCAATAAAATAAAAAAATGTAGGTTAGTTCTTACATGCGCAAATTTTATATTAGTAAAGAAAAAACTGAAAAGAAATTTGCCGCGTTTCGTTTGTTCCTTGCGTGCCTGATTGAGCAGGGCGTAAAGGATAGCCGGAGCGCGGCGGATATCGTTAGGCTAATCAAGAAAGAAGTATCCAAATAAAGGGAAAGACCGCCCCACGCGGGAGCGGTCAAACAAAAATTAGGCGCAGGGGGGAGAAGCCTCCGCCCCTCTACCGCCTTTAAGTTTAGCAGGGGGCGAAAAAAAAGTCAACTAAATTTAATAAAAAAATGTATTTTGCGACTTTGATGGTTGCGGGCGAAAGTCAGATAGGGAAAATTTCAGTCTGTGGACGGTTCGGTATGAGAGTCAGCCTGTTTTGATTGAGATATCCTTGACGATTTAGCACAATTGTGCTAATATTAAAACAAGCAGGGAGGCAGAAACATGGCGATAAACTTATCCCCGAGAGACTTTGACAATATATTTCGGGAGCAGGAGGAGAACGAAAACGAGCTTGCGCGAATAGAGCTTGACCAAGCGCGGCAAGAGCTGCAAAGAGAAAAAAACGAGCTTGCTCGGGCGAGGAACGACATTGCAAGGCGGCGCATAGAGTTGGCCGAAAGAGAATTGCGGGAAAAAGAGGCGAGACAGGAACGCAGGCGGCAACAGCTGGAACGGCAGCGGAAAACGGACAATTTCGCGCTGATTATGTCATACGTGATTAGCTTTGCCACGCTTGCCGCCTCGGTGGGTATGCTGTTGGCGTTAATGCTTTAATTTGAAAGCGGGGGAAATGTTTCACCCGCTTTTTTAGCGGAAAACGGACAAGAAAAGCCGTACAGGAAACCTGTACGGCTTAAAAAAACAAATATAAAATTTTCCGCAATATTTTTTCCGTTTACTTCCGCGAGAACTGTGCTACGATGACCACAACGAAACGGCAATATTTCGGAGAAAAATTACAAAAACACAATATATTGTGGCATGAAAAAGACCGTGCACAACCCCTTGGGGTTCAACACGGTCTAATGTGGCGGCATCGAGGGAACCAAATTTGAATTTTACCCCTATAAGTATAGTTTTATCATAAAAACAAGGGTTTCTGCGTGGTCGTAAAATCAAGCATAATTACTGCAAAAATATCAAAAGGGGGAATTCAAAATGAAAGCAAGAATGAGGTCAATTTATGATGCATTAGACTTGATAAAACAGAAAGCTCAAGACACAGCACTCACGTATAACAGCATTATAAATTTATGCTTAACTGATAAGATACGTTATTTTTTATCAGGCAAGAAAATCATCTTAAACTATGACGACCTAGTTGCATTTCTAGGAATGGAAGAGCGGTAGTTTTATTAACTTAATAATTAAATCAACAAAGGTGTGCAAAAAAATTCGCACACCTTTAGTAATTTTTACAAAAGTAATATTATATAACTGAACAAGAAAATGCTTGCTATTGTTCCAAGTTTGGTATATAATAGTAGCATAAGAAAGGAGCGGTAAAATGAATGGTTTAATGACAGCAAAACAAGCGGCTGAAAAGTGGAATATTACACAAAGGCAAGTATTAAAACTTTGTAAAGAAAATAGGATTGAAGGCGCAGATAGGCTTGGTTTTATGTGGACAATTCCTGCTGATGCAGAAAAGCCTATTGATAAAAGAACGATTCGCTATGTAAAGGAAGGAAAAGTTGAATTAAAGCCATTTATAAAATGGGCTGGTGGTAAAACGCAGTTACTTCCTGAAATTCAAAAGTTTATTCCAGATAGTGGCGATAAAGTTTTGACAAAATATGCCGAGCCAATGGTTGGTGGTGGCGCACTTTTGTTTAATGTGCTTTCTAAATATGATTTTGAAGAACTCTACATTAGCGACATAAACCCCGAACTTATAAATTGCTATCAAGTTATTAAAAGCGATGTAGAAAGACTTATAAGTAAATTATTGACTTTACAAACTGAATTTCTGTCATACAATACTGAAAAAAGAAAACTTTTCTATTATAATATTAGAACAAGATTCAACACTCTGCAATTAAACAATAAAACATCTTGTGAGAAGGCGTCATTATTTATATTCCTAAATAAAACTTGTTTCAATGGACTTTATCGTGTAAATAAAAAAGGCGAATATAACGTGCCAATGGGAGATTATAAAAATCCTAAAATTTGCGATGAAAAGAATTTAATGAATGTTGCAAAAGCACTTCAAAACGTTGTTATTGTTTGTGGGGATTATTCAAAATCGAAAGTGTTTATAGATAATGATACGTTTGTTTACATTGACCCGCCATATAGACCACTTACGCAAACGGCAAGTTTTACCGGTTATCAAACACAAGATTTCAACGATGATGAACAAATCCGTTTAGCGAACTTTATTAAAGAAATAGACAAGAAGGGTGCAAAAGTTTTGCTTAGCAATTCAGACCCTAAAAACGCTAATCAAGAAGACAACTTTTTTGATGACTTATATAACGAATATAAAATTCACAGAGTTTATGCAACTCGTATGATAAACAGCAAAGGCGGCAGCCGTGGCAAAATAAGCGAACTTTTAATTTGCAACGCATAAAGGAAAATTTATAAATGATAAACAACTTAAATGATTCTAAATATTTATTGAGAGATGGGAATTTATTAATAATGCAACCAAATAATTTACTATCAACATTATTTGTGCTTCAACTAACGATTCATGTTTTAAATAGTTATACAATTCAGTTTTGAAAAGTTTTTTTGAATGTTAGATAAATTTAAATAATTTTCTTTATTAAGGGCAAGCGAACAAAAGGAATTATTAAACTCTATTTACGAGGTAGAAGACAAAAAGAAAACCCGTCAAACACTAATGTGTTCAAACGGGTTGCACTTGGCGGAGAGGATTAGACGCCAGTTGAACACTCAAAAATAGGGCTTCATATTACATAGTAATATGATTTTCAGAGGGCAAAAAAATAGCCGTAAAAAATGTGTTTGGACACGCTTTTACGAGCACGGTTTTGATACAAAATCAAGTATTCAGATAAAAGTTTTTACGGTCAAATACATCATGAAATTTTGCTGTTTGTATTTAAGGTCATTGACATAAAACTCCATGTCTTCGGTAGAAAGGGAAAGAGCCTGATGCTCAAAGTCATCAGGCTCTTTGTTATCGACGTAGTTGAAATAGATTTCAACCTTGTCGTCATATAAAATAATCTTTTTAATCAGTAACTTTAACATCTGCTTCGGCTCATTCTTTACAGCCTTGCGCAGGAATTTTATTATATCCTGTTTAGTGAGAATAAATTTGGTTTCGTTTTCTTCTACGGCGATTTTGCATTTTACGGTATTAAGTTTATCTTCCAGCTCGTTCAATCTTTGTTTTGTCGAGTTGGTGATTATGCCTTTCTCAATAGCCAAAAGAATGTTATCTATAGCTTTAGTAAGTTCTCTGCGTTCCTGTTCGAGGATGTTTATTACGGAATTGTCTTTCAGTATTTTTTCGCGCTCTGCAATAATTTGTTCGGCAATGAAATTAACGGAATCGGGATTATCCAGCACTTTGAGTGTGGTGTCAATTACCAGCTTTTCCAGAATATCCTTGCGGATTGTAGATTTATTGCAGTCGGAGCCGCATTTTCTTCCGGAGCACTTGTAATATCGTTTTACGCTCTTATCTTTGGATGTACCGGATTCAGACGTAACGGTTTTACCGCAGTAGCCGCAAACGACTTTGTTTTTTAGCAGGTACTCGTTTTCTTGAGTATGTTTGCCGTAGCGATTTTTTTCAATATCCTGTCTTACAATCTTATAGATATTGTCAGGGACGATACGCGGGTAAATATTAGTAAAAACTTCGTCCCCGTATCGGAAAACGCCGCCGTACTTTTCGTTTTTGAGCATATTGTAAATGGTGTTTCTTGCAAATGGTTTGCCGTGGTGCAGGATGCCTTTTTCAGTCAGTTCGGCGATGATGTCTTTGACATACACACCTGCGGCATAATCAGTAAAAATCTTTCGTATAACGGCAGCTTTATCCTCGTCAATTACGACCTTTTTTTTGACAACCTTATAGCCGAATAGAAGAGTGCCGCCAGTAAAATACCCTTTGCTGCGGCTTTCACGCATACCGCGTTTTACTTTTTGAGAAAGTTCTGCGGAATAGTATTCAGCGTAACCTTCAAGCATACTTTCGAGAATAATTCCTTCCGGTGTGTCGGGAATATTCTCCATGGCGGATAAGAGTTTTATGCCGTTATCGCGTAAAGTCTTTTTGTGAATAGCCATTTCATACTTGTTACGGGAAAACCTGTCGAGCTTATACACGATGACATAATCCCACGCCTGATTTGCACTGTCTTTGAGCATTCTTTGAAAATCTTTTCGGTTATCGTTAGTACCCGTCATTGCGCGGTCGATATAAGTACCCACGATAACGATATCGTTGCGTTGTGCATACTCGTGGCAAACGCGCATTTGTCCTTCGATGGATTGTTCGGTCTGGCTATCCGACGAATAGCGTAAATATTCAACTGCAGTTTTCAAAGAGAATCACCTCCCGATAGATTTTTCCAAAGTATAGCGCATAGGCGTAAGGGAATGTAATCAACAGCGTTGCGGGGATTTTTCAATGCGTTCAAAAAATAATTCAATAAGCAGAGAAACAAATTAAACATAAATTAAACTCCTTCTATCGTTTTTTCTTTCGACAACCCAAGAACATCGGGACAGCAGAAGCAGTCAAGGGCGAAAGAGGCGCAAGCCTGAAAAATTATTGCGTACATAAAAAAGGAACAGCCGACTGTGCAAACAGGAGGGTAAGAGGTTTAAGCGATAATTTTTCCCCTTGACGGCGCCTGCTGCTCCCGATACCTTAACCGGTCGAAAGAAAAGTTAAGTCACGAAGAAATCGGGTTAAAAACGCCCGCAACGCGGTGTAAAACAGATGCAGCGAAGTTGATTATGACAGCGAGAAAAATATGATAAGCTGATAACGCAGGAGGAAGCAAGTATGCGTGAAATAAGAATAAAGGAGAATAAAACGGAATTGAAAGTTTATATAAACGGCGTGCCGGACTTAAAACAGATACCCAAGGAAACGGCAGGCGCTATTATTTATGCGCTGGCGGTCAAATCCGAGGAATACGCCCAAAAGAGCAGAAAACGCTGAAAAGGGGATAAAAAGAGAGAAGTCATAAAAAAATATAATAAATTGTCAAAAGGTAGGTCGAAATACTATTGAAAAAAAGTCGGAATGTGATATAATGTATATAAAGAAAAGCAGTAATGCGCTTTTTATGTCAAAAGAAAAGCAAGCTGCATAACGCAAGATAAAGGACGGAGAAATTTATCCGTTAATACACATTGGATAAAATTAAAAAAAGTACGCGAGAAAACCTGTTTTCGGAATATCTGAAAGCGGGTTTTTTGCATGGCGCAAAGTTCCGGGGGAGGAAAAAGAGATGTATTATACAATATGTCCGCATTGCGGATATAAATTGCTGAGAGCGGCAAACGGAGCGAAGATAGAGTTGTACTGTCCGAAATGTAAGAAAAAGATAAGCATAGCGGTTAAAGACGGCGTAGTAATCATAGGCAGCTATGAGATAAAGGACGCAATCATAATCTGACAAATAAATAAGGAATAGCGTGCGTAAAGCACGAACTTAGCGCACGAACTTTTGTCAAACGAGCTATTGTTCCCGAAGAAGGAGCGCAAGCCTGGCAAAACGAGCTGATAATTCTCAAATGGATATCGGCTGTTTTGTCAGGCTTTTTATATAAAAAAGTTATGACAACCCGACGGAAAGAGAATTCGGCTCTCTGCTGTCGGGTGAGTTTTGCCTACTGCTGAACCCCGACAGATTTATGAAATCAATCGGGGGTGCGTATGGCTGTAATCCGTTACCGTTTTGCGGATGGACATACGGAAGAAATTGAAGTACGGGAGGAATTTGCCGAAAGTTATGCGGCAATGGAGCACAGGGACAAGCTCATAGAGCGCAAAGAAACGAGACGGCATCAGTCATTGGACAAGTCTTTGGAACACGGTTTGGATATACCCGACTTGCGGACAGATATACAGTCGGAAATAGAGCGGAACGAGGACGCAATAAGGATACATAACGCAATTCAATCATTGACGGAAAAACAACGGTTGGTATTTCTCCGTCACGCAGAGGACGAGCTTACATTCCGTGAAATCGGGGAAGAATTGGGCGTCGGGACACAGGCTGTCTGGGAGCATTATACTGCCGCAATAAAAAAATTAAAAAAATTTTTAAAATAGTACCTTAAAAAACGGCTTGCCCGTGGCTATTAGGTGAAGGGCAAAAGCTCTATCTTAATAATCAAGGAGGCATATATGCTGACACTGGACAAAATACGGGAGGATTTGAAAGAAGTCCGCTACTACTACTCACGGAAAAAGCTGTTTGACGAACATTCGGGAAGTATCTCGCCAAACGCCGTATTGGAGAAAGTACAAAGGTACAACGACGCGGTGAAAAATGCCGAGCCGAAGCTGTACGACACTTATGTGTGTCTGTACGTAAAGAATTATACACAGGAAGGAATGGGCGACGAACTCGGTTATACATTGCAGCATATAAACGCATTGAACAAACGATTGCTGCTGTTTTTGCAACATGAATTGAACGGGGAGGTGAAGGGCGATGAAAAATAGAGTTCCCGAATTTATGGAGCAGGCGACCAATGTCTATCGCACACGGGATTATATCGTAAAACAGGTTATAGGGATACAATTCAGTTGCGAAGAAAACAATGTAGTATTCAGCCGCGATACGTTTTACAGGCGAACTGCCGAGCGGGATAAAGAGTATGAAATTATATTTTGCCGCAGAAGAAACATAGACGGAAAGCGACTGCCTTCCACAATGTATGCAAGAGAATATAAAGAATAAAAGCAAGCGCTCCGAGAGGAGCGCTTTTGTTTCAATAAAGTTCAGGCAGGCATAAAGAGGATTAAAAAAAGGCGAAAACAGATGCAGTTTTGTAGAAACGGGCATTGAAGATTTATGATTGAAAAAGAGTTATACTGGCGTTGTAAACGGAAGGCCGAGGAAAGAACGATGTCCCTGCGGAAAAGCAAAGAAAGGCGGCCGCCTCCGCAAATCATCGCAGGAAACGGAAAGTTTCAAAGGAAACCGCCGGTTACGAAAACAACTGCATAGCTGAGCTAACGGCAATACGGGCGAAAAAATAACGGAGGAAACAATAATGGCAAAAAAGACAGAAATGCCGGAGCAGCCCGAAGTAAAGGGAAACAAATACCGCGACGGCAGATGGACAGTTCCGAGCAGGCGAGCGAAAGGCTACGCGGAGGACAGAAAGGCGAAAGTGCATACATACGGCCCGAAAGAAGGCAAAGAGCTGACGGAATTTGAAGCGGGTATGCGGTCGGGGTACTTGCAATGTCAGGGCGACCACGCCGGAATCTTTAAGTACAAAAAGGCGCTGTCGGAAGGCAAGAGCAAGAGAGAAGCGGCTGAGCTGTCGCGTAAGTCGTGGAAGAAAAAGGAGGCAGAAGTATGAAAGAAAAGAAGTTGCCGCAGCTGTTTGTAGAACGCGAAACATTCGAGAAGAACGACAAGACCTATTATTCTTATTATATCAAAGGCGTAATCCGAGGCAGGGAAGTAAAAATCGGGATGGCGCCGCCGCACAACGACACGGATAAAGGCGGATATACCGTAATGGATTTGGTCTTCGGGGAAGCGGAAAAAGCAGAACTGCTAATCAAGCCGTATGAAATGAAGGACGAAAAGACCAAGACGGTAATAACCGGCAATACCTATGCAATCCAAACCGTGGATAAAGAGACGGGCGAGGTATATGAATGCGCCGTAAAACCTTTCCGCGCGTCGGATAAAGCGCTTCTGAATATGCTGCTCAAATAAAAAACGGAGACGTTTCTGCGGCTTGCGGATAAGTCCGTAAGCCGTAGTTTTCACAATCAAAACGGAGGTATATTATGTACAACGATTCAGAATTATTCCGGCACAAAAAGTCGGATACGGTCAAATGGATAATCGTATTTGTCCTCATCGTCATACTGCTGGCAGGAACGACGGCGTCGCTGTTTCTGACATTGAGGAAGGAACCGGCGCCGGAAGAAAATACGGAGACGGAAGAAACGCTTGCCGACGATTTGGCTGTAGGTTTAGTCGATACAGAAGAGGCATATAAAATGCCGAAAGCGATGTCGTTTTCTTCAAAAGCGCTTGCCGCGGCATTGGCGAAAGGTCAGGAAGTAAGCGTGAAAATCAAGGCGATAATATCACCATACGATGCGGCGAATCAGCTGGTGGATTATTCAATCGAATGGGGAAACGCGCCGACGCACGGCGATGAAGAAGTAACAGATTATGTTACGGTGGCGCCTGATTCTGACGGCAGCCTGACGGCAACGGTCTCTTGCAGACAGGCATTCGGCGACGACAAAATTATAATTACTGTGACGACGCGCGACGGCGGATATACGGCCGACTGTACGGTATCCTTTGTAGGCGTCGCAAGCGAATTGAGCATTACGCCGTCCGGGGCGTCGTCCATACAGGACGATAAACGCGGGGCGTATTATCAGCTGGGAACGAACAAGACCTATACGTTTGACATAAATCTGGACAACATATTCCACGAAGTCGGTTCAACCAATCTGACGGTTTCGACAGGCGGGTTCGGCAGTCTGTATTTCGGTACTGTTTACGTTGATTCGACGACAGGCGTTTCTCGTTTCAGCAATATGGAAAAACGCGAAATGTCGGATATAGCGGAGTGGTTTATTGAGTCGGCGGATATTTCGGGAACGACGCTTACCGTAAAGACGGGGACGAAGCTGGTGGAGAACTATTCCTCGCATACGGAGAATGACGAGTATTTTACAGGCAGTTATATCTACGACCGATTCGTATATGAAGATGAATTTGGACTGACGATGGGACAGACGACTGCGGATGATTACGAAGGGAAAGCGCAAACCAATACTGCCGAGCTTCCGTCCTGTTATTTTACAATTACGGTAACGGACAGTGTAAGCGGGTTATGCGATACGGTGCGTTTCTGGCTTGTAAGTTCGGTTACCGGTATACGCTTTGAAGAAGCCGATTTGTCTTTTTGATGAGGTGGAAAGATGAGCGGTCAAACAAGTAAAACAGTCGGAAAAGTCATTGCGTATATTCTTGTCTTACTTGTTGGCGTAGCCGTTATAGGAATAATATTCCGATTCACGGGCGGCTTTACAAGCGAATTCAAGACCTTTTACGTATCGGTAGCCGGCAAAGACGTAATGACGGACACGGGGGGATTCACTATGACCGAAACGCAGCCGTTAACGGCAGAAGTCAAATACACATTCGGAACGGTCGGCGGCGACAAAAGCGGATATAGCTTGAAAATAAAGCCGCACAAAGTTGAAGGCAGCGACTTTGATTTCACACTCGACGGCGACGTCTGTTCGTTTCAGGCAGAGGAGGACCTCACGGCAGGATTTGAAATAGAACGCGGCGAGGATTTTTTTAAGATTTCTCCCAAAGGCGGACTTGAGGAAATTCTGCAAGCGGTATATCCGGAAAATGAAGTGGGCGATTGCCGTGGCAAAGGTTATACGGATATGTATGCGCTCATCGTAACGTCGTACAATGGCAAAGCCGACATTACCCTATACTTTACCGTGTTAGAAAAGGTATCGGGCATCACGCTTGAACCGGGCGAAATCGTGTTCTAAAAAAATTATAAGGAGATTTTCTATGAATAAGAGCAAACAGCTATTTAAGCGGGCGGCCTTGATTTTAACGGCAGTTTTACTGCTGACGGCAGCCGTATTTACGGTAATATTGAGGTTAAACCGCAAGGAGAGAACGGGAACGACAAATTTGGAGCTGAACCATAATGACAACATTGTGGTAACGACCGTCGGAGCGGAAGGAAACATGAAGATTTCGCTGATGGCAGATTATGGCGGAGAATTTGAACCGTCGCCGGAAATCAAGAAATATATTATTACCGCTACGTTAGGACCGGTGACTGCGGAAAACAAAGAAATATTATGGTCTGTCAAGTGGAAAGAATCCTCCGGAGGAAATCATAGCGGCGGTACAGAAAAAGCTATCAGTTGGAGCAATAACAAAGATGTTTCGGATTATGTGACGATAAGCGATACCACATCCGTCAGCGGCGAAGGCATCTCGCTCACCTGCATCAAAGATTTCGGAGAACAGATAATTTTAACGGCGACTGCCGCGGGGAACTCCGAAGTGCAAGCCACCTGTCTCGTGGATTATTGCCAGAAGATAAAATCAGTCAATTACGCTTTTAAGTACGGAGACAGTAGCATGGGTGCGGTTTCTGCGGATTCAGACGGGGTCTATCGAGTGGATTATACGGGCGAAGAAAAGAGTTATTTTGTGGAGTGTGAGCCGGTGTATACCGATTATACTGTTGAAGATGAGTTTGTCAAAAGCGTAAGCGGCAGTTTTACCAGCGCTTTCGGGCATACGGCGAACAACGCCATGACGGAAATTTCGCTGCAGGCAGGACTGTTTGGCTGTGTAAATGAACCTGCGCTGAGCGAAGCTGCGGAGGATTATCTTAAAGACGCGGATTTACTCATAACCACCGTCGGTTGGCAAGTGGGATACAGTTTATTGCAGGAACTGAATACGGCTTACGGCGGATTGTCGGAAACGGAAAAAACGCATTCCAAGATTATCAACAGAAACGAGGCGGTGCAGAAATTCGTAGATAAATGCGGGAGCGGCGAAGTATTTTATGCGGCGCGGGAAGAAGCTCTGCAAATTATAAACGAGTACAAAGCCCCTTCACCGTCGGGAGACTTTAACGGAGGAATCGAGCTTGACTCGGTTGACATGCTTCTGACTGCGGCAAATATCTGCAATACCGCCAAAACGGGAATTGTGGAATATACGATTACGTTTGAAGGCGCGTATTCAGAAGAAACCTTTACGCTGAAGCTGGGATATACCGAATCATCGGTAAAGGCGATAAGAAATATAACGATATCCATGCCATCGGTATTATTCTGACAGTCGGAGACAAGAAAATGATGCGGGCATTGAAAAAAATATTGTTCTGTGTCATTGCTTTCGTCATAGGTATCGGCGCCGTCGGAGCGGCGGCGCCGGATACTGTGTACGCAGCGGAAAGGGAGCGGAAATTCGATACGACGGACGTAATGGACGATTTGACGTCATCGACGGTCGGCGGGCAGGCGTTTGAACTCAAAGACTACCCTTTCGACGAAAGCAAGCGGGCACAAATAATCTGCTTTGTCGAATATTGTTATTCGTTCAGGGCGAATATGCGCGGCAATTACGGTCTGTACGTATACGTCTACAATCCTCAGGGGCTGAACCTTTCCGAGCAAAGCAAGCGCAACAAAATTCAGATGGCGGTAAAATACGATACGGACGGGAATCCCTCGGACTACGAAAAATTCGACTTGCAATTTTTGAGTAAGTCCGAGAGGCCGGATTACATGAATCTGTTTTACAAGTTCAAGGTTTCAGATAAGGCAATAGCCGGAAAAACATTCGCGGACAGAGTCAACAGCAACGCGCGGCGTTATGATGTGTCGGGAATCGAGCTGTTGACTTACGGTGCGGAAAACGCCACGGATTATCCCGTGAACGGTACATATACCTTTACGGGCTACTCGGCGGGATACGGTCCGGAGCCGGACGCGGAAAGCACGCTGTCATGCGAAGTCGGGTATCTCGAAACCGTTACGTTGGACGTAAAGCATACGTATTACCGCACGGAAACGTCCGCCAAGGGCGCGGGTTACCAAAACCAGCTGGATACGGTATACTTCGCCGTGCCGCAGCGTTTTTTCGATACGTATGGAAAATTACAGCGAATCAAAGCCGAATGGTATGAGTACAAGACCACGGATATCGTCGTCACGAGCAATCAGGCGTTCTATGACAAGGCATATCCCTATCTCGGCGTTGTGCTGCCGGAATATACCTATGACAAAGAACTCTATTACAGTCTGGGACAGGACGCTGGGGACGGCGGAGGCGGTATTCAGGTCGCCAAATGGGGCTGGAATCTCGGCAACGGGTACCTGCACATAGACGCAAGGATGCTGTGTTATCTGTTTAAGGTCGGTCGCATAGACGATTACGAACCTTACGGTGACGTCGTGAACGCAGGCGGCGTTGAAAGCAACGCGTTGTACGAATACATAAAGAACTACGACAAATCATTTCGCAAAGGCACGCTTCCCATTAAGGACGGAACAATCAGCGCAGACTTGTTTGCAGACGACATAGACGAATACCGCAAGCTGGACACGGAGTTCGGAAAAATACGGCAAGGCTATTCGTATTACGATTTTGACGCCGACTTGGACTTGCATAAGCTGGCGAGCTGGCAGGAAGGCAACCCCTCTTTCTGGGAGAATTGGGCGAATTGGGGATTGTTGGAGACGCTCTTCGGTAAGATTCCCGAAGAGGAGAGCAGGGAAGTCTCGCCGATTTATGTGCTGAAAGCGGAAGATATGACGGGCACGGACGAGGAAATTGCGGAACGGCTGCTTATAAACGCAAAGGACGTACAGGCGTTGAAAGACTTTCGCTTGCAGGCGTCGGAAAACGAGAGCGCAGTCGTACTGTTCCGCTTTGCTGCCAGCGATTATTATTCGGCGGCAATAGATATCATGGAGTTGGGGAAAGGTTTTTTAGGGCAGGATAAAAAAACGGGCGGACAAGCTTATAGGGCTTGGGAAAGCGTGTTTTTGGACTTTGACGTAATTCAGCTCACCTTCAACGCCGACGGAGAGTATAAGGTAATCCCCGCCGTGTCCAGCCCCATCGACATAGTAAACGCGGTCTCGCCGCCCGTACAGACGCCGGACGGTATACCGTGGTGGAAAATTGCTTTGGGAGCAGTCCTTCTCGCGTTGTTGCTCGTACTTCTGTTTCCTCTTGTCGTCTTAATCGTGAGAGGTGTCATTGCGTTGGTTTGTCTGCCCTTTAAGGCAGTAAGCAAGCTATGGAAAAGCGGCGAACAACGCCGTAAAGAGCGAAAATACAAGCGGGCGCGAGACAGGATGGATAAACAGTTCGAGAAGTTTCACAGGCAAGCCGAAAAAGAGAATGAAAAGACAGTACGGGAAGCGAAGAAAGTAAATGTAACGGAATTGAAAGCAAAGCTCTGGACGGGCAAGAAGAAAGAGTCGGAATTAAGTAAGGCGGAACGATATGCGCTCAATCACGACGAGGAATGGCTGCGCGAACAGGAAATCGTGAACCAAATTTTATACGGAGACACTGAAGATTATTCTGATTGGTGACAGGTGTACGGGCGGGAACTTTTTGTTCCCGCCCGTAAAGGGAGACGATTATGAAGCGGTTTAAAAGAATATTGGTTGTCATGCTGCTTGCGGCCGTGGCGTTTATTATAAGTTACCTTATTTATACGGGAGGGCAGACAGGTGCGTAAAACGGTTAATATCATTGCGGCGGGACTGCTGTCGGGTGCGTTTATCCTGCTCGGCGTGTTTGTGTTTGAACCGTCGTATCGGCGATTTTGGGAAGCTCTTTGCGACTTGGGACGTTCCGTCGGGTATTATTTCTGTGAGCTCTTCGGGATAGCACATACAATAGAGCCGACGGTAACGAAATATTCGGCAGTGATGCAATGGAGCGTCAGGTTTCCCGTTGACTTTGAGGGCTTTATAGCTTCCGCCGGAGACTATTTCACGCTGCTGTTCAGCAAGGATAATTTCACGGCATGGGGAAAGAGTCTGAGCGTAACGCTCGGCAATACGGCAAAAGTCATCTCTGTTTTGCTACCATGCGTCGTGATTCTCGTATTTGCAATTAAGAGGCTGTACGCAAAATGCAATACGCGGCACAATCAGGATACGCTGCCGTTACGGTTCTTTAAGCGGTTCACGGGCGTAACCTGTCTGCCGTGCAAACGGTTTATATGCGGGTTTGTCGCATTTCTCAAAGAGAAGCGGTTTATATGGATATGCTGGGCGGTGATGTGGGCGTTTCATCTGAACGCCGCGAGCATACTGACGGGATTTCTGGCGTATTACTTTTACTTTGCCGTCGCCTTCGATTTCGGCAGCCTGTACGTGCAGGTCGTCAAGTTGGTTATAGATTTGCAGACGGTTTTTCGCGGGTTCCCGTGGTGGCTGCTTGTTTTGGCGGTTTATCCCGTATTCCACCGGTTCCGTAAACGGATAGCGGAAAACCGACTGCGGCGAAACGAAGCCCGGAATTGCGGATTTATAAACGAACTGCCCATCGTTTCTATAACCTGCGGTTCAATGGGTAAAAAGAAAACGACCATGCTCACGGATATGACGCTCTCGCAGGAAGTGATGTTCAGGCAGAAAGCGTTGAAGGTCTTGCAAGACACGGATTTTAAGTTTCCGTATTTTCCGTGGCTCATGTTCGAGAAAGAGCTGCAAAAATGCATGGAATACGGAGCGGTGTATAACCTTGCGACGGCAAAGGAATGGGTAAAACTCAAACGCTCGCGGTTTCTCAAGCACAGAAGCGCCGCTCGCCAACTTTACGGGTACGATTACAAACGATACGGCGCCGTCTATGACGACGCGCTGAAAGTGTCGTCTTTGTTTGACGCAATGGAGACGTACGCGCAGGCTTATTTTATATACGTCATAGAGTGCAGCCTCATAGTTGCCAATTATTCGGTCAGAACGGACAGCAAACTCATGGACAACGGTAATTTCCCTTTATGGGCGACGGACTTCTTCTCGGAAAACAGACGGAAGTCCCGCTACGCCCACATTCTGGATTTTGACGTGCTGCGGCTCGGAAAAAAGGTGTTGGAGAACAATCCGAAAGCGGGCAGCTTTGAGTTCGGCGTGGTGACGATTACGGAGATTGGCAAGGAACGCGGCAATAATCTGGAACTGAAAGAGGTAAAAAAAGGCGGAGAGGAAACGAATCAGAAGAACGATTTATTCAATGCGTGGCTTAAAATGTGCAGGCATTCCGCGACGGTAGACAATTTCCCCTTTATTAAGGTGTTCACCGATGAACAGCGTCCGGAAAGCTGGGGCGCCGACGCGAGGGATTTATGCGATATTGTCCGCATCGTATCTTCGGGGGAGATGCGGCTTGCTTTGCCGTTTTACACGATAGAAGAAATGCTCTCCGAATGGGCGTTCAACCGTTTTGTACGGTTATATTATGATTTCCGTTACCGGCGCGGAGACAATACGCTTACGGTATATTTACTGAAAGGAATAACGGCGTGGCTGTGGAAAAGAAACGTAAAAATGTACAACAGATACGGTTACTGTATTTTAAAGATAGAGAAAGAGCGCGGCACAATGGACGTGAAGGCGGAGCGGAAAAAGTATTTCCTCATAAACAAGAAGATTTACAGCAATCGGTTTACGACGGACTGCTTTTCGGATTATTTCAACGATATGGCGAAAAAAAGCAGGAAGGGATTGAAAGACTATATGGAATACGCTGCGGAGAAGGCGAGCGTAGAAGAACTCAAAATGCAGAACAGTTACTTTATCAATGGACTGTATAAGGATGAGAATGCCAATGGTTCTGCGTGATGTATGGAGCATTCTCTCCTTCTATGGCAGAGGAGGTATTTATGCCATACGGCAAATGCAAGATATATTCCGACGGAAGCCACTATATAGCAATACCGCATACCGTAAATCCGCACGGGCGACGACGTAAAGAGCCCGTGCGGGAAGAAATAACCGTAGAACAGGAAATATCTGCGTTGAACAACGGCTCATTTTCGGAAGAGAACGAGCCTGTTTCGCATACCGAAAATCCGGAAGAGGCTGCCGAAAAGACAACCAAGAAATGCAGAACGACGCGAAAAGAACTGTTTGAAGAACTGTATGCGGCAGAGCTTGACGTCAGGAAACGGAAAAGGCGGAAACGCATCATAACCGCCATGCTCCCTTATTTCGAGGACGAAGCCGCCGCGGCGGAATATGTGGATATCCATTTACAGAGAAAACAGAGAAATCTTGTCGCGCGGCGGGTTCGTCTTACCAGAAAAGTCCATTTACATGATTTCAATTTCTTCGTTACGTTTACCTATGACGGGAGCTTGCATACAGAGGAGAGTTTCCGCAAGGGACTGAAAACGACGTTACGCAATTTATGTTACCGCAAAGATTGGAAATATGTCGGCGTATGGGAGAGAAGTCCCGAAAAGAAGCGTCTCCACTTTCACGGCTTGTTTCAGATTCCTGACGGAACGATGCCCGGCACGATTGTAGAGAAGAAGGATTACAGTTTCAGGACGCACAGGCGGCAGGCAACGCACCAGAACACATATTTTAACGAGCGCTTCGGGCGGAGCGATTTCGAGCCGCTGGACGATAAAGGCAAACTCGGCAGCGCCATAGCGTATCTCGTCAAATACTTGGAGAAAACGGGTGAAAAAATAGTTTACTCCAAGGGACTGCCGCAATATTTCATTTCGGACGTTATGGACGAGGATATTGTCTGCCGCTACGGTTCGGAAGATAAGAAGCTGCTGCTTTACGACGATTTTCGTTGCTGGGACGAGGGCTGTCTTATTGGTAAGGTGAGTAAAGAGGTGATAGCGCAGCTTAGAAAGAGTAATTGAAATATGCCAGACGTATTGGCGGAAATTGAAACAAAGGCTGAAAGCAGAAGGCAGCGAACTCCTTACATTTTGTAAGGGGTTGAAAATGCAGGCGTTTGACGGTAAATATTACAAGTCCGATTGTCTTGGACACCAAAGGCGTTTTGCGTCTCGTACAGTCTATACCGTCGCCCAAAGCGGAGCCGTTCAAGGTGTGGCTTGTGCACGGCGGAAGCGAGAGATTAGACGAAAAACTCCGAATGATAAAATACGGCATAAAAACGGCAATGCAGAAGCGGGAATAACGGGGCGGTCGCCGAGCGGTTCAGCGGCGACGCCCCGTCCGGTTCGAGCCGTTTCCCGTGTTTTCAATTCGGTTTCGGAAGTCGTGGCGTGTGCTTGTCCGGCGGAGCGTAGCGACGCCGCTTGTATCAAGACAAGCACACGCCACGATCTCAACCCTTAAACTTTATTTCAACGGACTACAACGCGGTTTAAAGTAAAAGAGAAGTAAAAGGGCAGCGCAAAACATCTGTTCATGCGCTTTGCATTTGTCGTTGCGCTGAGATGTTTTTCGGCATTGAGAGGTTCGATAAAAATATCCAAATAAAGAACCTTATTTTCTAAATCCCTATTGACAAGGTGGAAATTGTGTGATATTATAACAGCGAAAGACGGTCTCGAAGTTTTACTCCAAATGACGTCTGCCGAAAAATTGAACCTGATTATTACGTCTGTTACCGCATCTGACCGTTTTTTAATGGTTTGTGTTGCGGTTTTTTATTTTAAACAATTTACACGGTATTAAACCGACTGAAAAATATTATAGTTTATTATACCGTGCATGGAAATTTTTTTAGGGGGGATTGGTCCGATGGGCAGGTTTTTGTAGATTATCATAGCTTATTATTAAGTATGATATTGTTTCTTGTAGTTACAATTAAAGGGAGAAAGTAGAATGAAGAAAATATTAAAAATTTCAGCTGTAGTGTTGATATCAATATTGTTGGCGTGCACGTTAACGGGGTGCTGGCTCGATTGGAAAAGTTTTGACGAGCGTTGTCAAACAACGGAGGACGGTTTTGTTTACTACGTTGATTCAACGTATGGATTATTTCTTGTAGGAGTGCCTGATTCGGAAGAAGTTACTATTCCGGAATTTATTGGTGGACAAAAAGTTGTTCAATTAGGTAGACATATAGGATTTTTTACTTCAGAAACAAAAGTAGTAGATGGTTCGCATGTTAAAAAATTAACTGTACAGCATTATGTTGATTATTATGCTGTCGATTTTCATAATGCAGAGGTATGTATAATCTTAGATTATTTATATTGTGAACCTTATATTTATGAGAAAGAAATTGTAAAAGTCAGGTCGATAACACCTTGTTACTATCATCGTTTTAATACATTGGAATTAAGAAAAAGTGACAGAGAGATTGATTTGACTGGAATAACAGTAAAAACTATTCAAATACCTGACAATGTTACAATAATAGAAAAAGGCGTATTTGACGGATTGACAGACGTTGTTATTCAAACAGCATACGAAAGCAAGCCCGACGGTTGGGAGAACGGTTGGAACGGAAACTGCATCGTCGAATGGGGTGCAGAGTTTTAATTAAATTTTATGGGGGTACTTATGAAAAAGTTTGCTGCAAAAAATATAATTATAATAATTTCATTTATATTAACGGCTATTTTTATATTTACATTTTTGTCACCGTCAATACGGCAATTACAAATTGCGAAAGCATCGGAATCGACAGAGCAAACAAATGTAAAATATTTTGAAGGTTATGGTAAATATGCGGACGCAGGGGAAGAGAATGCGGATAATAAAAACGAGGTGTATGCAGAGGAAATACATGAAGCTACACGTCTTCAAACGGCAAGCGACGACGCTCCTTCAATCACGGTACTCGTACATGGTCAGGGGGGAGATGCGTCGGCTTGGTCTAATAATGGCAAAGGAAAATTTGCTTATGACAGCACTTCTCTAATAGAGGTTTTACGCAAACAGGTGAAATATGTGGACGTCTATTGGGCGCGGATGGCAAAAAATGCAGGCGGAAAAGATCAAAATTTTAGAGAGGTCAAATACCAAAAAAATCGTTTTTTCTTAATCAAATTAAACGAAAGTAATTACAACGTAGATGATATTGAAGGAGAAAGATTTGTTACGAAAATAACAGACGTGGGTAAACATATAATAATTGTTTTTGAATCTGCTTTATCCGATTCTTATCATCGGGATGTTTATCAAGAATTACATTCCGTTGTTGACAGAGTATCATACGATATCCTTTGCTTGACGGGCAGGATTCCGAAAGTGAATTTTATTTCGCATTCGAGAGGCGGAATAATAAGCATGTTATATGCTGCCGGATATAAAGACGAAGGCAGAATTGAAAAAGTCTTTTACTCTACTGACAGTGACGGTAATTTATTGCCTGATAACAATATTTATCCCGGCACAGGAGAAATCATCAATGGTCATCCATTTAATGTTGATTCATTATATAGCATGGGAACTCCTTATATAGGTACAAATTTAGGAATTTTTGAAAATTGGAATATAGAGGCTTTGAAGAGCACTTTTAACACTGAAAGTGCGCAAAATATTCTGGATACGAAAATACAACAGGAATTAAAATACTGTTGGGAAAGGGCGGTTATAATAAATCCGTATTTAAAATTAAAAGCAATAGCGGGTGAAATGGACTTCAGTTTTTTGCCGGGTTTATTGGCAGACGATAGCGATGCACTGCAAAATTTAATTGGAAGTCCAACTTCACGTTCAGAAATAAAAGAAACTATACAGGGAATACTAGATTTGATTTCATTATATGCGGATGAGATTAGTTTATTTATTACAACGATAGAACTTTTAATTTTTGGTGTTGATATAGGTGTTATTCTAAGTTCAGGTTTAGGAGGAGTTTTTGTAGCAATAGCGGTGTCTGAGGCATTAATCTTAGCATTAGAAACAGTTGATAATTTGATTGGTGAGATAAATGAAATTTTAGAAGATATTGAAAAAAGTACACAAGATACTACAAAAGATTACGATTGGGAAACAATATTTACTGTGGCAGCAGGGCTATTAAAAAGACCATTTGAAAAAATATGTCGTAATTTAAACATTATTTTAAATTTTGTAACTTTAAAAAAAGATAATAATGTTCTTGATGTATTTGGAGATCTTTTTGTTGACAGTTCTTCGCAGTCTGCCATGGGGTTTTCAAATGTTGAAAATTATAAAAGATTATATAAATATTCCATTTTGGAATTTGAAGGTGTTGAAGGTCAATATCGTTTAACAGAAGAAAGTGCATCGAGTAAAAATTTTGAATACAAAAAAACAGTAAATAATGTCGGGATTCCGCATAATTTGGAAACGAGGGATTCAGAAATAATCAATTACATAAAAGAAGATATTGTATTGTCGCATCCTTCAAACATTTATCAAATAATAGATAACGGAGTCGCTTGGACAGTTACTGACTGCTACGAGGAAAAATATAATTCTTCCAAACAATTTGAATTGGTTATTCCCAACAAGTCCAGCGACAGAGCAATCGACCAAATCGGAGAATCTGCATTTGAAGAAGTACAGGAGATAGTCAACATTCAATTTTCAAATGACATTAAAAAAATCGGTAAAAACGCATTTCGTAACGCGGAAATTTGTGGAATTACATTTGAAAACGGGAGTAAGTTGCAAACGATTGATGAATCAGCTTTTAATAATTGCGATATGTTGGGACAAGTGAAAGGGATTGAATTTCCTTCCAATCTTGAAGTTATCCAGAATAACGCATTTTACTCTTGTGACAGCTTATTCCAAATAATCTTTGCCAATGACAGTAAACTTACAACAATCGGCAAAAATGCTTTCTTTGGTTGTCAAGAGCTGACAGAAATTCAAATTCCGTCAACTGTAACTTCTATTGGCGATTATGCATTTTTTTCCTGTGAGAATTTGCAAAGAGTTAATTTTGAAAAAGACAGTCAATTAAAAGTTTTAAAAAAATATTTATTTGCATTTTGTAAAAAATTAAACACAATAGTAATTCCCAAAAGTATAACTGAAATAGAAACATCCGTTTTTTACAGCTGTACCGGTTTAAACGATGTTATATTTGAAGAAGGAAGCAAATTGACCACAATAGGTTCTGATGTATTCAGAAGCTGTAATTATCTGAAAAAATTTAAAGATGAGTCTTTTGAAATTCCTGAAAATGTTACATTTATAGGGGATCGTGCTTTTCAAGGTTGTGAAAATATAAGCAGCATTGATTTGCCGTACAAATTGACGTATTTAGGAGAATATGTTTTTTCAAACTGCACAGGTTTAGGCGTCATAAACATTTCTAAAAATATAAATTATATTGGAGAAGGCGCTTTTTATAACTGGTCGAACATTCAAACAATACAGATGGTCGATATTTATTCTAAGCCCTCCGGTTGGAGCCAATTTTGGGACTTGGGATGCGAAGCGGAAATAATTTGGAATGCAGATAAGATAATTACAGATTTATTTGCGTACAAATTAATAGACAATGATACAGCATACGAAGTATCAATAAGTAATAATGTTTATCAGGATGACTTACCTCCCATTCTTCAAATTCCGACTAGCTACGGCGGGCTTCCTGTTAAAAGAATATCGGATTATGCTTTCGCACTGCGCAGTTATATTTATAATGTCGAAATACCTGATAGCATTGTTACAATCGGAACCAAAGCATTTTATCTATGCCTTGATTTGGAAACAGTAACTTTTTCATCAAATAGCCAACTTAAAAATATAAAAGACTATGCTTTCAGCGGCAGTAAAATTGAAGAAATTATTATCCCTGCAAGCGTAACCGATATAGGCAAAAATGTGTTTAGTGATTGCACCAGTCTTGAGACAATTGGAGTAGAATCAAGCAGTAATAATTTCAGCTGCGAAAATGGGGTACTTTACAACAAAACAAAAAGCGAACTGATTGCATGTCCTTTAATGTATTCCGGGAACTTGGTAATTCCGACTACTGTTACAAAAATTCAAGACAGCGCTTTTGTAACATGTAATAAAATAACTTCTATCGTATTGCATGATGGTATTGAATATATTGGAGAGTATGCTTTCTATAATTGCAGCGCTTTGTCACAAATTGAAATTCCCGACAGCGTAAAATTTATAGGGTACGGTGCGTTTTTCGGTTGCAGTTCTTTGGCAAGTGTAAATGTAGAAAGTACGAATACAGAATACAGTTCGTCCAACGGGATACTATTCAATAAAAACAAATCTACTTTGATTTACTGTCCTGAAGCAAAAAGCGGAAGTGTTGTTGTATTAGACAGTGTAACAAGTATAAGCGAGAAGGCTTTTAATTCGTGTACTCTTATAACAAAAATACATATTCCAAACAGTGTTAAAATTATTGGTGACGGTGCTTTTATAAATTGTACGGGATTAACGGAAATTACATTTGACGATGTTTTTGAAAAATTATCTATCGGCGAATTTGCTTTTGAAAATTGCAGTAATTTAGTTGGCGTATCGTTGCCAATGGGTATTCAATCGTTAAGTAGGTATGTTTTCAGTAAATGTCTTAATTTAGTATATGTATATCTGCCCGAAGGTTTAGTTAGTATCGGGGAAAGAGCTTTTAGTGATTGTATGAAATTAGAAAGTATGATAATCCCCGATAGCGTAATTTACTTTGGAAATTATATATTTGATAATTGCGAAGAGCTAACCGAAGTAAAATTACCGAGCGGAATTACAGTTATAACAGAAGGCATGTTTAATATGTGTTCCAGTTTATCCGAAATCTTTATTGCTTCTACCGTTACGGACATTAAGGAATTTGCTTTTGTCGGATGTGGAGACATCGATAAAATAATCGTAGAAGAGGGCAATGAATATTTTGAGGATGAAGGAAACTGCTTAATTCGTTTAAGTGACAACACGCTGCTGCTTGGTTGTAAAAATAGCTTTATACCGGATTATGTAGAGGTTATAAATAAGTACGCTTTCTATTATGTTAAGGGATTGGCTGAAATTAAAATACCGTCTAATGTAACGAAAATAGAAAGATATGCATTTTATGCCTGCGTCGATTTGGTAAATATTCAGTTGTCAGATTCTATTATTGAAATCGAGCAATATGCTTTTGGACATTGCAGTAAATTAGAAAGTATAACTATACCTAACAATATAATAACTCTCGGCGAATCTGTATTTACATATTGCAATAGCTTGACCATTTATACAGAGTTATCCGAGAAGCCGAAAGGTTGGGATAATACTTGGAATTTATCAAATTGTGCTGTCGTTTGGGGCTGCACTTTATCTGCCGATAAAGGATATATAAATTCTTTGTTGAAAGACGAAAATAATATATCTAATATTGATAAAATAATTAAAAATCCCTATCGAGCCTATTACGATTTCGGTGGGTGGTATACCAATTCTTCTTTCACGGGAACTTCTTACGCGTCTATTAAAAATGCTCCAAATAATGTAAGATATTATATTAAATGGATTCCTCAAACGTGGACTGTGAGTTTCCAACTAAATGGCGGTTATGGTGAATATGATTCAGTAGAAGTATTAAAATATACTATATTTGAAAAGCCGCTAAGTTCACCTGCTAAGGAAAATTATATCTTTAAGTATTGGGCGCTATCCGATGATTTGAGCAAAGAGTACGATTGGGACAAGCCTATAACGGAAGATATAGTTCTTGTTGCCGTCTGGGAACTTAAAAGCTATTCGGTAGTCTTTGATTTGAACGGCGGAAATGCAGATATAAGCGAACTGACCGTGCAGCATGGCGCGACAATCAATGAACCTTCAGACGCACCTCAAAAGAGCGGATACTTCTTCAAATACTGGGCATTATCCGCAGACCTGACGAAAGAATATGATTGGCAAACGCCAGTAACGGGGGACGTTACATTGGTTGCCGTTTGGGGACAAATAACGACGCCGGACGGACTTAAATTCACTTTAATAAATAACGGCGCCGGATATGAAGTTTCAGACGGCTCGGCAAAAATCGACGGAGTAATAGAGCTTCCTTCCGCTTATAACGGAAAACCGGTAATTAAAATAGCGTCAAACGGATTCCTGAATTGCAGCAAGCTGAGCGGGATAATAATTCCTTCAAGTGTAACTGCAATAGGGAAAGACGCTTTCAAGGGAACTGCAATCTGGGATGATTCAAACGACGTCGTATATGCGGACAAATGGGTAGTGGGATATAAACTTTCAATTGGCGATTTGGTTTTAAAATCCGATACAATCGGAATAAGCGATTATGCTTTTTACGGCAAAGGAATAGTGGGCATAAACCTTCCGTCAAGTTTGAAATATATAGGTGCCAACGCATTTGAAAATTGTAATAAATTAACGGAAGTAATTTTTGCGGACAACGGCGTTTTGGAAACTATCGAAAGTTACGCGTTTGCCCGTACTGCATTGACAAGTGTAAGCATACCTGAAACTGTAAAAACAATCGGTTCCGATGCGTTTTACGATTGCGATAAATTAACGGAAGTAAATTTTGCAGACAACGGAGTTTTGGAAACTATCGGAAGTTATGCGTTTGCTCATACCGAATTGACAAGTATAAGCATACCCGAAACTGTAAAAGCAATAGGGAATTATGCGTTTTATAATTGCGATGGACTAACGGAAGTAATTTTTGCAGATAACGGAGTTTTGGAAACTATCGAAAGTTACGCGTTTGCCCGTACTGCCTTGACAAGTGTAAATATACCTGAAACTGTAAAGACAATCGGGAATCGCGCTTTTGATTCATGCAAGAACTTAACCAATATCACTGTGGAGCCTGAAAATACTGTCTATAAAAGTGACGGAAACTGTCTCATCAGAATAACGGATAATGTGTTATTAAAAGGCTGCAAAAACAGCGTTATACCGAATTACATAACCATTATAGGCGAGGGGGCTTTCAGCAATATAAGCAATTTAACAAGCATAACTATTCCTTACGGAGTGGAAGAAATCGGCGATTATGCTTTCTCATATTGCAGCAGTCTTACTTCGGTAATACTCCCGTCAAGTGTGACTGCAATAGGAAAAGATGCTTTTTACTACTGCTCAAATCTGAGCGAAATCGAGTTACCCGATTCCGTTATAAGTTTGGGAGAATACGCTTTTGGGAGATGTGAAAACTTGATTGAAGTAACTCTTCCGGATAATTTAGTTGTATTGAAGAAAAATACTTTTTACGGATGTAGCGCTCTAAGCAATATTGTCATTTCCGAAAACTTGGAAACAATAGAGAATGATGCATTTTCCGGCTGCTATAATCTGACTGTAATAAATATTCCGAAAAATGTTGTTTCAATCGGCAGAGGAGTATTTTATGACTGTCGGAATTTAACGGCAATTAACGTCGATTCGCAAAACTCGGCGTATAGCTCCGTGGATGGCGTTCTGTATGATAAATCTCAAACTGTTTTAATCTGTTATCCGGTAAAGAAATCCGGAGAAATAGCAATGCAGAGCGGAATAACGGAAATAGGCAGCTATGCGTTCTTCGGAAACGGTATGACTCAAATTATCATACCCGCATCGGTGACAATAATAGGCGATTATGCTTTCAGCGGTTGCGGAGATTTGACGGGCGTGTACTTTGAGTCCGGAAGTATGCTGATTGATTTAGGGGAAGGGGCATTCGAAGGATGCTTGAATTTAATCGGTATTATACTGCCTTTGGGTGTTACGGAATTAAGCAGTAATTTGTTTGCATATTGTGAGAATATGCTTTATGTGGGGTTTGACGGAATCTGTTATCTTGAAATAATTTCTGATACAGCGTTTTATGGTTGTTATAATCTTCTTGCATTCAGGATACCGGAAACCGTGACAAGCATCGGTAACGATGCTTTTGGAGAATGTTACTCTATTGCGGATATCACAATACCTTCCGCTGTCATGTATGTCGGTGCAAACGCATTCAGCGGCTGGTCTTCAGAGCAAACGATACGCGTCAGCTCAGAAGAAATTGCATACGGGTATTGGGATTATAGTTGGTCGGATAATTGCGAAGCGCAGATAGTATGGGAAGAAGCAATTGTTGATTACTCTTACGCTTTTGAATACAATTATATTGAGGACGAGGAAGGCAATTACGGATGGGAGATTTCAGCAGGAAGCGGATATATTCTTGAATTGAATTATGTAGTTATACCCGCTTATTTTGAAGGAATCCCCGTCATAAAAATTGCGGATTACGGATTCACTGAGTGTGCAAATTTAACAAGGGTGTTTTTTGAAACAGGTTCGTTAACGAGTATAGGGGACTATGCTTTCGCAGAATGTTACAATCTGATAGAAATAAACATACCCGCCGGAGTAACGTACATAGGAAACAGCGCTTTTCAGAATTGCGGCTTACAAAGAATAAAAATTCCCGAAAGCGTTGTATACATCGGTTGCGCTGCATTCGGTTGGTGTTATGATTTGAAAAGTATAACCATAGCTTCAGTGACGGCTTACATAGAATTGGATATTGTAGACAGCGTATACGGATTTACTTTGTATACCGACGCGGAAAGCGAGCTTGAAAATTGGGAATTCCTGAACAGCTCTGACTTTACGATATTCTGGGGTTGTACGCTTTCTGAAGATAAGAGTTATGTCATGTCCATAGAGCCTGCCAATATCTATTTTAATTCAGATGAAATATATGCGCCGCACAGAGAAGGTTATATCTTTTTGGGGTGGGCAACCACGCCGAATGGCATACCGCAATATTCCATGGAAGAACTTTATGAAATTTCAAGTTCGAAAGAAATGACATTGTATGCCGTTTGGCTTATGATTTAATTTATTCGGACAATGCCTGCACCTCATGTATTTGAGGCGCAGGCATTGTCATATTTGCAGAAACGAGGGTATTGAAAGATAAAAGCGGGAGTATACCAAACGCTCCACTGTTGTCTTGACAAAGCGTCCTGATGCCGGATAACAGCGGGAACCCCTGCAAGGGAAAGCTGCAGATAAGTCATGTGAACGCACCGCGCGTCTATGTCGCTGCAATCCATAAAGCAGTCGCGCGCATAGTTTACGCCGTAGTCGTTTTGCAAAACATCCAATGATGCGAGCAGCAGCCCGCCGCTCCCGCAACACGGGTCGTTAATCGTAATAATCTTGTTCTGTCTCACGAGAGACCTGACGTTTTCTTCCGTCAAGCTCATTTTGGCGCAGAGCTGAGAAATATGGAAGGGTGTAAAAAACTGCCCGGCGTTTGCATTCCCCTGATTATTTGACATAAACAGAGTTCCCAGATAATCGTCGAATTTACCGTTATCGTAAACCACGGACGAAAGCAAGGCGTAAATGCGGGAAAAGACGTTTGCTATCAGATTTTGTTCCGGTTTCTGATATTTCCCTATTATCTGCAAATAGCGCTTTTCACGTGCCTCCGCCTGTCTCAAGTCTACCATATTGGAAACGGCGATTGCGCCGCATTCAAATACGTCGCTGATGAGCTGGCTTTTATCGATACGGTAAGCTCCGGAATTGATGAGCTTGTTAATCTCTTCTATCGTCGGAATCGGGTAAGGGCACAGGTTATGATTTAAGCTGCTTTTCGTATTTTCAGGAGCTGCTTTGTCAGAATGTTCATCAATGAGAGTCACCTTCGGCTTTTTCAGCGTAAAATCGAATAAAAAAGAAGGAGTCATTTTTCTGCCTCCTTTTTTAAGTACAAACAGTATTGAGTTTGGGGAATCCAATCGGCTTTTTGTTCGGTCAATAAATACAACATATTATCTCCTTTGAAAGATTTTATTTTGCCTTTCGGCACAGCCGAAAAATCACAAATCGGAAAGGCTTGTCAAACGTGTCGGAAACAGATAAAGAAGAGCAAAAAGAAAAATATTGCGTAAGAAACAAGTATCATGAGAGATTTGAGCGATATTTTTCTTCGTTTTACAAGCCGCCGATTTGTGATACCCCCATAGCCGAAAGGGAAAATATCTTTAATGCAATTTGTCGTTTTTATTGGTATTTTGTCAAAATTGCGACAATAAAATAGTATATAAGTGTATATTTTGAAGTAAAAATTTATAGTTACATATTGACAAATATGAAAATTATGATATAATGAAAACATAAAATGTAATAGGAATAACTAAAAAATAAGAATTGGGGAAGGGAGGGCTACTCCGATGGGTTATTTTAAGCGCGGCAAGTCTTGATTGAGAAGGACTTTGCCGTGCATTTTTTATTTAATTATTTATTAAATCAATATTAAAACAGCTTGGGACAATACGGCAGAGAAAAGCGTTATAAAAGAAAAGGAGAGGGAAAAGTCAGTGAAAAAATTTTTAAAACAGCTGTCTAACGTACTTTTATCGATCATCGGATTTTTTATCATCTGTATCTTGGCGTATTTTGTTTTAACGGCCAGTACGGATAAGGCGAGCTGGCATACGGAAGAAGAACATATCGAGCGGGTATCGGAACGGGTGCAGGAACAAATAAAAGACTGGTCATATGCAGACGGAAAAAAATATGAGGGCTATGAATTGTATCCGTTATACAATGAAAAAGAAGAATTAAAATATTTTTTGATTGAATTTGAGCCGTATGGATTTGTTTTTGTACGCATATTGGATGAAGCCAATCTCGGAATAATATCTTGCAGCGGGAGCAGAAGCTTATATCAAAAATCGACTGAATATGGGGAAGAAAATTTGTGGTCTCCATATACAGTAGATGAGACGCTTCCTCCCGAATATAAGGACAAAGATATGCAATGGATATTAGATGAAAACGGCGAAAGAATTGAATATAACAGAAGTCCTTATTATGTAACGGGGAATGAGGAAGAGAGAAAATATCTGTTATCAGGAAGTTCAGGATATATTTGTGCGGTCAAAAGTGGTGACTGTTATTTGAATTTGATTGGGGGCAATACCATAGATATTTCTGCAGGCGACTTATTGAAAGCGCAGCCAACAATAAATATTATGTTTATCGCACATGTACTTTTTGATTTATGAAAATAAAAGGAGAAATAATATGAAAAATTTAGATAAAAGAACTTGGATAAGTATTTTTATAATCGTTTGTTGTATTTCCATCTTTATAATAATTTTGTTTAATGTAAAAAATATTGATAAAATCTCTGTTTTTGCCGAAGAAAAGGAAGAAATATATACAGATGAAAAATATTATTTAGAGGCAGAATCTTTAGGTAATATGGTTCAAAATAAAATGAATCTTTTAGCAAGCGGCGAGCGGAGCAATAATGCTGTTTTAATTTCAGGTACTTCAAATAATTTTGCGAAGTACCCTATAAGCGATTTTACTAATATAAAATATATTCCCAACGCATATTATTTTTTGATTAATCCATGGCACCATAATAATGATATGTCTGATAATGCCAGTGGTACATGTACGACTGTCGCTATGCAGTTATTACTGGGATATCATAATTATTATTCAGACAGAAGGTTGATTCCTGAGACGGGAGGAAATTATAACTTTTTAGCACAAGATTACGGGGATATTTATGGTAGCCCAGCATTTCAAAGAGCAAATATACCAAGTCAAGAGAATAATGCCAATAAAATTGGAATGGGATGTCAGAGAATTGGAACAGCTAATGGAGTTTATAGCGCTTTATTTGATTTAACATGGAATGCACATTGGGCTGGTGTAGGACAAGCTATTCCATTGGTAAAAAACGGAGCAACGAAATTCTTGGAGACCTATTCTCCAACCGATGCTAGAAATGGCGTATCAATGTCTTGGGGATTAATAACCCTACATACAGTGATCTCCGAATTAGAGGCTGGTCGGCCAGTTATGTTAGGAATGCATCCGTTAAATGATGGTTCAAAGTTTCATGTTGTTATTGCTTATGGACGTGCTAGATTAGACGGAGTTGATGGTTTTTTGGTGCATTATGGTTGGGGTAAGTCGGCCACTCAAGTTTGGGTTCCAAGCGATTGGTTTGCCTTTCAACTTACAATGTCAGTCGATCATCAACATAATCTAATCGATACAGGTAAAATAATAAGAAATACGCATCGGGAGTTGATATGTAGTGAATGTGGTTTTAAAACGGTTGATAATCTATATAAGATTTTAGATTCTGCAATCGTAGGAGTTAATTATCCGTTAACAGATGTTATTTCGATTCCTAGTTCAATAAATCTATATTTTGAAAATACCGCCTCTTTTAATACAATACGAATAACGGAAATTGCCCAATCAGCATTTAAAAATCAAGACCAGATAAAGGAACTGGTTTTGCCAAGTACTATAACCATCATCAATTCTTCAGCCTTTGATGGTTGTACAAATTTAGAATATATTAATTTACCGAAATCATTGGAAAAAATTGGTAAGTTTGCATTTTTGCACTGTGAGAAATTAAAAGAAATAAATATACCATCTAAAGTAAAAATCATAGAAGAATCATCATTTTCTTCATGTTTTAATCTTACTCAAGTTACTTTTAATAATGATAGCCAATTACAGTCAATAGAAAATGGTGCATTTAGTTTATGTATAAATTTATCTGAAATTATTATTCCATCCAGTGTACAAAAAATAGGCAGTGAAGCATTTAGCGCTTGCAATAAAATAGCTAGCTTTACAATTCCTAACAGTGTGGAGACAATAGGAAGCGCGGCATTTAAAGGATGGGGATATAAACAAATTATTTATGTCGAAGATCGTTTAGGTCCCCCTGATGAAGGATGGGCATTATGGGATAAAGAATGCAATGCAAAAGTCTTTTGGTTACATTCTTCCTATACTGCAGGATTAAAATTTACATTAACAACAAATGTAAATGGTGAAAAAGTTTATCAAGTTTCAGCAGATACTGATTTAGATAGTGAAAATGTTATAATTCCTAATAATTATGGTGGGTATCCGGTTACTATTATTGCAAATAGTGCGTTTTATCAAAATAAAAATATAAGAACTATATATATTCCAAATACTATCGAATATATTGAAAGGCAAGCTTTTGCAGAATGCTCAAATTTATCGATTGTTTCTTTTCAAGAAAATAGTCAATTACTATCTATAGGTGGTTCAAGCGAAGTAATATATGGTGCTTTTTATGATTGCGAATCTTTAAAAAATATAAATATACCTGCAAGTGTAGTGGAAATTAAGTCAAATGCATTTGCATATTCGGGATTAGAAAAAATAAATTTTGAAAGTGATAGTCAGTTAGAAACCATTGGTAGTATGGCTTTTTCAGACTGCGAAAACTTAACAAGTATTAAAATTCCTAAATCAGTTGTAACTATTGATAAAAATGCATTTTATTACTGCGGAATAGTTGAGATTGAATTTGAGGCGGACAGTAAACTGAAAAATATTATGTCTTCAGCATTTTGTGGAAGTAAAATTAAAGAAATTACTATACCAGAAAACATAACTAAAATTGAACATAATGTATTTTCATTTTGTAGTCAGTTAGAAAAAATTGAATTGCCAGAAAACTTATTAAATATAGATGCAGGTGCATTTTCTTTTTGTTATAAGTTATATCAAATCAATATTCCTTCTAGTGTCAAACATGTTGCAAAGGATGCATTTGATTACACCAAATTATGGGAAGATGCTACAAATAATGAAGTATTTTATGTTGATGGATGGGCTATTAAAATAAAAGGAACAATACCTAATAAAGTAGTTTTATCTAAAGGAACTCGCGGAATTGCTGACAGAGCATTTGACGGAAATACAGAAATCACAAGCATCATAATGCCCAGCGGAATGATTGTCGGCTCCGAAATTTTTGATTCTGAAGCTACATTGACAGTTTATGCGGAAGATTTGACTCAACCAGAAGAATGGGCAGAAAATTGGAATGCTTCTAGTCAACCGGTATATTGGGGAAGTGAATTATCATCGGATGGCAATATCTACAGATTGAACAGTACGGAAGACGGATATATATTGCATGGTTTTGAAGAAACTAAGACTACCATTGCTATACCGTCCGTATACAAAGGCATGCCAGTCAAGGAAATCGCAAATTCAGGATTTAAAGATTTTACATTGCTTACCGAAATATCAATTCCTGAAGGCATAGAAAAAATCGGAAATGAAGCTTTTTATAAGTGTACTAATTTAACTAATATCGTATTGCCCGGCAGCGTTACTACAATAGGAGCAGGTGCTTTTGCTTTATGTCCTATAACTGAAATTGAAATACCCAAAAATGTTACGGTAATTTGTAATAAGGCATTCGCATATTGCACGGATTTGGTTACAATAGAATTTGCGACGGGGAGCAAACTGGAAAGCATAGGTGACAGTGCCTTTACCGGATGTACCAACCTCGTTGACTTTACCATACCTGAATCCGTAACCGAAATAGGTGAACAAGCATTTTACAAATGCTCAGCATTGAAAAAAATGTCAATTCCGGCGGGCGTTACAATAATTGAAAGTGAAACATTTTCAAAGTGTACAAATCTGGAGGAGATACTTTTTGCGGAAAATGCATTATTGGAAATTATCGAAAATTACGCATTCGGTGACACAAAAATAGCTGAGGTCACTTTACCCGCCAATTTAAAATATTTGGATGGAACGGCTTTTGCCTATTGCGGACTCGAAATACTTACGATAGAAATATCAGAAGATAATAATGAGATAATAGAATTATCCGGCAAATATTTAGGGATAACTTATGACGATTACAATAGTTTAAAGCGCATTTATCTTAGCAACCCATCTCGTTTGGAAGATTATAGAACAGCCGAGGGGTGGTCTTATTATTCAGATATTATATTTGCAAAACTTGTGGATGTAATTGACAGCGTATTCATTACGAATGCAGATATGGCGGAAATAAATCTTAATTACCATCCGGCAAAAACGCTGCTTACGAATTATCGCTTTTTGGATTATTACAGCCTGAGTGAGAATGAATTAATGGAAGCGTATGAAAAATATGGAGAATGGATTACGTCTATAATTTATATTGCCAATGATGAGATATATGATGAAAGTCAAATAGCGGAATATTTAATGACAGCTCAGGAACTGTTTGAATCTGTCATAATAATGACACCTGACCGAATGTTCCTTATGGATTATCCGGACGTCTATGCCAGTTACGTGAATTATTACAGCCTAGGAGTAAGAATCGGAAAGCAATATATGGTGGAAGCCGAAATGGATGAAAGCGGGGAACTAACGGAATATATCAATAATTTCGTGGAGAATTATGGATATTTCCCCATTATAGCCCCCGAAACATACAAAAACAACGTATTCTTCCTGATGGGAATATCTGATGTACTTGGCGTACCGGTAAAAGTATTGACGATGAAAGAAGAAATTGAACCAGCTTTAGAGACAGGCGAACTTGGAAAATGTCTGATATTGGATATTACCCATATGGAGAGCGTTTATTTGGCACAGGGTCAAATATTTGATTTATTTCTCCAATATGAGTATGACCTTGCCGATTTATACATTTTCGATAGTGACAGAAACGCATTATTCGATATCACAAAATATACAAATCACGTATTTTTTTATACGCTTAACTATGACATACTGCCGTATTACAATTACGTCGATGATTATTATATTGATTATAATGATTATCTTCAAGCCGACACATTGACTTTCTGGAATGAAAAAGACTATGAACAAAGCGAAGAGCATTGGAATGACTGGAAATCAATTTGGGAAGGATGGGGATATCAATTAGATTTTGATAACTGGAGCGTATATTGGAATGAGGTTTGGGTATACGGTGAAGACGCTTTTGTCATGGATAACTTTTATCTGGTAAATTATATAGTCGGCAGATATTAAGTAAAAGAAAAAAAGAAAGCAAGAGGTCGGTTAATTCCGACCTCTTGCTGTTTGCATGACGTTACTTTCCCGGCAAATAGAATTTACCGTTTAACTGAATTTTAGAGCCGACGCAGTCAGGCATTCCCGTTTTGCATGCGCGCAGGATTAACTTGTTGTTCACGGGTTCGGATTTCGGGATATTGCCGTCGAGAAACTCGTCTTCTCCGTGTATATGCAGTATTTTAAAGCCTTTATTGACGAGGTAAGAGCTAAACTGCCATTTTTTCTCAAACATACCGCAGCAGTCCATAATGACAGATAAATCCTTATCGGGGTAGTAAGCTGTAATTCTGTAATAATTGTTCATGTTGTTCTCCTTATAGGCGTTAAGCCGCCTGTTTTAAATTTTTTAACTGTTTCTTTGCGTAAGGCAGCCAGACTTTATTGACATAACGTAAAACGTCTTCCGTCGGTCTGCTGTTGTTCAGTCCGTAACATTGCAATATTTTTTTCATGGAGAGCGAATATTCAACCGTAACAAACGGCGTGTCGGGTTCCGTAACGCGGCGGACAAAGAATATCAGGCTTTCTTCGCGGATAAATCTTTGGTCGTAATTCATACGTCCTACGCAGTGGTTCAATAATTCGCCTTCCCGAATCAGGTCGGACGGCGACTTGGCAATAAAGACAATGTAATTCTCGTTTTCCATTCCCTGTAATCTCAGATACTTCTCGGCAACGGAAGCGAATTGCGCGTAAAGCTCTTTGCGTTTCTTTTCGTTTTCAATCGCCATTGCCGTGGCATATTGGTCAATGCGGATATCATGCAGGCGTTTGAAGTCGCGGGGGAACCGGTTTTTCTCCTCCGACATATCGAGACCGAGATGGTTGCAGGCTTTGACGTAATCGAGGTAAGTGTGCGCATTGGTCTTTTGGGCCGCGAGATAATCGATAAAGCGCTCCCGTTCCTTGCCGGTAAACATTTCAAGTAAACAGCTTAAGTTGCGGTCGTTTTTCAGTTTCAGTTTCGCTTCGCGGTAAGACTGAATAATATCGAGCGGCTTGCCCGTGCGGTAGGCACGTAAAATAACGTCAATATAGTATCTACGGTTGAGCAGGGCTTTTTTGTTTGCAATCAGCCATTTATAAAAGCGTTTGTCCTTGCCTGTCTTTTCCAAAATGAGCTTGCTGTTTGCAAACTTGCCAAGTCCCGCTTTCACGAGATATTCGAGCTGCGGATATCGGATATAGGTGCGCAGGTAGGAGATGATGCAGGGCGGTTTTTGAATATCTGCTGCCGAATAACGGAACTCCCGTAATGTCAGGGCGAACTCCGGATTGACGACTTTCGCCCACGGGTTGTAGTATTTGAATTCTGCGGGGTACCACTTGCCGTCGTTGTAGTAAGGACGTCCGTAAGCATACTTGAATCCTTCGTCAAACCAGCCGACGCGGTATCCGCCCATGAATGCGTATTCCATATCCCGCACGAGACACTGAGCCGACAATACGCCGTGAACGGCGACTTGCTTTAAGAGCCGTTCTTTTTGGTTCCTGTTTCTTACCGCCACCGTGATTTTGACAAGCTCTTTCTTTATCGTCGTAAGATAGGCGTAAAAGCGCAAGCCTTTCTGTGCGGGGCAACTTTTCTTATCCGTTGCGCGGATTTTCTTTTCTATGTATTTGGGAATTTGTCTGATAAATTTTTCATCCATAATATCACCTCAAAATAAAACACTCTCCGAGTAAATCGAAGAGCGTAAGCAAGACGTCGCGATTGAAAGCGTCTGTCATATCGGGCTCTGACGGAGATTCGGAAGAAAGTATTTCGCCCGTGGTTTCGTCTATCATAGCGCCTTGTATGTTGCTTATGCCGGAAGTCTCGCAAATAGCCGGCTGACAGTCTTGACTTAGTTCCTGCTCACGGTTTTGCCGTTCTTCTTCCTCTGCAAGCTCCGCAAGTATTTCGCGTTGTTCTTCTTCCGAAGGCGGCTCGTCTTCGTCATCGAACTGTTCGGGTTGCGGTTCTTCTTCCGCTTGTGGCTGTTCCTGCACAAAATCGAATAAGGACATTTGCGGTTTGGACGGGGCGGCAGGCTTCGGCGACTTTGCTTTGACCGGTACTTCAGGCTTATATTCCGTACCGTCTTCGCTGTAAAGCGTGCCTTGAATGCCGTCCTCCTCAAAATAGTGAACAGCCCAGCCGAATACGACGCTGTCCTGTATGCAGGCGGAGTTGGTACCTTTTTCCGCTTGCTTGCGCGCTTCATCGCAGGCATATTTCATAAATCCGTCCAGCGTCTTACGGTTTATAAGCCGTTTTCCGTCTTTCTCTGCGGGTACGCCGTTGTTGATTTTCTCCGCAAGGGTTTCGCTTGCGGTTTCTTCAAGGTACGCCTTTATGAGTTCCTGTTCTTTGTTTTTTGTTTCGAGGTTGAGTTTCATAATTCCTCCGTATTCATAATCTCCATGCAGAGCATAAACCCGGCTTTGAAAGCAAGCGCATAGGACTGTTCGAGCAGAAAGTCGTAATTGAACGAAACGACGTCTACATAGGCGTCCAATGCTTCCGCGCCGCCGTCGGATAAATATTCCTTGATTGTTTCGTATGCCTGCACTTCTTTTTCGAGTTGTTCTGAAGGCAGAGTCAGATTGATTTCTTCGCGTTTGGTTTTGGAAAGTTCCTGAATAATGGATTTCATGCTATTGTCTCCTTGTATGAAATAGAAAAAAGTAAAAGGCGGGAGAATCCTAAAAGGGACACTCCCGCCAGATGCCGGCGAGGACTTCTTTTTTTGTTACGGGAATAATTCTCCATTCGGGCTGAATCAGTTTTCTGCCCGTTTCCCGTTCATCCGGCGGGGAGCCGATGAAGTAATACAAGATTTTCAGAGCCTGCGGATAAGTATAAGTCATAAAGTATCGGATATATTTTTTGGAGCCACGCTCTTTATAGCAGATTTTATAACCGAAGTTTCGCATGGAATCTCCTTTAATCGGTGACGGTAAAGCCGCAGTCAAGGATAATTTTTTTGGGAAAAGCAATTCTTTTTTCCCAATCGAGCCAGCGCCCGTCGGTAAGCCGCGAAAGCAGTATCGTTCCGCCTTCGGGATACTGAAGGAAAGCGTTTCGGGGGAGAGTAACGGTTAATTTCTTTGCGGCGTTCAGCCGTTTCAAGGCGGCTGCACGTCGGCGCTTGTGCTCGTGACGCACGCGGCATTTTCTCCGCCATTCCAATGCGTTTTCGTTGGCTACGGGAGAGAGCAGGTTGAGTATGGATACGGGGCAATCGTAATAACACGGTTCCATATCTTCACTCATGTCCTTATATCCGAAATCTCCGTTTTCTATCGAAGTCAAAACAATCAGCGCCCAAATTTCACCTGTATCCGTCGATTTCATTGCCGCGTAATAAGTTGTGCCTACCAGAGCGTCTTTGACGATTGTAGCCCATTTAGTATCTGTCCCGAACTTGTAGCGGCATTCTTTCAGTCTGTCAATCTTTCCGTTTTTATATTGCGTTGCTCCGTAATACGTCCAGCCCATAATCATTTGTCCTCCCGGCAGTCTTTCAGGTATTGTTTGACGGCTTTTTCCAATCCGCGCAGAAGCCGCTTGTCCGCATTGATTTCGTCAACGGACAGACCGAGCGCGTCAACGGTATCTTCCAAGTCCAAAGTAATGCAGTATTCGTGGTTGGCAAGTTCGGTATAGAACATATCGTAGATAAAGCCGTATCCCGTCAAATCTGCGGCAATGGCATTCCGCCGTTCTTTCTCGTGACGGTCTAACATTTCGTGAAAAGCCTTATGGTCGCTCTTGCGGATATAACAGCCTCCGCCGATGGAATAGATTTTGTCGGTATCGTTTTCCGTCAAGCCCCAAGCCTGCATCATTTCGGCAAATTGCTTGTTGCCGAAAGCCGCGCCCAAAGGGAATGCGTTGAATTCTGCCTGTTGTCTGTTTTTCAGGTCTGTGTATTTGTTCATTGTCTTAACTCCTCAATATAATTTGTAAATCCGGATATGCTTGCGCCGTAAATTGTAGTCTTTGCGGAATTTCTGCAACGCTTCTCGCAAAGTGTAGTACAGGTAGCAATGCTGAAAGTACCGTCCGTAATCGTCGCGGTATTTCAGAAACAGCATGCCTTCCGAATTATAGTAATAACAGATTGTACGTTTCATTTTTCCAGCCTCCCGTAAATATCGTCTGCGTAATAGGTGCAGTTGAACCAATTAAAAAGGGCGTGACATTTCACGCCCTTGTAGTCCACGATATAGTCGTTGTTCCCGACTTCTTCCAACACAGTGATTTCGTCCATTGCCCCGTCAAGGGAATGGATATGTGCGAGTGTTTGAAACGGTTTCATTTTACATCCTCCTGTTCGCAATAATCTTTAAGGTCGGAGACGTCGCGCAGGGGAGCCGGCGTATCCAAGGTACCCATACAGTAGTCGTAGTCATAGTAGTCCGATGCGTCCTGCAAGGCGTGTAAAATATGCTCTGCGAGAAAGAAATTGTCCCGGTCGTATTGTACTTGGCAAAGTCTTTTAACGCCTCGTAGGTAGTAATGCAGTCGTTCTGAGCGGACAGTTCGCTTGCCGCTTCTTGGAAGCCTTTTCGGTATAATTCAGCGATTGTCATATTTTTGTTCCTCCGTGAATTGTTTGTATTTTGTATGTTTTGTTCAGCCGGTTAATTTGAATGTTCATCGTTGACTCCTTATTCGATTTCCTGCTTGTATAATTTAATATACGAGTGTCGGGAATAATTGTCGGATACGTACCAAAATAACGACTGCGTGTTTTGGCTGTCTATGTTGTTTTTGAAAGTAAAGTCTTCGTTTATTTGTTTGTTTTCATCGAAAGCTTCCGAACCCACCCAGCTCAGTTCCGCGTTAAGTTCGTCTCGAATCAGTTCGTCGAACTTTTTGCGTGCGTCTTTGAAGTCGTGAAACAGGTAGGTCTCCACGTCTTCCCAAGTGTCGGAAGCCCAGTCGAATAATACGATATAAATTTCATTTTTCATAGCCGGACTCCTTAAGCGGTGCGTACAAGTCCGCCGTATTGCGGCTTAAAGCAGATACCGCCAATCTCGGAACAGCAGTCATCGTCTACGTTTTTAACGTAGGCGCAGGCATAACCGTCAGCAAGTTCGTCGCGTTCCGTCTGCCATTCGTCTTCATAGTCCGATACATACAGGAAAGCGAGCAGTTCTCCGAATCCCGTATAATCGTGGATTACGTGATAGACAAGCGCATCATATTGTTCTTCAAATTCTTTGACATAAGATTTTTGTTTGTCCGTAAGCCAATAGAGAAAGCCGCCGTTTTCCGACAGGTGCAAAATATCTTCTTCCTCAAATGCTTGTATAATGTTGGGATTGAGTTTTAACATCTTCATTCTTGCGATTGCTTCTTCTTTCTTTTTTGCTTTTTCGATTTTCATGGTAATTCTCCTTTTTAATAATCTTTTAAAGTAAGGTATTCCTGTTCATAGTATTCGTCGATAGCGTTCCCGACGTCGGGAAGGAAAGAGCAGTCTGCTTTTTCATGCCACCAACAGAGTTTTACACGGTCGTCCGCCGTGTCGATGTAGATATTCGGGCCGCCTACGGCTACCGTAATTTCCACGCTCTTGTAGTTGCCTCGCCCGTCAATGCGATACTACACGTCATAGCAGTTCTTTGAGAGATAATCCCAAATGGAGCGGGCCTCCAAGTCGTCTGCGTCGTACGTTTCGCCGCAGGAGTTGCAGGTATAATCGTGTTCGTCCGCATCGTAATTATCTTCATTCCATTCAAAGACGGCGTTGCATACAGGGCAGCGGTACATTCTGCCGTCGCAGTACGCCTCGATTTCGTTTGCAATGCTCTTACAATATTCTTCGTTGCTCATTGTTTCACCTCGTATTCGGGATTGTTTTCGCAGCCGTTATCGTCGCATTTACAGCAATCGCCGTTGCAGCGGTTTGCTCTGTCGCAGTATTCATAGTGTCTGCAAGCCATACAATATTTTTTGCTGTCTTTTTTGCAGGGTACCATTATGCCGCCTCCTCAAATTCGTCCGGATACACGCGCTCGTACATGACGCCGTATTCAAAATACAGTCTGTCATGCTTGTCGGTCATAAGGTCATACGTAACAATGTTGATACGCCCTCTGTCCGTTACCGCAACCTGTATCTCCTTCTTGTCAAGGTCAATGCCTACGATATTGAAGGTGATAAACGCTTCGCCGTCGTAGAGTTCGAACTCGGACAGATAATACTTCCGAAATTCAGTTAAAGAGGAAACTTTGTTCATAGGATAAAACCTCCGAAATATTATTGCCTTTCGGCAGGGGGAGGAGAAGCACCGGACGAGATAAACTCTGTTTCTTTAATTTCTGAAAGACGGAAGTCAACGAACAGAAAAAAATATTGTGTTGCCGTAAAAAAATTTTCAGGACAAGAAAAAAAGCCGTACAGGTTTCCTGTACGGCTTAAAAAAACAAATATAAAATCTTCCGCAATATTTTTTTCCGTTTACTTCCGCGAGAACTGTGCTACGATGACCACAACGAAACGGCAATATTTCGGAGAAAAATTACAAAAACACAATATATTGTGGCATAAAAAAAGACCGTGTACAACCCCTTGGGGTTCAACACGGTCTAATGTGGCGGAGAAGATGGGATTTGAACCCATGCATCACGTTTATTTGCGATCTACTCCCTTAGCAGGGGAGCCCCTTGAGCCACTTGGGTACTTCTCCAATTGTGCTGCCGAACGAAGTCGGCTTGATTATGATAACACAAAAATCGGAAATAGTCAAAGCCTTTTGGCAACAAGAAACGAAAAATTTTGGTTTGTTTTTGCTGCGGCGGCAAGGTTAGAGGATATTAAAATATTTTTGCGTTTTTTGACAACTACCGTCACATCGACATGAATTTTGCAATATTATGAAAAAAATGGTCGATATGAAGCGGTAAAAAGGAATAAAAATAAAATTCGAGTGTTTGAAAAATTGACAATCCGTTTGATTGTTGATAAAATAAATAAAACTTTTAAAACTTCGGGGGATTTGCAAATGTTCAATAATAAATATTTTATTTTTATTTCCTCTTGATTGCGCAGGCTTTCGCCTGCGTTTTTTCTTTATTCTGTTTCACGAAAGATAAAACATTTGAAAAATATTTCAGCCAAGCGACTGTACGTCGCTTAAAATAAACCAAAAAATAAAAAAGGAGAGAGAAAAATGAAAAAGAAAAAGGCATTGATGATTGTTTTGGCGGTGTTGGCGTTGGGGCTTGCGGGGCTTATGCTGTCGGGGTGCGACGGCGACAAAGAGCTTGCCGTGCCCACGGGGCTTGAAATCACAAACGACGTGTTGACTTGGAAGGCTGTGGAGGGAGCTGACGGCTACACGGTGGAAATCAACGGAGAGGAGTACAAAACGCAAACCAACAGTCTGGATTTGTTTGAAATCACAAACGAATACGGCACGTATGAGATAAGGGTAGCCGCCGACAGCGTGACGGAGGGTGTGTTAAGCTCCGACTGGTCGGAGCAAACAAGCCTGACTCTGACCATACCCGACTGGTTCGGATTTTTGCCGACCGACGACGGAAAGGGTTGGGAAACGGCAGTTATCGACGCGGCCAAAGCGCAAGGCAAGCTGATTATCCCGAGTTTTTTCGACGGCAAAGCCGTCGTCAGGGCAAAAGGTTTCAACAATTGCACAGGTCTCACGGGCGTCATCTTTCCCGACACGGTGGAGTACATATCGGGATTTGAAAATTGTCGAATGCTCACGCGCGTGCGCTGGTCGGCAGGGCTTAAAAAGATAAAATTAGGCGCTTTTGACGGTACGGCATTGGAGACGCTTGTTCTGCCCGAGGGGGTGGAAATACTTGAAAACGCTTTTAAAAATTGCACCGAGCTTAAAAGCGTGAGTCTGCCCTCTACGCTTACAAAAATAGGAAACTCTTACGGAGTGCCGCCTTTTAGCGGCTGTCACAGCCTTGAAAGCATAGAAATAGCGGAGGGCAACGAGGTTTACGCAAGCGACGGCAACTGTATCATGCGCAAGGCGGACAACACGCTTGTGTTAGGCTTAAAAGCGAGCAAAATCCCGTCTTACACCGAGCACATAGGGAGCCACGCTTTTTGTGACTCGGGCGCGGAAAGCATAGCTTTGCCCGAGGGCGTGACTTCGATAGGAGACTATGCTTTTGCCTACAACGACCGTTTGAAGGAAATAGCTTTGCCGCAAAGTCTCACAAGCATAGACGGGTACGCCTTTTCCTGTTGCTTTGCGCTTGGCAAAATAGCAATCCCCGACGGCGTGACCGAATTGCCTTACGGACTTTTTTCCTGGTGCACGGAGCTTAAAGATGTCGCTCTTGGAGCAAAGACCGAAAAAATCGACACGAGCGTTTTCAGGCTGTGCGGAAAGCTCGAAAGGATAACAGTATCCGAAAGCAATGCGCATTTCAAAAGCGCAGCCGACGGCAGATTTTTGCTGAATAAAACGGGCGATACGCTTGTTTTTGGTTGCAAAGACGGAGCAATCCCCGACGGCGTGAAAAAAATAGGGGAAAAAGCGTTTGAGGGCAGAACGGGTTTGAAAGAAATAGATTTCAACGAAGTCGAGGAAATAGGAGAACATGCTTTTGCCATGTGCGCGGGGCTTGATCGGCTCAAGCTCACGTCCGCTGTCAGGACAATAGGGGTAGGCGCGTTTCAAAACTGCATAGGTCTGTCCACCGTCAGAATACCCGACGGAGTGCAGTCAATCGGCAGCGCCGCGTTTGTATGCGCGATACAAAAAATAGCTGAATCGGGATCGATGACAACAATTGATGGCATAGTAAGAGCAGTTCCGCTTGTGCTGGTTGTGCCGGAGAGCGTGGAGCAGTTTTCGATTGGCGGCAGCTATACCGTATATACGGCATATTCTTCACTTCCGACGGGTTGGAGCGTATATCCCGGCAGCGTTGCGGTGTGGGGGTGCGAGCTTGGTTATGACGACGACGGCTTGCCCTACGTCCTGTCCGCTCCCAATACTTTCAGCGGAGACGGTATGCCCGATTTGTGGTATACGGCGATTGAGGGAGACGGATATTTAATGCACGTGCGCGACGGCTTCCGTTTTGCGGGCTGGGCAACTGAACCGAATGGAGAGGCGGCGTTCCTCTCGTTTGAAAAGAGCTTTGAGTTCGAGCCGCTTGGCGCAAATGAGGAAGAAAAATTTTATTTGTACAAAAAGACGTTTTACTTGTCCGCCTCCATGACGGAAGAGCAGTGCAAGGAGGCAGCCCTTTCGGGGGCGGAGAGGCTTTACGCCGTGTGGGAAAAAATTTAAATTCAAGCCGAAAGGCTGAAAATATATTATTTAAAAAGGAGAAACAAAAATGAAAAAGAACACAAGAAAAATGAGAACGTTGGCTTTGACGCTTGCCCTTTGTCTGGCATTGGTCTGCCTTGCGCCCGCCGCGCTTGTTTGCGCCTCGACCGATTTAGAACCGCTTGCACCGTTGGTTTATGAAAACATTTATTATTTCAGCGATTATTACTACGCAAGCAATTTTTACAATCAGGTTTTGCTGAACATACAGGGTGTGAACAGCGTTCATTTCGAGCAAATTGAGATTGAAGGACTGAATACGCTGCAAAACATGTACAGCTTAGGCGTTTTTAACAGTGTGGAAGACTCGCTGGTGATAATGGAGCTGAGAAGTATGAGTCAAGAAAATTATGCTTTGCTTGAAGACATTTTTGACGTCATGAAAAGCAACGGATGCAAAATTATGTTTATCAACGGCGTGGAGGAGGTCAAAATGCTGCCTATGTGGCAGAGCGACTTTTACTCGACGTTCTCCAACAGATTTCTGAGATACGTGGACATTCACGTAAATCTGGATATTTTCAGCGTATTTATCGATACCATATTCAAGATGTACGAGGATGACAAAAGTATGGACAGCGTTACGATTCTGCTTGACGGCAGCTTTTTGTGGAACGAATTGTCGTATTACGGCTTTCCGTGGTACATAGAAGGTTGGGAATACAGGGCTAATGACAACAATTATTACGCCGGAGATACCTTTGACTATCATATACTGAGATATATCCGTTATTATATGCAGGAAGCAGGCGGGTATAATTCGTTGTTAAAATTTATGGAAGATAATAATATAAAAATTTTCTGTTATGAAAAAAACGATTATGACGATTATTATATGAATCTGCTTACGGGAGAAATTTATCACACGGACGGACGGGACAGCTATGAACTTGACGAAGCGGCGGCAAACGAGTTTGTTTTTGCAATCGGAACGTCGTTCAGGGGAAAAGATTACGTTGACGAGTGGATGAATTCTTTGGTCGAATACATGGAAAGGGAGGCATGGTATTTTCCCGTTTATTTCTACAACGGCAGTGATTTGACAGTGGACAACGCTCCGTCCGAATTTTATGAAATTCACGGCACAAACTATTTTGAGTTTAACATTTTGCCCGACAT
>ULVQ01065669.1_pt1 | contig 38147 bp, 35 predicted proteins | sample 1959591 | NCBI WGS metagenome assembly ULVQ01 (sample SAMEA4835790, study PRJEB28245) | human gut metagenome | biome: gut microbiome; material: fecal sample | place: Denmark | collected 2008
GTATCGGCACTTAGAATTATGCGGTATTGCCTTATATTTTTTATGCGAAAATGGACGGTCAGCTCTCTTAAATTATCAAACAGCCAAAACCTGATCTACCGGGCTTGCTGCTTTCCTTAACACTCCTTTTTGTAGATAGAGACAAGTCGTCCACAGGGCAGTGCTTTAACAACTGCATGTAAAAACAAAAACGTTCCCCGGAACCATTCTGCCCTAACAGCAAACCAGTTCCGGGGAACGTTATATTATATTTTGTTTTGGCTTACCGGGTCAGCCTATCGGCTCGACTTCCGCTACGCCGCAAAAATTAGTACTTCAGCTTATCCAGGGTATCCTTGTACGGGGTATCGGCAGCGGTCTTCATCGTTGCCTGTGCCTTGTACTTGTTCAGCATCATTGCGCTGCGGGCAGGATCAGCCAAAGTGCCGGCACCGGCAATGCAGCCGCCGGGGCAGGCCATACCTTCCAGCAGATAGCCGTTGTACTTGCCGGCAGCAGCCAGCTGCATCATCTTCTTGCATTCTGCCAGGCCCTGTGCGGAAACGACCTTCACTTCGCGGGTCGGGTCTTCCTTCTTGATGACATTGACGACCGCCTGTGCAACACCGCCGCTGACGGCAAAGCCGCGGCCGTCGGCACTGGCATTGTTGAAGTTATCATTCGGGTCATCCGGCAGGTCATCAAAGTTGATCTGCTTGGCTTCAAACATGCCCATCAGTTCTTCAAATGTCAGGACAAAGTCAACCTCGCTGCGCACACTGTGGCGGCTGGCTTCCAGCTTCTTTGCGGCGCAGGGGCCGACAAAGCAGATGCGGGCTGCGGGGTGATCCTGCTTCAGCAGGCGGGCAGTCAGCACCATGGGGGTCATAGCCATGCTGATGCAGTCAGCAAACTTGGGGAAGTTCTTCTTGGCCATAACGCTCCATGCCGGGCAGCAGGAGGTTCCCATGAACGGGTGCTTGGAGGGAACTTCCTCCAGGAAGTCATGCGCTTCATCAATGGTGCACAGGTCAGCACCGATGGCAACTTCTGCAGTGTTGGCAAAGCCCAGGCGCTTCATGGCCTCGCGCAGTTTGGCGGGGGTCATGTTGGGGAACTGGTTGACAAAGGCAGGTGCCACGATGGCGATGACTTCATCTCCGCGCTTGATGGACTGGATCAGCTGGAAGATCTGGCCCTTATCCACGATAGCGCCGAACGGGCAGTTGACAAGGCACATACCGCAGGATACGCACTTGTTGTAATCAATATCTGCGCGGCCATGCTCGTCAGAACGAATAGCACCAACGCCGCAAGCCTTGGCGCAGGGGCGCTCCACCTTGACGATGGCGTTGTACGGGCAGGTGGTTACGCAGCGGCCGCACTTGATGCAGAGATCCTGATCAATGTGACTGCGGCCATTGCGGAAGCTGATTGCCTTTTTGGGGCAGACCTCCTGGCAGGGGTGAGCCAGGCAGCCCTGGCACATGCTGGTAACCTTTATGATCTTTTCCGGGCACTTGTTACAGGCAAACTTGATAACGTTGATCAGCGGCGGCTCATAGTACTTGTCAGCAATTACGCTGTGCTCCAGGTCTTCGGTAGCGGAAACGCTCTCGGTAACCGGGCGCAGAGAAAGGCCCATAGCCAAACGGATGCGTTCAGAAACAATCGCTCTCTCCAGGAAGATGCTGCTGCGCAGCGAAGAGTCCTCGCCGGGCATGATCTTAAAGGGCAGGTCCCGGATTTCCTTCGCGTAATCTGCCATTTCATTGCTCTCATAGGACATGCGGGCAACTTCGGTAAATACCTTGCGCCGAATGTCGGTTACAGGGGTATAAATGCCTCTCATTGTGCTTATGCTCCTTACACAAAACTTCTAATTGGCCGTATGTGCAAAGCCGCGGTTCGGCCCCGCACACGCACATTTGCTGGATGTGCGCCGCAATGGAAATTGCTGTTCTCCATGCTCTAAGGCAACACCGCACAATTCCCGCCTTGCGGCTTAAGCACCGCTCCGGCAGCTGCGGCACGGCATCTGCGTTGCCAAAATGCTCGATAAGACATCCAGTATTATCTGCGCTTTTGGCTTAGCATCTGCCGCACCTCGCTCGCCGTATCGGCACTTAGAATTATGCGGTATTGCCCTAAGTTAAAATAATAACGATACGGCTCCTGTTAAGATTTTACCAAGAAACCGCCTTTATTACAAGAGGAAAACCCGGAAATTCAAGAAAAAACCGCGCAAATTTTATGTTTTCCCACCTTGTCCATCACTGTGCCTGGGCGCGGCAGCGCTTGCCGTCCCATTCACCCAGTGTTACGGTCACGATTTCACCGCTTTTGTGCCCCGGCGCATTGACCACAACTGGCAGATATTGTTTGGTGTATCCGGTGAACAATGTGGAAGACAGTGGGGTTTCCAGCAGCACCTGTGCCGTGCGCCCCTGTGCTGCATGGGCCAGTTCTGCGCGTACCTTCTCCACAGCGGCGGTCATGCGACGGCTGCGGGATTCCTTTTCATGCTCCGGAACCTGATTCGGAAAATCGAACGCGGGCGTTCCTTCGCGGCGAGAATAGGGGAAAACATGTACTTTCAAAAAGCGTTGTCCTGCCACAAATGCCATGCTGTCCTCAAAATCCTGCTCCGTCTCACCGGGAAAGCCCACAATCACATCGGTCGTAATGCTCACGTTTTCCTCGCCAAAAGCTTCTCGCAGCTTTGCGGCAACGGTGGCATACTGTTCCGTGGTATAAGGGCGGCGCATGGCGCGCAGAGTCTTGCTGCTGCCGCTTTGCAGGCTCAGATGGAACTGCGGGCAAAGCTTCGGCACAGCAGCCAGGCGGCGGATATCGTCATCCGTCAGCATATCCGGGTCAAGGCTGCCCAAGCGGATGCGCTCAATGCCCGCCACAGCCGCCGCATGTTCCACCAGCTCCGCCAGACCCGTTCCGGTATCTTTGCCATAGCTGGGCAGGCTGATTGCCGTCAGCACAACTTCACAGTAACCGGATGCCGCCAGGCGGCGCAGTTCTTCCAGAATGCTTATTTCGCTGCGGCTGCGCACCGGGCCGCGGGCGCGGGGAATCACGCAATAAGCGCAGCGGCGGTTGCAGCCATCTTCTACCTTCACAAATGCGCGGGTGTGATCTGCAAAGCGGTCCATCGGCAGTTCTTCAAAGCTTTCGCCCTTCTGGTGCGGGCGAATGTCCACCACCTTGGTTTCCTCGCCGTTCAACACTTTTTGCACATCCTGCAAAATGGCGTGGCGGTTGCCGGAACCCGTTACCACATCGGCTTCTTCAATTTTAGCGGCCTCTTCCGGGAACGCCTGCGGGTAACAGCCCGTCAGAACTGTCACCGCGCCGGGGTTTTCGCGTTTGGCGCGGCGCAGCCATTTGCGGCTTTTCTGGTCACCAAAGTTCGTCACGGTGCAGCTGTTGACCACATAAACATCCGCACCGTCTTTTTCTTCCACTACGGTAAACCCATTTTGCTCAAACAGCTGGGCCAACGCACCCGTTTCGTTCTGGTTGACTTTACAGCCGAGGGTATAAAAACAAACTCTCATCGTATTCCGTCCTTCTATTGGTTAACGCTCTATTTAGTATTATAATAGAATCTGCCCATTCTGACAAGGCTCCACCGCCCACACAGAAAAAGATGCGTGGTAATACCATGCGGCTGCAATAAACATCCCTTATACCGCATACAATATCACCAAAGCAAAAAACATTCTTGCCGGGCAGCGCCCGGCCAAAGACGATGGCAGGGGAGGCTTTGGTCATGAAAAAGCGGGTTGCAGCCCTGATTTTGGGATTATTTTTTATCTTGAATGCGCTGCCCTGTGCAGCGCTGGATATTAACCCGGCCACCGATCGGGATTTTGATGTTCCCTGCCAGGCGGCTATCCTGATTGATGAAGATTCCGGCACAGTCTTATATGAAAAGAACGCCGATGAGTCCCGCCCTATCGCCTCCATCACCAAGATTATGACGCTGCTGTTGACCTTTGAAGCACTGGAAGCAGGGAAGGTCAGCCTGAGTGATATCGTCCCCGTATCCGAACACGCCTATCATATGGGTGGAAGTCAGATTTGGCTGGAACCCGGCGAACAGCTGACATTAGATGAAATGCTGAAAGCCATCTGTATTTCCTCCGCCAATGATGCCGCAGTAGCCGTTGCCGAATTTATTGGTGGCAGCGAGCCGGTATTTGTGGAGCGCATGAACGCCCGCGCCAAAGAGCTGGGTATGCAGAGCACCACGTTCCGCAACGCCTGCGGGCTGGATGAAGACGGCCACCTTTCCACCGCGCGCGATGTCGCCATCATGAGCCGGGAAATGCTGCTGAACCACCCGGAAATTGAAAATTACTGCACTGTATGGATGGATACCCTGCGCGGCGGTGCAACCCAACTGGTGAACACCAACAAACTGCTGAAAAGTTATAATGGCATCACCGGGCTGAAAACGGGAACAACCGGCAAGGCCGGTGTGTGCATCTCCGCCAGTGCATCGCGGGATGATTTGCGGCTGATTGCTGTTGTGCTGGGTTCTTCCAGCGGCAAGGAGCGCTTTGCCGCTGCCACCAGCCTGCTGGATTATGGCTTCGCTATGTTTGAAAGTGCGCTGGTTCCCATCCCGGCAGACGCCCCCAAAACGCTGCCCGTGCAGAAGGGTGAAGAGCCCGTGCTGGAACTATGTTACACCGCGCCGGAGCGCTGCCTGGCCGTAAAAGGGCAGGGCAGCGCCCTGCAAGCTGAAGTTGAACTTCCGCAAACGCTGGAGGCTCCCATCCGGGAAGGTTCGGTTATCGGCAGCCTAAACATCAAAAACAGCCAGGGCATTTTGCAAAGCTGTCCAATTATTGCGGCAAAACCCGTTGACGCGCGCAGTTTTAGCGGTTGTTTCCGGCGTGTTGTCAGTGCTTTATGGCTTACAGCGTAAGGTTTTGTGCAAAACGGATGAAAAACGCCAGGTTTTGGCTTGACAATCAAGCGTAAAAACTGTATCATGAAATTACTAAATTATAGATGAGGAGGATTTAAGCGATGAGTGTCAAATACAATGGCAAACATCTTGCAAAGTTTATCCGTCCCGAAGAATATGATACGATCTTCCCGCAGGTCGAGCTTGCCCACCAGCAGTTGGAATCCCGTTCCGGTGCTGGCAATGATTTTTTGGGCTGGCTGGACCTGCCTGTTAATTATGACAAGGAAGAGTTCGCCCGTATCAAGGAAGCAGCCAAAAAGATCCGTGAAGATTCCGATGTGCTGCTGGTCGCCGGTATCGGCGGCTCTTACCTGGGCGCACGCGCTGTTGTCGAAGCAGTCAAGGGTCTGTATCACAACGATACCGCGGACGGCCTGAAGATTTATTTCTGCGGTAACACAATTTCTCCCACTTACCTGAACGACATCATTAAGGTGACCAAGGGTAAGCGTTTCTCCATCAATGTTATTTCTAAATCCGGTACCACCACCGAAACCGCTCTGGCGTTCCGCGTTCTGCGCAAGTTGCTGGAAGATTCCGTTGGCCCGGAAGAGGCGAACAAGCGCATTTATGCCACCACTGACCGTGCCAAAGGCACCCTGAAGCAGCTGGCTGATGCACAGGGCTGGCCGACCTTTGTTGTTCCTGATGATGTTGGTGGCCGTTACTCTGTTCTGACTGCCGTTGGTCTGCTGCCCATCGCCTGTGCCGGTATCGACATTGATGCCCTGATGAAAGGTGCGGCTGATGCCCGCGAAGCTTACAGCGTTTGCAGCAAGGATAACGATGCTTATCGTTATGCGATGACCCGCAACATCCTGTACCGCAAGGGCAAGGTTGTGGAAACCCTGGCCGCTTTTGAGCCCGACTTTACCATGATGAACGAATGGTACAAGCAGCTGTTTGGCGAAAGCGAAGGCAAAGACCAGAAAGGTCTGATGCCGACTTCCTGCATCTTCTCGACTGACCTGCACTCCATGGGCCAGTTCCTGCAGGATGGTAGCCGCACGATGTTCGAGACTTATGTCGATATCAAGAATACCCGTGAAGATTTTTACATTGAACCGCTGGAAGGCAACTTTGATGGTCTGAATTTCCTAGCTGACCAGAACATGAGCGTTGTAAACCGCAAGGCCATGGAAGGCACCATTCTGGCCCATAATGATGGCGGCGTGCCGATCGGCGTGATTGAAGTAGATTCTCTGGACGCTTATAATGTTGGCTACCTGATTTACTTCTTCTGGAAAGCATGCGCTGTTTCCGGTTATCTGCTGAGCGTCAATCCGTTTGACCAGCCCGGCGTGGAAAGCTACAAAAAGAACATGTTTGCCCTGCTTGGCAAACCTGGTTATGAGGATCGCAAAGCGGAGCTGGAGGCAAAGCTTGGCTAATGCCTGTTTCCGCTTCAATATAAAGGAGGTCACTTCTTATGATTAAACTGATCGTTGGCGCCAAAGGCTCCGGCAAAACCAAGACCATGATCGATATGATCAACAACGCAACCAAGACCACTTCCGGCAACATCGTTGTTATTGAGAAGTCCATGAAGCTTACCACCGAGATTAACCACGCAGCCCGCCTGCTGGACGCCGATGAATACGACATCAACGGCGCTGATATGCTGTACGGTTTTGTTGCTGGTGTTCTGGCTGGTAACTATGATATCACCGAACTGTTCATTGACGGCATCCTGAAAATCGTTGACCACAACATGGATGCAGCCGCCAAGGTCCTGGCTGAGATTGATAAGATTGCAGGCAATAGTGTTGAGGTTGTTGTGACCGTATCTGCTGATCAGGCTTCTCTGCCGGAAGGCATCAAGAAGTACCTGTAAAAGCATTGTCCTTTAAGTAACTGGGGGCAGGCGCTGCAAGAGCCTGCCCCTTTGGTATGCCGTGCAAAAGCAGTGGCTTTTGCCGCAATACAGCTGCCCATCCGATTGAAAAGAGTGGGAAAATCAAATTCTTTTACTTTTTTCTGTTTTTTTGTTGACAAGATGGGTCGACTTGTGTATACTAGATAAGCAACCTTTTGAGGTGTAACTATGCGCTTTGATATTCGGAACTATTTCAAAACGGGCAAAACGCCCTATACAGCGCAATTTTCTGAAGATTTCTCCACAGAAAATTTTGATGGAAGTGTGATCCGTGAACCGGTCACAGGTTCTTTTCAGGCTGTGCCCACTGCTGATGGTGTGGTCATGCAGCTGACGATTGCCGCTGAAACTGATGCCGAATGTGCACGTTGCCTTACACCCATTCACCAGAGTTATAATTTTAGTGTGGATTATTTTGTCAAAGAGCGTGAGCTTGATGACCCGGACTTTGAGTTACCGCTGGATGAAAAAGGCTGCTTGGATATACGGGAGCTCGTGTACCAGGAATTGATTTTCAAAATTCCGCGGGTACTTTTATGTAGCCCCGATTGTCAAGGCCTATGCCCCATCTGTGGCAAAAGGAAGGCGGCAGAATGTAACTGCCAACCGGCAGACGAAGCTGCCCCTGCAGATGCCCGGCTTAGCATATTAAAACAACTGCTTAGTTGAATTTCACCAAGGAGGTGCTTAAAAATGGCAGTACCCAAGAGAAAACAATCCAAAGCCCGTCGCGATAAACGCCGTTCTAACGTTTGGAAGCTGGAGGCTCCTACGCTGGTGAAATGTCCTCAGTGTGGCGAACTCAAGGTGCCCCATCAGGTTTGTGGCAAGTGTGGCTACTACAAGGGCGTCGAAGTTGTCAAGGTTAGCAAAGAGGCTTAATTGCTTCTTAAAGGGAGGGGCTGTGCCTCTCCCTTTTTCTTGTTTATCCCCATTTTTTATTCTGCCGGAAAGGAGCTGCCACCATGCCGCTACATCTTGTCAGTGTTGATGAACATTCCCCCGCACAGCGTTTGGGCTTGGAACCTGGCTGTACGCTGTTGGCCATTGATGGTAACCCCCTGAACGATGCATTGGACTATCAGTTCTATACCTCTGCGCCGCATTTCACTCTGACGATCTGCCAGAATGGTGCACAGCAGCAAATTTCTGTTGAAAAAGGGGAATATGAGCCTTTCGGCTGCAATTTCAAAACATACCTTGGTGATGAAAAGCACAGTTGTGCTAACCATTGCATGTTCTGTTTTATTGACCAGCTGCCCCCTGGTATGCGGGAACCGCTTTACTTTAAGGATGACGATGAACGTCTTTCCTTTTTGTATGGCAATTATATCACGATGACCAACCTGACGGACCGTGAGGTTGAGCGCATTATCAAGCTGCATATCAGCCCTATTTTCATCTCGGTGCACACCACCAACCCCCAGCTGCGGGTACGCATGATGGCAAACAAGCGCGCAGCCGAAACCCTGCGCTATCTGGACGTGTTTGCCAAAGGCGGCATTGATATGAACTGCCAGCTGGTATTATGCCGCGGCATCAATGATGGAGACGAGCTACGCCGCACGCTGGACGACCTGTTGCGGCTACGACCGCAGGTGGAAAGTATTGCTGTCGTGCCCGCCGGTGTAACAGCCTACCGTAAGGGGCTGTTTAAGCTGACGCCTTACGACCAGCAGTCCGCCGCCGAAACGCTGGACATCATGGAGGAATATTGTGCCCGCTGCCGGAAACAGTACGGCCGCAGTGTTGTTTACCCCAGTGATGAATGGTATCTGCTGGCGGGGAGGGAAGTTCCCCCTGCTGAATTCTATGACAACTATGACCAGCTGGAAGACGGCGTTGGCATGTGGCGGATGTATCATGATTCCTTCTGGGATGAACTGCAGTTCCCACGCAGCAATGTGGAACCGCGCAGCATTGATGTTGTGACCGGAACCCTTGCCGCGCCGCTTATCCGCGAAATGGCAGAAGCCACCCATGCCAAATACCCGCAGATCTCCGTTACCGTACACGCCATCCAGAACGATTATTTTGGCGGCACTGTCAGCGTTGCGGGCCTTGTGACGGGAACGGATATCATCAAGCAATGCAAGGGCAATTTGAGCAGCAATATTCTTTGTGTTCCCGAAGTGATGCTCCGGGACGAAAAAGACCGCTTTTTGGATGATCTCACAGCCAAGCAGCTGGGGGAGGCCCTTGGCTGTGAGATTGAGGTTATCCCAACCGATGGTGCCGGTGGGTGCAAAGCTTACCTTGGGGAACTGAAGCCAAAACCCAAACGCAAAAAGCTGCATTTTTCTTTTGGTGGGCGGTAATCCCGCCCGTATTTGCGGTGCAAACCGCATAAACTTTATTATGTAAGGAGGCATTTGACTATGGCAAAACCGATCGTAGCCATCGTTGGCCGCCCCAATGTGGGCAAGTCAACGCTTTTTAACAAGCTGACCGGCCAGCGCCTTGCCATTGTGGAAGATACGCCCGGCGTTACCCGCGACCGTATTTTCTGTGATTGCGAATGGTGCGGCCATAAGTTCCTGCTGGTTGATACCGGCGGCATTGAGCCCAACATTGACGACGGCCTGCTGGCCCATATGCGGGAACAGGCCCAGATCGCCATTGATTCCGCGGATTGTATTATCATGGTGGGCGAAATTGGCGCTGGCGTTACCGCCCAGGACCAGGATATTGCCGGTATGCTGATGCGCAGCGGCAAGCCTGTGGTTCTGGCAGTCAACAAGTGTGATAAAGTCGGCGAACCGCCGATGGAGCTGTATGACTTCTACAGTCTTGGCATTGGCGATATCGTGCCGATTTCCAGCGTTCATGGCCATGGTACCGGCGACCTGTTAGATACCGTGTGTGAGAACCTGCACTTTGATGACAACGATGAGGAAGAAGAGGACCGCATTCCTGTTGCCGTCATTGGCCGCCCCAACGTGGGCAAATCCAGCCTGATCAACCATATTTTGGGCGAAAACCGCCTGATTGTTGCCAATGAGGCAGGTACCACCCGTGATGCCATTGATACCATGGTGGAAAACCAGTACGGCAAGTTTATCTTTACCGATACCGCCGGTCTGCGCAAGCGCGGCAAGGTGGAAAGCGGTGTGGAGCGCTACAGCGTGCTGCGCAGCCTGGCTGCTGTGGAACGCAGCCGCGTGTGCGTTATCATGATTGATGCAACCGTCGGCTTTACGGAGCAGGATTCCAAGGTTGCCGGTTATGCCCATGACCAGGGCAAGGCCTGCATTATTGCTGTAAACAAGTGGGATGCCGTTGAAAAAGACAGCTACACCATGGACAAGATGCGCAAGCAGCTGGAAGAGGATTTCAGCTTTATGTCTTATGCGCCCATCCTGTTCATCAGCGCAAAAACCGGCCAGCGGCTGGACAAACTGTTTGAAACCATCCAGTATGTGGACGTGCAGAACGGCACCCGCATCCCGACCGGCGCATTGAACGAGATGCTGGCGCGCTCTACCGCGCGTGTGCAGCCGCCCTCTGATAAGGGCAAGCGCCTCAAGATTTTCTATATCACCCAAAGCTCCACCCGCCCGCCAACATTTGTTGCGTTCGTCAACCAGAAAGCGTTGTTCCATTTTTCTTACCAGCGCTATATCGAAAACCAGATTCGGGAAAACTTTGGCCTGACCGGTACACCGATGCGCCTGCTGATTCGTGAGCACGGCGATGGTTCGGCACGCTGAGGACCACGAGGGGGAGAACAGATGGTTCATTTGATGGAAGCCTGCCTGCTTACAGCATTGCAGGCCTATCTGTTGGGAAGCCTGCTGTTTGGCGTTTTGGTTTCCAAACTTTTTTACCACGATGATGTCCGCCTGCATGGCAGCGGCAACGCCGGCATGACCAACGTGCTGCGCACCTATGGCAAGCTGCCCGCAGTGATCACTACCATCGGCGATGTGGGCAAAAGTGTGGTTGCCGTCAAGCTGGGGCAGTTTATCTTTGATTCGTTGCTGTCCGGCACCGGGGCTGATTTCCAGCCGCTTTTGCAGCCGATCTGCGGCGCTTACCTTGCCGCCATCTTCTGCATGCTGGGCCACAGCAAGCCTGTCTTTTTTGGCCTGCGCGGCGGCAAAGGCGTGCTGGTTGGTGCCGGTGCTGCGTTAGCCACCGAACCGATTGCCTGCCTGGTGCTTTTGGTAATCTTTCTGGTTGAAGTTGCTATCACCCACATTGTCAGCCTGGGCAGCATTATTATTGCTGCACTGTATCCTGTGCTCACGCTCTGCTACTGGCTCTGGAAGGGCACCGATGCTGCATCCCTTGTGTTCATCACGGTATGTTGCGTGTTAATGGGCGCTTATGTCATCTGGCTGCACCGTTCCAACATCCAGCGCCTGAAGAACGGCACAGAATATCGCTTTGGCGAGAAAAAGAAAGAAAACCAGTAATTTTGCTGCATTTTCTCTTCTTTTCCATTGCCTCAGCCTTACCAAAACGCACAAAATTGATGTTTTCAAACCCAAGGCCTTACCCAGGCCTTGGGTTTTGTGCTATAATAGTATTGTAAGACGTTAAAAAGTGTGAATGGGAGGTTTGTTTTATGTTTTGTGTTGGTGATATTGTCGTTTACGGCGCACATGGTTTATGCAAAGTGGATGGGATCGGCCCACTGCCCATGAAATTTGCGGACAAAAGCAAACGCTATTACACGCTGCACACCTGCAAACAGCCAAGCATGACAATTTATGCCCCCGTTGACAACCAGACCGTTGTGATGCGTCAGCCGCTGAACAGGGCACAGGCGGAGACTTTGATTTCGGAAATGCCCCAATATGCAGTTGTCCCCATCATGGATGCCAAAGAGCGGGAAAGCCGCTGCCGCGAGGCCCTGCAAACCTGTGACTGCCGCGAGATTGCCAAGATGATAAAAGGTCTGCATGACCGCCACGAAATCCGTGTACAGCACAAAAAGCATGATACTGCCGCTGATGAACGCTATTTCCGCCAGGCGCAGGAACGGCTGTACAGTGAGCTTGCTTATGCCCTTGGCATAGAGGAAGATGCCGTTCCCGATTATATTGCCCAGCGCATCGCCCTTGCTTAACGTCTGGCAATCATATCGGGCAGGAAACATCAACGCTTATGGCAATACCGCATAATTCTAAGTGCCGATACGGCGAGCGAGGTGCGGCAGCTGCTAAGCCAAAAGCGCAGATAATACTTTGTGTCTTATCGAGCATTTTGGCAACGCAGATGCCGTGCCGCAGCCGCCGGAGCGGTGCTTAAGCCGTAAGGCGGGAATTATGCGGTGTTGCCTTATCATCTTTTCCTTGCCCATAGCCTTTTTCTGCGTTACAATATAAATAAGATTCTGCCACTTTGAAAGGGGCTTATACCTATGGCTATGAAAGAAATTAAAATTACCGATTTCGAGGGGTTGCAGATCGGCAATGCTGAAAACACGGAAGCCGCCACCGGCTGCACGGTACTGCTGTTTGGCAAAGATGGCGCGCCCGCCGGGCTGGATGTGCGCGGCGGGGGACCAGCCTCCCGCGAAAGTGAGCTGCTGAAACCCATGGCAGCCGCACAGATCATCCATGCCATTCTGCTCAGCGGCGGAAGTGCTTTCGGTCTGGATGCTGCCGGGGGTGTACAGAAGTATCTGGAAGAACGCGGCATTGGTTTTGATGTCGGCGTTACCAAGGTGCCGCTTGTCTGCCAGTCCGACCTGTTTGATTTGACGGTCGGCCGCATGGATGTGCGCCCTGATGCCGCCATGGGTTACGCCGCCTGCCTGGGTGCTGAGCACAACAATTACCGCGATGGCAACTATGGTGCAGGAACAGGTGCTTCCGTTGGCAAAATGACCGGTATGGGCACCTGCATGAAATCCGGCATCGGTTCCTATGCCGTGCAGCTGGGCGATTTGAAAGTCGGTGCCATTGTTGCCGTTAACTCGCTGGGGGATATTTATAACTGGCGTGATGGGCACAAAGTCGCCGGTATGCTAACCCCTGACTGCAAGCATTTTGTGGACAGCGAGGATGTTGTTTTCGCAGACTATGAGGTAGTAGAAAACAAGTTTGTCGGCAACACCACCATCGGCGTTGTGCTCACCAATGCAGCGTTCCAGAAAACCCAGCTCTGCAAACTGGCTGGTATGGCGCACGATGGTTACGCCCGTTCCATCCGCCCGGTACATACCTCGGCAGACGGTGACAGCATTTATGCCGTATCTCTTGGCAAGCTTGCCGCGGACCAGGATGTTGTCGGCGCATTGGGAGCTCGCGTTATGAGCGAAGCGATCCTGCGTGCCGTACAAAGTGCTGATGCCGCTTATGGCCTGCCCTGCGCGAAAGATTTCCAATAAAGGTCCACATTCAGCCGCTATTCCGCCGGGATAGCGGTTTTTGCTTTGCCAGCCGCTTTTAACCTCGCGCAGCGATTGTTGATTTTGCGGGCATTATGGTGTAGAATAATTTATAATGGTGTTTTATGTTTATTTTAAAAGCTGATTTCAATTTACCATATCATCCTGTTTCATCGCCGCTGTTTTACTGGTATAGGAGGCCCCATTGGCAAATCTTCAAAAACAAATTGATGCGCTTACAGCATATTTCCAGGCGGATTGCGTCCGTCCTGGTGTGTTGCCCATTGCGCTTACGATAGAGCATTTCATTACCCGTTTGGACGGAACCCCCGTTGACTATGCCCAGCTGGCACAGGTCATTTACTCCATGCAGGGGCATGACGAGCCCCTGCGGGAGGATAACGTGTATCTCGGGTTCCGCTGCCCAAGTTATACCATTACCATCCAGGCCGGCTGCCAGGTTACCATTTCTTTGGCACCATATCCCACTGTGTTGCAGGCTATGGCAGTGTACGAGGGCTGCTTTACCCGCCTGTGCAACGCCCTTGCGGCCAATAACATGTATGCCCGCACCGTAGGGGTCCATCCATCCCGCCGGGCGGAGCTTCTGCCGTTGGTACCACAGAGCGGCTATATGATCCTGGACCGCTATTTCCGCAATACCGGCAATCAGGGTGGAGTCATGCTGCGGGCCACCGCTTCCACCCGCGTTACTATCCGCTACACCAGCGAAGCTGACTTTGTCCGTAAGTTCCGTGTGGCCTGCCTGATCACCCCGCTGCTGGCGTTGCTGACGGACAATGTCCCACTGTACCAGGGGGAATCCAACCATAACTACAGCATTCATACCCACATCTGGAACAATGTGGACCCCGACCGCTGCGGCATTTACCCCAACGTGATGGATTCCAATTTTGGCTTTGAAAGTTACGCCGCCCATATTTTACAGCAGCCGCTTGTCGTGGCACGGCATGGGGCGCGCATTGTCGGCGTTGGGCGCAAATCCGCCTTTGAAGTATATCCTTCCTTTTTGGGACATGGCGATATTGAGCAGATCCTTTCGATGTTCTATTACGATGTCTGCCTGAACCATAACGGCATTGAACTTCGCACTGCAGACAGCCTTGCGCCGCGTTATGCAGCATCTTATGCACAACTGATCAAGACTCTGTTCTCCAGCCATGCCGCGCAGGAGGGCATTCTGCGCCGGTATGCCGGGGCAAATTCCGCCCAGATCGAAGCCGCTAAGGTTGGTATCTGCTGCAACGGCTACCAGGCCCAGGTATATGGCCGCGCCGCCGCTGGCGAAGTCAGCTGGCTGCTGGCCCAGGCCAAAAGCCATGCCGCCGCCCCGGATGACCGCCGCCTTTTGGAGCCGTTGGCAGAGTTGGCCGCAAAAAAGCGCACCCCGCGCGAGATTTCCGGCTGCGTTTAAGCCGTACTTTTCCATCGGTTCCGCCATGTATCAAGCCATCGTTTTTGCGGTATACTAACGCAAAGCAGCAAAAGCGGGGTGTCAGCCATGCGGGAAACATCGTACCATGTAGTAATTACAGAAATGACCGTGCGTGCCCTTTGGGAAACGCAGAATGTTCTGGACTGCATCCCGGATGCTCTGTGGGACATCCGGTTTGGCGGGGCGCCCGTCTGGCAGCATATTTACCATATGCTGCATGAGCTGGATCAGTGGTTCATTAACCCCGATGACCCTGATTTTGTGGAACCGCCCGTGCACCACCCACATTTGCAGAATCTATCCATTTACCCCGCAGCCCACCTGGACCGCCGCCAGATTGATGACTACTTTTATACCATTAAGGCCAAGCTTTCATTGTATCTGACTTCCTTGCATGACGAGGATCTTTTGCAGCGGCCGGAAAACTGTACCTGGACCCGCTTCACCTTGATTTTGGCACAGTTCCGGCATTGGCACCTGCATTTGGGGATGCTGATGGGTTTTGTACAGGCGGACACCGGTTTGTGCCCCCGCACGTTACCACCGAGCACTGATATTCCAACCGGGCCGTATGATCCATATGAATAGCGCCGTTATTCTTTGGGCAGCACCGCATAATTCCCGCCTTACGGCTTAAGCACCGCTCCGGCGGCTGCGGCACGGCATCTGCGTTGCCAAAATGCTCGATAAGACATCCAGTATTATCTGCCGTTTTGGCTTAGCAGCTGCCGCACCTCGCTCGCCGTATCGGCACTTAGAATTATGCGGTATTGCCTTTGATTTTCTTTCATAAAACACATAACAGGTAAATCCTATGAAACGTTTCTGGGCTTTTATTGCCGCATGCCTTTTTTTGCTATTGACCGCATGCGGCGGCAGCACATCAACGACCGAACCTGTTTGGCAGGCTGAACTGCCAAATACTGGCATCACGGTACAGGTATCCGGCTGCACACTGGAAGAGAAAACTGCCTCTTACTGGGCCAATCCCGGCGCAGCAGGGGAACCGCAGTCTATCATGGAGTTATACGCTACCGGCAGTGCTCCGCTGCTTGAAATTGCCGCACCAAAGGCACAGGTCGATATCCAGTTCGTACAGCCGGTGGCAGGCGGCATGGCCGCTTATGATCTGGCGCTGCCGGTCGAGCAGGTCGATATGGTATTCCTGACCCAACCGGAAGATAACAGCACGCGTGTCCGCTTTGATACCATTTATAATTTTATCGTCACGGTTACCAGCGGCGACCAGATTGACCAGTTCTTGATTATCTGTGCCCGGAACGGATATGGTTCGGTCGAATAATTCGCCATTCCATTCATAGAAAATTATACAAAAAAGCACATCCCAACAGGGTTTTGCTGCCGGCATTTGGCCAGTGACATATCCTGTCAGGATGTGCTTTTTGTTTCTTTATTCTTTTGGCCTTTTACGCTGTTTCGCTATCGGAGCCTTATTTCTCCTGGTAGCGCATATGGTCGGCATCCAGCTTTTGCAGAACTTCGCTCATAGCCTTGCATTCCAGTCGTGCTGCCACCGGGTCCATCATCAGGTAGTTGCCACATTCAACGGCGGAAGCGCCCGGAATATCACCATCATACTCTGCCATCCAGGCAAAGCTTTCCTGGGTCAGCGCCAGCGCTTCGGCGTCCGTCAGGCCGCGGGTCAACAGATAGAAACCGGTCAGGCAGCCCATCGGCCCAACATAAATCACATGCTCGCTCCATTTACTGTTGCGGGCATAGGTGGCAAACAGATGCTCAATCGTATGGGCGCAGGCAGGGGACAGATAACTGCCCTTGTTCGGCGTTTTCATGCGGATATCCCAGGTCAGCACATCTCCATCCTTGCGGGAAAGGTACATGCCCGGAACCAAGGTATTATGGTCAACACAAAAGCTTGCAATGCGTTCCATGTTTTTTCTCCTTATTCAGACATTGCCTGTACAACACCGCGGGCACAGTCCATCGAAATTTTCATGCCATCCTTCAGGGTACGGGTTGCGTGGGTTGCACCAATGATAACCGGCTTACCCAATGTCAGACCAACAATGGCGGAATGGCTATTTGCACCGGCTTCCTCGGCAATAATACCGGCAGCCTGGCGCATATACGGCAGTGTATCGTTGGTGGTGAACGGGACCACCAAAATCTGACCTGCCTTGAACTTCTTGGCGGCTTCCTCGGCATTGCGGCAAACGCAAACTTCGCCCTTGGCATTCAGGCCCGGATTGATGCCGATGCCGGTCAGCAGGGTATCCCCAACCAAGTGTACCTTAATCATATTCGTGGTTCCGGAAACGCCAACGGGAACACCGGCCGTAACCACAACACGGTCGCCGGAATGAATCAAGCCAGCATCCTCCGCCGCCTTGACGGACATGCTGATGAGCTCATCGGTCGAATGGGCATAATCCATCAGCAGGGGAGTCACGCCGCGGTAAACGTTCATTTGGCGGCATGTCGTTTCATCCAGTACGCAGGCAATAATGGGGGCATCCGGACGGAAACGGCTCAGCAGACGGGCAGTTTCACCGCTCTTGGATGCCGTAATGATGGCAGAAGCACTGATATCCGAAGCCGTGGTACAGGCAGCATGGCTGACAGCGGCGCTGATGGTCAGGCGGGTAGAATCCATGCCGACATGGTGGCACAGGGATTCATAGTTGGTATCGCTCTCGGTGGTTTCGGCAATCATTGCCATGGCTTTCAGGGCCTCTACCGGATACTTGCCTGCGGCAGTTTCGCCGGACAGCATAACGGCACCGGTGCCGTCATAAATGGCGTTGGCAACGTCGGTAATTTCTGCACGGGTGGGGCGGGGGTTCACTATCATGGAATCCAGCATCTGGGTTGCCGTGATGCAGATTTTGCCCATCTGCATGGCATGGTCAATCAGGTGCTTCTGGATGGACGGGATTTCGGCATAGTCAATTTCAACGCCCATATCGCCGCGGGCAACCATAATGCCATCGGCAACGCTCAGGATCTCATCAATATTATCAATGCCTTCCTGGTTCTCAATTTTGGCAATGATACGGATATTGGCATTATGCTCATCCAGCAGGTGGCGGATATCCATAATATCCTGTGCGCTGCGGGTAAAACTGGCGGAGATCAGGTCATACCCCTGTTCAATACCAAACAGGATATCATCGCGGTCACGCTGGCTCATATACGGCATGGACAGGTGTACACCGGGAACGTTGACACCCTTCTTAGTCTTGATCAGACCATCATTTTCCACGGTGCAGACGATATCCGTATCGGTAATGCTTTCGATGCGCAGGGAAATCAGGCCATCATCCAGCATAATGCGGCCACCAACACTGACATCATGCGGCAGGTCCTTGTAAGTGATGGAGCTGATTTCCTTCGTGCCCTTAACATTGCGGGAGGTCAGGATGAATTTCTGCCCAGCGGTCAGCTGCTCCTTGCCGTTCTCGAATTCGCCCAGGCGGATCTCCGGGCCTTTGGTATCCAGCATTGCCGGAATGGAAACGTCAAGCTCTTTGCTCAGTGCGCGCAGCTGATCCAAACGGCCTTTGTGTTCTGCGTAATCGCCATGCGAAAAATTGAAGCGTGCAACATTCATCCCGTTTTCCAGCAGCTGGCGCAGAATGCCGGGTTGGTCGGTAGACGGCCCCAAAGTACATACAATTTTAGTTTTGCGCATAAATACCCCTCCTGAAAATATGCTATTGTACAGGATTTTTATCTGCCAGAGTTTTAAGTCCAGTATTCCAGCAGGTACTTTCCATACAACATCTTAACACAAACATTATAATACAAAGGTCAAGCCAGTACAAGCCGCGCATTCCTTTGTGCAAACATTTTTTGTGCAGATTTTACAACGTACGTCTTGCGGTTTTGTCATCCTGTATTTCTCTTCAATTTACACTGCAAAGCACAATAAAAGGTTTTGTTTTACTTTTGGGTTGGAATAGGGTATAATAAAATCAATACAAAAATCAGCCATTTGAGTTTCTTATCCCTGCGAACGGCGTAAAGGATCATGCTTTTTTACACAAATCCGTGTTCTCGTTTTGTTTTCCCGCGGAACATGGTACAATACAAGGAGCTTGAACACTATGGCAAAACGTATTTTTTTAATCGTTCTTGACAGCTTTGGCATTGGTGCCGAGCCTGATGCCCCTGCTTTTGGCGATGCCGGTACCAACACTTTGGGCGCTATTGCCGGACACCCCAATTTCAAGTGGGACCAACTGGCCCGCCTTGGCATGTTTAATCTGGACGGTGTAACCTGTGGCACAAAGCTGGATGCCCCTGTCGGCTGCTATGCCCGCCTGCGGGAAGCCAGCGCCGGGAAAGATACCACCATCGGTCACTGGGAGATTGCCGGTCTGCTCAGCCCGGAGCCACTGCCAACTTTCCCGAATGGATTTCCGAAAGAAGTTCTGGATGAGTTTACCGCCCGCACCGGGTATCAGGTACTGTGCAACAAGCCTTACTCCGGCACCGAAGTCATCAAAGACTATGGTGAGGAACATATGAAAACCGGCGCATTGATCGTATACACCTCCGCAGACAGCGTGTTCCAGATTGCCGCCAACGAGGCGATCGTCCCGGTAGAAAAGCTGTATGAAATCTGTGCCGAAGCCCGCCGCATGCTGGTTGGCAAATACGGCGTTGGCCGCGTGATTGCCCGTCCCTTTGTCGGGGATTGTGCCGCCAACTTCACCCGCACCCCGCGCCGCCATGATTTCAGCCTGGTGCCGCCCGCAGATACCATGCTGGATGTTTTGCAGCAGGCTGGTAAATCCACCATCGGCGTTGGCAAGATCCACGATATTTTCGCTGGCAAGGGTGTGAGCGAAACCATCCGCACCTCCGGCAATACGGAGGGCCTGAAAGTGACCATGGAATTGGCTGACCGTGATTTTGACGGCCTTGCTTTTGTGAATCTGGTTGATTTCGACATGCTGTACGGTCACCGCCGGGATGTGGCCGGTTATGCCGCAGCAGCAGCCGAATTCAATGATTGGCTGCCCACATTTATGGACAAGATGCGCCCCGATGACATTCTGATGGTAACGGCCGACCATGGATGTGATCCTTCTTACACCAAAACAACCGACCACACCCGCGAATATGTTCCGTTCCTGATTTACGGCAAGAACCTGCGCCACGGTGTTGACCTTGGCACCCGGTACTGCTTTGGCACCATTGCCAACACCGTATGCGATGCCCTGGATGTAAAAGCCTGCCTGGCCGGGTGCAGCGTATGGAATGAAATCAAGGCATGATGTCGAAACACGCTACCACCACAAAAGGATTGAGCCATTTCATGTTATTTCTGCTCCGCCTGCTGGCCTTGGCGCTGTTTATTTATTCCGTTTCTCTGGTTTTCACTTCCAACTTTAATATGGGCAACCTGTTGGTGTGGCTGCTTACCGCAGCAGTAGATGTCTATGCCATCTGGCAGCAGCCCATCCATCATTGGCTGCACGGTACCATACCCGGCAAAATTGTGTTCGTCTTTTTGCTTGTGTTTGGCATTTTGTATGCTGCGCTGCTCGGCTTTGTAGCGTTCAGCGGCTATGCCAACCCCGCCACCGGACAAGAAAAAGTTGTGATCGTCCTAGGTGCTGGTCTGCGTAAGGACCGTCCCAGCCTATTGCTGCGTTACCGGCTCGACAAAGCCTATGAATACGCCGTTGCCCATCCAGATGCCTTGGTCATCACCACCGGCGGACAAGGCAGGGATGAATGGGTGCCGGAAGGCCAGGCTATGCGGAATTATCTGATTGAAAAAGGACTGGATTCCCAGCGCGTTCTTGCGGAATGCAAATCCACTTCCACCGAGGAAAATTTTCTCTTTGCCAAAGAGATTCTTGTCCAGCAGGGCATCAGTGCTCAGGAGCCGGTCGTCTATGTAACCAACGCATTCCACTGCTACCGCGGCGGGGTATACGCGGCTATGGCTGGTTTTACCACAGCCCACGCACTGCCCGCCGGGATTCCTTTACGCAGTGTGCTCACCTGTTACCTGCGGGAAGCTGCTGCCGTTATCTATTACTGGCTTTTCAAATCCTCACGCACAGGGTTTATGCAACCGCTTGTGGGGTTGTTAAGCCTAAATAAAAAGTTCTTTTACAAATGATGTAAAGCAGTTTGCTGCTATTCCAGCGCTGCCGAAAAATACAATGTGCGGCTTTGCCGTACAAGACGGGAGAGTATCATGCAGATCCGTTATTACAAAGAATACAGCCGCTACCTGAACCGCGATATGGAATTCAAGGTATACGGCCACGCCGGGCGGCCCATTTTGATTTTTCCCTGTCAGAGCGGCCGCTTTTTTGACTGGGAAGACCGCAACATGTGCAACCTTGCAGCGCCCTGGATTGATGCCGGAAAGCTGCAGATCATCGCGGCAGACAGCATTGACCGCGAAAGCTGGGACAATGACGGCCCCGCGCGCCCCCGCATTGAAATGCAGGAGCGCTGGTATAATTATGTCTGCGAGGAATTGACCCCCCGTGCGCTGGAAATCAATCGGGAGCAGGGGCCGGACCACATGGGCAAAGTTCTTGTGGGTGGTGCCAGCATGGGTGCCGGGCATGCCGTCAACCTATTTTTGCGCCGTCCCGACCTGTATAACGGCACCATTGCCTTGAGCGGCCTATACCAGGCGGATATGTTCTTTAAGGGCTATATGGATGACCTTGTTTACCGCAACAGTCCCTGTGATTACATGCGCAATTTCCCGGATAACCACCCATACAAAGAACTGTATGCCAAAGCGGACAAGTTCATTATGTGCTGCGGCCAGGGCCAGTGGGAAGAAGAACTACTGCGTTCCACCTTGCAGCTGCGGGATATTCTGGAAAGCAAGGATATCCATCCCATTGTTGACATCTGGGGCCAGGATGTTTCCCACGACTGGTATTGGTGGGAAAAACAGTGGGTTTATTTCCTGGAAATGACTCTTGGTAAAGCCTGAAGCACATCGTTGTATCTCCGCATGCGAATCGTTTCAAGCAAAACTCAATATAAGGCAATACCGCATAATTCTAAGTACCGATACGGCGAGCGAGGTGCGGCAGCTGCTAAGCCAAAAGCGCAGATAATACTGGATGTCTTATCGAGCATTTTGGCAACGCAGATGCCGTGCCGCAGCCGCCGAAGCGGTGCTTAAGCCGTAAGGCGGGAATTGTGCGGTGTTGCCATAAGTCATTTTCAACCTAAATAAAACAGCACCCCGGCGGATATCCCAACAAAAAGGGATAAAACCGCCGGGGTGCTGTTCTAATTTTATATGAGACTTTTGCCCTGTATACGCGCTTACAGCTCAAACGCCTTATTCAACGCATTCAGTGCCACATCTTCATCTTCCTGATGAATCAACAGGGAAATGTCAAGGTCACTGGTGGTGATCAGAACAACTTCTGCGTTCACTTTTGCCAGCGCGGCCAAAGCGCGTGCTGCAACGCCGCAACTGGTAACCATATCCTCACCAAACAGGTTGATCTTGGTATAGCCACCGGAAATCAGCGGGGGATTGGCCTTGGCAGCCGCCGGGATGGCCTGCATGACTGCGGCAAAATTGCTGTAGCTGGTGGTAAAACTGAAATCCACCGCCGTACCGCGCGGGGCACTCTGGCAGATCATATCCACCACAATACCTGCCTTGGCAAACACCTCCAAATGCTCTGCCAGGCTCTGTGCGCTGTATTGGGCAGCGGGGAAAGTGGTAAGCATAATATTCTGCTCGCTGCTGATTTTGCTGACACCGTACATAAAAATACCCCTTTCGTTTTGTTTTAGGCAATACCACATAATTCTAAGTGCCGATACGGCGAGCGAGGTGCGGCAGATGCTAAGCCAAAAGCGCAGATAATACTGGATGCTGCAAAGGTGAGCGCCGCCAGTGGCGGAAACAGCGAACCGAAGCAGGGGCAGCGGTCGCAGAGTGCGAGGGGCTTTTGCCCTCGAAGCACGATGCGGGTACCGCAACCCGACATTATCGAGCATTTTGGCAACGCAGATGCCGTGCCGCAGCCGCCGAAGCGGTGCTTAAGCCGTAAGGCGGGAATTGTGCGGTGTTGCCTTTATTCTAACGATAAAAACTCAGAATCGATTGAACCATTCAAAACCTGTTCAATGGAAGCCCTGCTCAATGCAAAGTTGCCATGTGCAGCGCCCAGTTCATCCGTATAGTCTTTATACAGGTAAACCCGAATGTTTGCATAATGCGGCTCATACTGGGTGATCACCGGGTGCAGTACCGGGTTTTGAATTTCCACGGTAACGGTACCATCTGCTGCGGTTGTTTTCTGGAACGTCACATCCAGAATGGCACCGATCATATTGTCCGGCATATCCTGCGCATTGATAAAGTTCCCCAGCGAATAGGCAACAAACGACTTATTCTCATTCGTTCCTGTCAGCCACTGCGCCGTCTGCGTCACATGCGGGTGGGTGCCAATGATTAGGTCTGCACCCTGGTCAGCCAGCCATTGGGCTGTTTCGCGCTGTGCATCCGTAACTGTATGGCTGCCTTCAACACCCCAGTGGCAGCTGACGACCAGAACGTCACAGTTGGGGCGCATATCCGTAATCTGCTTTTCAATCACATCCCTCTGGTCCAGATAAACCACGCCGTATTCACTGCCGGACGGCGTTGGCAGGCCGTTGGTCATCTCCGTATAAGAAAGATAGCCGATGGTAACGCCGTTTACTGTCTGGTACACATAGTCATCATAGGTTTCCAGATTATAAAACCCCATGGACACCACATCATCCGGCATAGCCGCCCAGTGTGCCATCGAAGAGGCAATGCCGCCAGCGCCTTTATCATAGCTGTGGTTGTTGGAAAGGCTGAACACCCGGAAGCCAACATTATACAGCGCATTGGTAATATCCCCAGGCGTAGAGAACATCGGGTAACCGGAAGGTTCATAATCATCATTGACCAGCGTTTCCTGGTTGAGCCAGTTCACATCAAACCCGGCGTAAAAATCCCGCAGATTTTCATAGGCAGGGATAAAGTCATAGTGACCATCACTACCGCGCGCCCTGGCCTGGTTGTAAATTCCCTCGTGGATCAGGTTATCCCCGGTTGCAGAAAAGTGTACTGTCTGTACGACCGGTTCCGGTTCAGGTGTTGGCGCGGGCGTCTGTGTCGGTTCTGTCTGTGCCTGGACTTCTTCGGTGCTTTGTGCTGTGCTTACCGTGGCTTTTGCACTGCTTTGACCGTTCCGCATGGATTCTACCAGCAGGGAACCAACCAACACGCCGCACACGCCAATTGCAATTACTGCGCACGCAGCAGCTTCATGGGACCTTAAAGACATTGCATTTTACCCTTGAGCATATCCGTCATGGTGTAGTAACCCGGCTCACACCCATCCAGGAAGAGTGCTGCCTGTACAGCGCCATCGGCAAACACACCGCGGCTCTGGGCCACATGGCTGATGGTCACAACCTCTTCCGGGCCGCAGAACAGCACATCATGGTCGCCCACAATGCCGCCGCCGCGCACGGAGCTGATGCCCAATTCCTGCGCGCCGCGCTTCTGGCGCACAGCGTGGCGGTCATAGACATACTCATATTTGCCGCCAGCTTCCTCGTTGATGGCATTTGCGATCATCAAAGCGGTTCCGCTGGGGGCATCCAGCTTGTTGTGATGGTGCTTCTCCACAATTTCGATATCAAACTCGCCATCAAACAGCTTGGTAGCACGGCGGGCCAGCTCGATCAACACATTGATGCCAACCGACATATTGGCGCTGCGGAACACCGGCACCTTCTCGCTGGCCTGTTCCACCACAGTCTCGTCCTCTTTGCTCAAACCGGTCGAGCAAAGCACGCAAGGCATACCATGTGCCGCGCAGAACTGTGCCGCGTGCACCGTACCGGCAGGGGAAGTAAAATCAATTACGATTCCCTTTGCCTCCGGCAAATCTTCCAGCGAAGCGTAAACCGGGATATCCCCGATCTGACCGGCTTTCTGGTCCACACCGGCAACAATGCGGCAATCGCTGCGGGCAGAGATCTTTTCCACAAGGGTATGGCCCATACGGCCGTTAATGCCCTGAATAATCAAATCCGTCATCTTAATTTGGTTCCTTCCTTTTCCAAAGCACAGGCCCGCGGCGCCGCAACAAATCCGCGGTACTGCGGGCCTGGTCGTGATTATTTTATTTCAGAACGCCGTAAGCCTTCATCTCATTTTCCAGGGACTGCTGCACGGCAGCCGAAGGCCCCACCAGAGGCAGGCGCAATGGACCCGCATTCCAGCCCAGGCGGTTCATTGCCCATTTGACCGGGATGGGGTTTACATCAGCAAACAGGGCATGGCACAGCGGCAGCGCTTTCAGCTGCAGTTTCAGGCTCTTTGCCGTGTCACCGGAAAACCATGCGGCACAGATATCGTGTGCCTGCTGCGGCGCAACATTGGAAAGCACGCTGATGACGCCCTTACCGCCCAAGGACAAGATCGGCACAATCTGGTCATCGTTGCCAGAATAAATGTTCAGTTCCTCGCCACACAGGGCTGCAACATCCGCAACCTGGGAGATATTGCCGCTGGCTTCCTTTACAGCGTTTACATTGGGCAGCTTGGCAAGCTCCGCCAGTGTGGCGGGCTGCAGATTCACACCGGTACGGGACGGAACATTGTAAATGATGCAGGGCAGGGTAACGGCATTTGCAATGGCCGTATAGTGGGCAATCAGGCCCGCCTGGCTGGTTTTGTTGTAATAAGGGGTAACCAGCAGCAGGGCATCCGCACCGGCTTCCTCGGCCTCTTTGGAGATCTCAATGGCAAAGGCCGTATCGTTGGAGCCCGTGCCCGCAATAACAGGAACGCGCTTTGCGGTATGCTTCACAGCAAAACGGATGCACTCCACATGCTCTTCGTGGCTGAGCGCTGCGGATTCACCCGTGGTGCCGCAGATCACAATGGCATCCGTGCCGTGTGCAATCTGATCATCAATAATGCGGCCCAATTCCTCAAAGTTGACGGTTCCGTCTGCGTGCATGGGGGTAATGATGGCAACAGCAGCACCGGTAAATACAGGTTGTTTCATAGGGAATGTTTCTCCTTCAATCTAGGGGATGATTAGTCAAAATAGCCCTTAACGGCCAACAGTTCTGCCAACAGAACTGCACCGCCTGCTGCGCCGCGCAGCGTGTTGTGGGACAGGCAGACAAACTTGTAATCGTACTGGGTATCCTCACGCAGGCGACCAATGCTGACAGCCATGCCGTTTTCAATCATGCGGTCCAGCTTGGGCTGGGGGCGGTCATCTTCTTCAAAGTAATGCAGGAACTGTTTGGGTGCGCTGGGCAGGTCCAGATCCTGCGCCGGGCCATGAAATTCTTTCCAGGTTTTCAGGATTTCTTCTTTGGTGGGCTTTTTATCAAAGCTTACGAACACCGCGCCCATGTGGCCATCGGATACCGGTACGCGCAGGCACTGGGCCGTAATGGAAGGTGCAGTTGCGGGCACAATCTTATCGCCATCAATGTGGCCCCACAGCTTCAGCGGCTCCTGCTCACTCTTTTCTTCTTCACCACCGATGTAGGGAATCACGTTATCCAGGATATCGGGGAAAGTCTCAAACGTTTTGCCAGCGCCGGAGATTGCCTGATAGGTGCAGACCAGGCACTTGGTTACGCCGTAATCCTTCATCAGCGGGTGCAGGGCAGGCACATAGCTCTGCAGGCTGCAGTTGGACTTGACGGCAATAAAGCCGCGCTTGGTGCCCAGGCGCTTGCGCTGTGCGGGGATGATTTCCAGGTGGTCTGCATTGATTTCAGGCACTACCATCGGAACATCCGGTGTCATGCGGTGTGCGCTGTTGTTGGAAACCACAGGGCATTCTGCCTTGGCGTAAGCTTCTTCCAGCGCTTTGATTTCGTCCTTTTTCATGTTGACTGCACAGAACACAAAATCCACCTGTGCAGCAACTTCTTCCACCTTGGAAGCATCCAGAACCACCATCTTTTTGACTGCTTCCGGCATCGGTGTTTTCATCAGCCAGCGGCTGCCGACAGCATCCTCATAGGTCTTGCCTGCGGAGCGTGCCGATGCAGCCAGAGCCGTAAGCTTAAACCAGGGATGATTTTCCAGCAGGGTAATAAAACGCTGGCCCACCATGCCAGTTGCACCAACAACGCCAACTTTGTACTGTTTCATCTTAAACTGCCGTCCTTTCCTCCAGAACCCCAACGCACATTTGGGGATTCTGCTTCTGTTCCCAGCCCCATACCATTACCTATATGCAGCTGCCGCCGCAGGTTTGCAGGGGGTAAACACAAACCTGCCGCCGCATTCAAGCCATTTTGCTGCCAAACACGAGATAATAAAAAAACCGGCTTGAAAACCGGCACAAAATGCAATATAATGATACATTGCATGAGCACAGCGCAACACGTTAATCCTAACGTGACAGTCCCGCCCCTGTTCGGCTGCGGGCCCAGGAACGATGCGTGCCGTGCACCGCCTTCGGCGGACGTCCCTTTCCATTCCCCACAAGCCTTTGGCTGGCATAAAAGGGAATATACTGATGAAATCCGCGCCTCTGTGCCGCATGGCAGCTGCTGTAAGATACAATCGCCGCCTGCATGCCTCAATAATAGCATTGCGCGGCCAACTTGTCAACGCAAAAAGGAAGCAAAACAATGTTAAAGAAAGATTTTTGGTATGACCTGCCCAAAGAACTGATTGCCCAGGAGCCCGCTGACCCGCGTGACAGCGCCCGCCTGATGGTGCTTGACCGCAAGAATGATACGATTGAACACCGCATCTTCCATGACCTGCCGGAATACCTGAACGCCGGAGATGTGCTGGTCGTCAACAATTCTAAGGTTCTGCCTGCCCGCTTGATGGGTGTTAAAGTGCCCACCGGCGCCGTGTGCGAGGTTCTGCTGCTCCGCCAGGCCCACGGTGACACCTGGGAATGCCTGGCCCGCCCCGGCCGCCGGATGCAGGCTGGCACCAAGCTGAGCTTTGGTGATGGCTCCCTGACGGCCACAGTAGACGAGACCCTGCCGGATGGCAACAAATATGTAACCTTCCAATACGATACCCAGACTTTGTACGAAAAGCTGGATGAGTTCGGCAAAATGCCGCTGCCGCCGTACATCACCCGCCAGCTAGAGGATCAGAGCCAGTACCAGACCGTATACGCCAAAGAGCTTGGCAGCGCGGCTGCCCCCACAGCCGGGCTGCATTTTACCCCGGAACTGCTGGATACCATCCGTGCCAAGGGGGTCAACATTGTGGAAGTGACCCTGCACGTTGGCCTTGGCACCTTCCGCCCTGTCAACGAGGATAATATTCAGGAGCACCAGATGCACACCGAATGGTACTGCGTGGATGATACTGCAGCCGAGGCCATCAACGCCGCACGCGCCAGCGGCCATCGCGTAATTGCTGTCGGTACCACCAGCTGCCGCACGCTGGAAGCCGTCTGGGCCAAGTACGGCAAGATTGTCCCTTGCAGCGGTACTACCGATATTTTCCTGTACCCCGGTGTAGAGCTGCACGCTATTGACGGCCTGGTGACAAACTTCCACCTGCCGGAAAGCACTCTGATTATGCTGATCTCTGCGTTTTACGGGTATGAGAAAACCATGGCTGCATATAAGGTTGCCGTACAGGAAAAATATCGCTTTTTCTCCTTTGGCGATGCCATGTTCATCCAATAAGCCTGCCTCGCAGAACAGTTGACTTATCCTACTGCTTCCAGTATAATAAAATCACAAAGCGGCGCAGGAAAACACTCTGGCGCCGCATGTTTTTGAACAAAATGAAACAGCAAAACAGGGGAGACCATCATTTATGCCATACCGTCTGATTAAAAAAGAGGGTGCAGCCCGCCGCGGCGAGTTCCAGACTGTGCACGGCACGGTTCAGACACCTGCTTTCCAAAACGTTGCCACTGCTGCCGCGATCAAAGGCGGGCTTTCGGCACATGATTTGAAAGAAATCCGCGCACAGGTCATGCTGTGCAACACCTATCATCTCCACCTGCGTCCCGGTGATCAGGTCGTTGCCGATATGGGCGGCCTGCACAAGTTTACCCGCTGGGACGGCCCGATCCTGACCGACAGCGGCGGATTTCAGGTGTTCAGCCTTGCCAAGCTGCGCCACATTACCGAGGAAGGCGTAACGTTCAACTCTCATCTGGACGGCCACCGCATTTTTATGGGGCCGGAACAGAGCATGCAGATTCAGGCAAACCTTGGCTCCACCATTGCCATGGCCTTTGATGAATGCGTGGAAAACCCCGCTGAATATGATTACGCCAAAAACAGCTGCGCGCGTACCGCACGCTGGCTGCTGCGCTGCAAGGCGGAAATGGCCCGCCTGAAGCACGAGGGCAAGGCCGTGAACCCGGACCAGCTGCTGTTTGGCATCAATCAGGGCTGCACCTACAAAGACCTGCGCGTTGAGCACATGAAGCAGATTGCTGAATATGATCTGGACGGTTATGCAATCGGCGGCCTTGCTGTCGGCGAACCTGCCGAAGTGATGTATGATGTGATCAGCGCGGTAGAACCTTACGCCCCGGCGGATAAGATCCGCTACCTGATGGGCGTTGGCACCCCCGGCAACATCATTGAGGGCGTGTACCGCGGTGTGGATTTGTTTGACTGCGTTATGCCCAGCCGCAACGCCCGCCATGGCCACCTGTTCACATGGAACGGCATCATCAACATTAAAAACCTGAAATATGAGCGTGACGAACAGCCCATTGACCCGCAGTGCGATTGCCCGGTCTGCCGCAATTACAGCCGCGCTTACATCCGCCACCTGCAAAAGGCAGATGAAATGCTGGGTATGCGTTTGGCTGTTATGCACAACCTGTATTTCTACAATCATTTGATGGAGCGGATTCGTGAAGCGTTGGATAACGGCACATTCCAGCAGTTCCATGATAAGTATGTGCATCTTCTGGATTCCAGAATTTAAGCGGATTCCGTGTTTCCTTGCTTTACCCCCTTGCGGTTTATGGCGAAAGCCTGTATAATAATAGAAATACTGTAAAATCAAAATCTAAGGAGTTCCACATTATGATCGAATTTTTGACCGCTGATACTTCCAGCACCGCCAGCCTGCTTGTCACTTTCCTGCCGATGGTTCTGATCCTTGTGTTCATGTACATCATCCTGTACCTGCCCCAGAAAAAGCAGGACAAGAAAGATGCTGCCATGCGCGCTTCCATCGAAGTAGGCGATACCGTTATTACCATTGGTGGTGTTGTTGGCCGCGTTGCTGCTATCAATGATAAGGATGATACCTTTGTTCTGGAAACCACCAGCGACCGTGTGAAGATTCGCTTCCGCCGTTCCGCTATTTCCTCCGTTGAGAAGCTGGACATGGGCAACACTGCAAAAGATACCGCCAAGAAAGATGCTCCTGCCAAGAAGAACTGATTAGTTCTGACTGTATTACCTGAATAACAAACGCCCCTTTTGCATAGTTTGTACCATGCAAAGGGGGCGTTTTCTTTATGTTTGCTGCTAATTCAAGGGCTTCATCTGCCAAACTTCGATCAAGTCATATCTGCAAAGTCCGCAGTAAATCCAGCGGCCATTTATCTTGGTTGCTGATCAAAAGTTTCGGCTGCGGCGTGGGTACCGCCATCCTGCTTTTCGCTTTGGCCGCACAGATTTTTGCCCATACTGCACTCTCGCTGGAACTTGTCAAACCGGCAGCCTGTGCCAGCGTGGCGGTGGGGGCTGTTCTTTCCGGTCTCGTTCTTGCGAACGGTATTGCTCAAAAGCGGCTCTTATGCGGTGTTTCCGTGGGCGTCTTTTATGCGCTGTGTTTGAGCCTCACTACCGCTTTGAGCGGCAAACCGCTTGTATTTGATCATGTGAACCTCGCCTTACTTGCAGCGCTGCTGTTCGGCGGCACCGCAGGCGGCGTGCTGAGTGCATTGGGCGCAGTAGGGAACACTGCGCCCGAACGCTGATGCGCGCCCCGCGACCAGCACCGGCCCCTTACACGCCCAAAAGGGCTCTTAACAGCGGTTCATCCGCCGGTGCGGCTGCTGCCCTGGGCAAACAAAAACTTGCGTGCAAAAACGATCTATTCGCTTTCTCTTCTGCGTTTCTGACCGGGTATCTCGCCGGCATTCCGCTCGGCCGGTTTGAGCTCCACGGTGCTTTCACTTCGCTTACAGAGCATGTCATGGCCGCACAAAGTTATACGGCATTCTGGTCTGTCTGGTGCAGTTGGTTTGCCGCGGCATTTTTGCAGGCATCGCTGATTTATCTCTGCGGTTTTCATTTGTGGGGCAGCATTTTTATGGGGGCTTATTTTGCGTTCAAGGGCACTGTATTAGGTGTGTGCGCTTCCGCCATTTATGCGTCCGGCGGGGCACGTGCGCTTGTTGTTTATTGGCTCCTGAACTGCCTGCCGGAGCTTGTGCTGTCGGCATTCATGCTTTGGCTTGCGCATAGTTCGTGCAGGGTAAGTCAAAGCCTGTCCAGCATTGTTTTTTCCGGCTGCCGTTGTGCGCTCAACGGCGCAATCCGGCGCTTATCTGTACATTATCTGCTTTGCCTGCTAGGGTGCGCTGTCAGCAGCTTTATGTTTTCCGGTTCAGCTGTCCTCTTCGCCAGTGTCCTGCTTTGAATCCGGCATCGCTTTGGACTGCGGTGCAATATAGCCAGTATCCGCAAGGGGAGAGGCTTCCACCGCCTGTTTCAACTGCTGCTGGTTGATATGGGTATAAATCTGCGTCGTGGATACATTCTCGTGCCCCAGGATTTCCTTGATGGCCAGCATATCCACACCGCCCTGATACATGAGTGTAGCGGCGGTATGGCGCAGTTTATGCGGCGAATAACCCATATTGTCCAAGCCCGCTGATTTCAGGCAGTTGGCAACAATCTGCTCCACACGGCGCGCTGTTAAACGTCTGCCAGTCTTTTTGGATACAAAAAGTGCTTCTTTATCCCGCAGGTTGTTTAGCGCAGCCCGCGCGGGCAGGTAATGCTCCAACGCAGCCTGGCACGCGGTATTCAGGTACACCAGGCGTTCTTTGTTTCCTTTGCCGGTAATTTTAATGGTATCGTCCTTAAAATCGCCAAGATTGATTGTGATCAGTTCCGCCAAGCGCATACCGCAATTCAGGAAAAAGACAATAATACAGTAGTCCCGTTCATAAAAGTCACTTTGTATATTTTTTAACAGCCGTATGCTTTCACTGGCACTCAGATATTTGGGCAGGGATTTCTTTGGGCTGCCAAGGTTGATATTATCCGTTGGATTTTCGCTCAGTTCATTGATCTGGTGGCAAAGGTAGCCAAAAAAGCCGCGCAGGGCGCTCAGCTTGCGGGCACGGGCCTTGGCACCGTTATCATTACTGCGGGCGTAATCCAGGTAATTGATAATATCCCGTTTGGTAATGGTACCGATCTGGCGTTTGGTAATATGGGTCAAGTCAATTTCTTCCGGCGGTGTATCTGGCTGCGCAAGGTTCCAAACCATCATCATATAGCGGAAGAAACCGCGCAGGTCCAGATAGTAACCGTTAATGGTGCGCGGCGAACGCAGCTTGACAACATCCAGATAATGCAGATAATCCATAACAAGATCCGGAATATCCGTATACGGCGCATGCCGGTTTGGGTGCGCCACATCAATGTATGTACTCATTATTGTGAGTAAAGCCCTCCTCCATATTTCGCTAAACTCGCCTTTAGCGAAATTGCATGTTATGCAAAAACACACGAAATCCTGCACCCGCTTGTAGATAGATTCAAGATTTCGTGTGTTCTCTGCATGCCAGTAGCTCCTGGTTTTATTCTTCTTTCCGTTCGCTCTTTTATTTGCCTATTTTTATTTTATTTACTTATTTATTGCGATGTTCATCCAATAGGTCTATCGCAGCCATCACCATGGCATATCATTCGATACCAAATTCAGCCTTTTATCAATCTTCGTCATCACCCAGATTATCTACACGGCCCTGGCCCTTAATATAAAACGGCTCGCTGCCGCGCATGCCTTGCTGGCCCAGCGGCGAAGTAGAAATCGTGATGTTCAGGTTCATCTTTTTCTCATTGCTGACCAGGAACGGGCGCGCTGCATCGCCTGCGGCTTTGAACAGTGCATCGTCCTTGGGTGCATCCAGAACCAAAAGATAACTCTTGGTTGCTCCGTTGATCACCATGATCTGCAGGTATGCGGCTCCCACCATCGGGTACTTTTCCAACTCGGCACACAGCGGGTTGACCAATTCATCCGGGTATACCGAAGGCTCCACGATCGTCACCTTATCGCCGGGCTTGATCTGTGCATTGCGCTGGGCTGCCTGCTGCGCGGCGGTCTGCTTGATTTTTTCCAGCATCGCATTGCGCTGTTTCAGTAAAGATGCAACCATATCCGAGTTAAAGCGCAGGTTATCCGTGAACGGGTTCAGCACAAAACCTGCCACATGGTCGTTACCGTTCAGCATCCGGGCGTAATCATCAAAGCGCAGCAGCATAACCTGACCAGCGGGCTTATTCTGCCACTTATCCAGTTCTTCTGCATCGGTGAATGCAGTAAAGAAAGACTTTCCATCACCAGATTTCAGCAGCGCAAAGGTCACCTTGGTGTCTTTTGGCAGCTGGATTCGTCCATTTTCGTCCGGTTTAGGAGCGTTTTCGCCAATTTCAATCTTAGCCGGTGCAAGGAATACACCGCGCATCATCAGGTTGATAACCGCATTAAAGTTCTGCGGATTGTTTTCCTCACGCAGGGCCGCAGCAGCCTTTTTCAGCGCTGCATTATCAATTTTCGGCGGTTTGGGTGCTGCCGGGGCTGCATTCTGTGCCGGGGTCGTATTCTTTTCCTGTTCGCTCATGATATACTCCTCTTGGTTTGGGTCGCTGCCCATACCTTATTATTTATTGATTTTGATTGCATTGATGGCTTCCCGCAGGTATGCAACGCCCACCAGGCGCAGCCCCGGGAATTGCGCAGCATCCAGCATGTTCAGGTTATGTTTGGGCACAATGGCGGTATCAAAGCCCACGCGCTGGGCCTCCCGCAGGCGGGTTTCCAGGTGCGGCACGCTGCGCACTTCCCCGCCCAGACCCACTTCACCAATGGCCAGTGTTTTTTCAGGTACAGGCAGATCCAGCAGACTGGACGCCATTGCCAGGCAGACCGGCAAATCGCAGGCAGTTTCGTCCAGTTTCAGACCGCCAATGATGTTGATATACACATCCTGGTTGCCAAACACATAGCCCGCACGCTTTTCCAGCACGGCCAGCAGCAGATACATACGGTTATAGTCAAACCCGCTTGCCGTGCGTCGTGGGCTTGGAAACGCCGTTTTCGTTACAAGTGCCTGAATCTCGCTCAGTACTGGCCGCGTACCTTCCATCACGCAGGCAACGCAGGTACCGGAAATGCCAATCGGCCGCCCTTCCAGCATGACCTGCGAGGGGTTTTCGATTTGTTCCAATCCCTTACCGGTCATATCAAACATGCCGATCTCATTGGTGGAGCCGTAACGGTTCTTCACGGCGCGCAGCACGCGGTACGGCAGGGTCTTGTCGCCCTCAAAGTACAGCACAGTATCCACAATGTGCTCCATGACTTTGGGACCCGCAATAGCACCGTCTTTGTTGACATGGCCGACAATAAAGGTCGGTATCTCATTCGTTTTTGCCACATTCAAGAAACGTGCCGAGCTTTCCTTGACCTGGCTGACCGTGCCGGAGGACGACGCCACATCCGTGCAGCGCATCGTCTGGATGGAGTCGATCACTACAAGATCCGGCTTTATCTGTTCAATCAGCCCGCAGATTTCATCCACATCGCTTTCCGCCACAATGGAGATATTATCCTGCGGCACATCCAGTCGAACGGCACGCAGCTTGATCTGCCGTACGGATTCTTCGCCCGTCACATACAGAACCGAGCGCGTCCGGCTTACTTCGCCGCACAGCTGCAGCAGAATGGTAGATTTGCCGATGCCCGGTTCGCCGCCAATCAAAATCACACTGCCCAGCACAATGCCACCGCCCAACACGCGGTCCAGCTCTGCAATGCCAGTTACAATGCGGCTTTTTTCTTCGGTCGTGCTTACGTTTTTCAGTTTCAACGGTTTCAGGCTGGTCTGACCCGTCACACGTACCGGCGCGGCAGCGCGGCCGGAAGAAGACTTTGCCGGTTCTTCCACCACATCTTCGGTCATCGTGTTCCATGCACCGCAGGACGGGCAGCGGCCCAGCCAGCGGGGACTGGTTTCGCCGCACTGGTTGCACACATAAATTGTTTTCAGCTTATCTTTTGGCATGGTTGCTCCCCCAGCCGCATTTTTTCGTACCCTTTTATTATATCCTAAATCTCGTGTGGGGGCAAGGTATGCTCCAAAAATAAAGCGGCAGGCTGCCGCCCGGTGTGCCGGGGATGCAGCAGCCTGCGCGCTCATTTTATAAATTCAGACAATCAAAGCATTACCTTGTGGTAGGTCTTTTTCCCCTTTTTGATCACAACACCATTCTGGAGTTGCTCAACCGTCAGACCAAAGGTCGGGTCGGTCACTTTTTCGCCATCCACCAGAACGCCGCCCTGCTGTACCAGCTGGCGGGCTTCACGGTTGGAACCGCACAGCTTGGCGCCAACCATGGCAGCCAGCAGGCCAACCTTGCCGTCCTTGACCAATGCGGCATCCAGCTGGGTGGTAGGCATGTTCTCGTGGTCGGCTACGCCGCTGAACAGCTGGCGGGCTGCACTCTGGGCCTTTTCAGCTTCCTCGGCACCGTGCACCATGCTGGTCAGCTCGTAAGCCAGGATTTCCTTGGCCTTGTTCAGCTGCTCGCCTTCCCAGTGGTCCATCTCATCGATCTGCTCCAGCGGCAGGAAGGTCAGCATGCGGATGCACTTGAGTACATCAGCATCGCCGACATTGCGCCAGTACTGGTAGAACTCGAACGGGCTGGTCTTGTTGGGGTCAAGCCAAACGGCGTTGCCGGCGGTCTTACCCATCTTTTTGCCCTGGCTGTCGGTCAGCAGCGTGATAGTCATGGCGTAAGCATCCTTGCCCAGCTTGCGGCGGATCAGCTCGGTGCCGCCCAGCATGTTGCTCCACTGGTCGTCGCCGCCAAACTCCATGTTGCAGCCGTAATTTTGGAACAGGTGGTAGAAGTCGTAGCTCTGCATGATCATGTAGTTGAATTCCAGGAAGGACAGGCCCTTCTCCATGCGCTGCTTGTAGCATTCGGCGCGCAGCATGTTGTTCACGCTAAAGCAGGGGCCAACTTCACGCAGCAGCTCAATGTAATTCAGGTTCAGCAGCCAGTCAGCGTTGTTCAGCATCATAGCCTTGCCTTCGCCAAACTCAATAAAGCGCTCCATCTGACGCTTAAAGCACTCGGCGTTATGGTCAATGTCCTCTTTGGTCAGCATTTTGCGCATGTCGGTACGGCCAGAAGGGTCACCGATCATGGTGGTGCCGCCGCCAATCAGGGCAATGGGCTTGTTGCCTGCCATCTGCAGGCGCTTCATCAGGGTCAGGGCCATAAAGTGGCCGGCGGTCAGGCTGTCGGCTGTGCAGTCAAAGCCGATGTAGAAAGTAGCCTTGCCGTTGTTGATTACTTCCTTGATTTCTTCCTCGTCCGTTACCTGGGCAATCAGGCCGCGGGCTTTCAGTTCGTCATAAATGGTCATGGGGTGCATCCTCCTTGGTTTGTGCGGCAAGGGCAAAAAATAAAACGCCCCTGCCAAATGTTGAATTTGGCAGAGGGCGATCAAATACGCGGTACCACCTCTGTTTGCCCGTGTCTCACGGCGGCGGGCCTTCGCGGGTGCGGTAGCCAAAGTGTACAACTGCGACACCCAAACGCTGTAACGTGCGCACACGGCCCAGCCTAACAGCCTTTAATCAAAGGCGTTCAGCCTGCTGCTCAGGGATGTATTCACCGCTTTGCCTGCCAGCCCCTTACACCAACCGGGGCCTCTCTTTCGCATACAGCAAAACGGTTACTCGTTCCCGTCCTTGCATTTAACTGTTTACTAAATTAGCATATGTTGCCGCTTTTGTCAAGCGTTTGGCGGCAGCTTATTTTTCGATCTGCTTTTCATAGAACGTGATGGACAGCGAAACGCTGATAACATTATTGACCGAAATTGACCGAAAGATTCTCGTTGGCCGAAACCGCGATCTGTTCAATCGCGCAGCGAAAGCGGCAAAGGAGGCCTTTTGACCTTTTTTACTTGCCGCAGCAGTTTTAATCATGTTCATCTCCACCATGGCAGACCGCTACAGGCTGCCGTGAATTATTCGTTGTTATTCTAGCCTATTCTACTCGTGCAGCCCCGCCGGGCATACGCATTCATACGTTGGCCCTGCAGATTCATCTTCAAGGATGCCGACAAAGCTCTTTATCTGGTAAAAGAAAACAGCAGATGCGGATGTGCAATCTATTAACGTCTCCTTTTCATTATCATTTGCTCCCAGCTGGTACAAGTTGGGAGCTTTTTTCTTCGTTCAAACATAAAAATTCATATCAGATGTATCTTTATACTGTATTTTAACGTACACTCATAATATTTCTTCATGAATCTTGTCGAAACATATTGATTTTGAGTATATTTTGGGTTAACATTGTAAATAGCTTTTGTTGTATTTGCCAGACCCCATACATTTCAGAAAGGTCGATGCCGCATGTATCATCCGGCTATGGAACCCCACCCCGTCAGCTGCTCATCTTTTGTACCTTTACTGCGCAGGATGAGCTATCTCATCCTCAAACGCGGGTTTGATCTTGTATTTTCTTTGGTTCTGCTTGTTACCTGCGCGCTGCTCATGGCTGTGATTGCGCTTGTTGTTTGGCTGGATTCCCCCGGCAAGATCATTTACACACAAATACGGCTTGGATACGGCGGGAAGCCTTTTACTATCTACAAATTCCGTTCTATGCAGCAAAGTACTGCCCCGGATGATGCGAAGTGGACCAGTGAAAACGACACACGCATTACCCGCGTTGGCCATATCCTGCGCCTGACCCACCTGGACGAACTGCCGCAGCTGCTCAACATCTTTATGGGCGAAATGAGTTTTGTTGGCCCGCGCCCCGAACGCCCCACTGTTTATGACGACCTTGACGGCAAAGTCGAGAACTTTCGCAGCCGTATGCAGGTTATGCCGGGCCTGACTGGTTACGCGCAAGTCAATGGCGGCTATGATTTGAACCCTGCAGAAAAGCTCAAATATGATTTGATCTATATCAATCACTGCTCTGTACTGTTTGACCTTTGGTGCCTGCTAAAAACAATACCTGTTGTTTTTACAATGAAAGGCGCAAGGTAATATATTTTTGCCGGAAAGCAAAACGCCCCATAAGCATTTTGTTATGCACGCTTACAGGGCATGAGACTTTCATATCGTCACTTATTTTTATGAGAAATCAACTATCGCACAAAATCCAAGGGGCTATATGAAGAAAAACTCCCGCGAGCGACCTGCCTGCGGGAGTTTTGGAGGTGACGGGCAGATTTGAACTGCCGAATGAGGGTTTT
>ULVQ01073278.1_pt1 | contig 37617 bp, 38 predicted proteins | sample 1959591 | NCBI WGS metagenome assembly ULVQ01 (sample SAMEA4835790, study PRJEB28245) | human gut metagenome | biome: gut microbiome; material: fecal sample | place: Denmark | collected 2008
TACTATGCGCACTTTAGACTATATTAAGTATTAGATAAGCGTTATATAATGCGCACTACATATCATTCATATATGAACAATAAGATATGCGCAAAAAATATTTCACTACAGTCTATATATTTTATACTCCAGTGTATATTAATAATTAGAAACAGATCAAAAGCAAGAGCGAAGGATCAGTTAGACATAAGCAAATGATCCAGATGTTTGAGCCGAGCAAGGTATAAGTTGAAAGTGAAGAAGGCAGCACGCACGCAGGGACCACAAGTAATTAGTATAACTTATCATATAAAGCCGTAAGTCTTTATCGCACGATCAATATTCAATTATGAATCTGATTGCACAGCCTTTTCTCTTGGATCTGTATATAAATAATTGGAGGGTTTGGAATATGAGAGAGAATTTAATAAATGCCATTCGCGAGGCTGCACAATATCGCACTGTAGAAGAAATAGTTGACATAATAACAGAATGCACACATCTATCACAAGATGAAGCTGAGACTTTAGTAGAAGCTATATTAGACACTGTAATTAATAATGACTCACTAACAATGCATAAGCCAATCAATGAAATTACATTTACATTGGACGAAATAAGATTGGTAGCTACTAATGGTGTGATCGATGCATTAATAAAAAATAAAAATTTTTTTCATGAATCAAAAATAAAGAACAAAAAACACGTAATGTAAAGATAAAGAAACAAAAAGGAAGGATGATTTGAATGTTAAATATGATGAATTTATTAAGCGAAATAATAGAATACGAAAGAAGTAAAGATGAAGAATTGGATGCAAGATGCAGACAAAACAAAGAAAGAATAGCTATGGAATCAGCAATAAAACTAAAAATAGCTGAATCTGAATATGAAGAAGCTATGGCTTACTTTGATAGCCTAGACGAAGCAGAAAAACATGATGTATTAATAGACACTGTATCTTATGATAGTAAACCACAAGGAAAACAAATAGCAGAAATAACAAAGAGATTACCACATAATCCACAATCATTATCAATAGAACAAATAGCTAACTTAGCAGTAAGTGGACATAGCTTTAAAGCTTCAGTATTATCTGGTACATCTAATGATTCATTTGTATCTACTTCATTAGTAGCATTAGATATAGATAATAAGAACAGTTATACTTCAATAGATGAATTTTTAAGCATAGACTCAATATACAAACCATGCTTAATATATACTACTTTTAGTTCTACAGATAGCTGCGAAAGATTTAGAGCAATATATGCATTCGACAGAACAATAATGACATATAGTGAAGCTGAGAACTTATATAAAGAAGTGCAAGCACAATATAAAGATGTAGATATAGATAAATCAGTTGGACCAGGAAAGATATTATTCGGCGGCAAAGAGATAAGACTATTAAATGATCATATAAATAAAACTCCTGATGTAATATTATTATCAGATTTACTTAATGTATCATTTCCTAGTAGCGAAAATAATAAGACAGAAACTAAAGTATCATATGGAAATAAACGTATGACATACGAAGAATTGTTACAAAGGGTATCAGCTTTAGAATTAGATTTAGCCGACGCAGAAGAATTAAATATATATAATGACTTTGATTGGATCAATAAGAACGTGCCAATGAATGAATTATTAGATGTAAAACTTAATGAAACATTTAAGTGCGTGATACATGACGACCATAATCCATCAGCTTGGATAACTCAAGGTAAAGGATATCAATTATATATGTGTCATTCATGTGGTAATAACATAACACTTATAGATTTATTAGGTAAAATGTTCCCAGATATGAGTAAGCATCAAATATCAATAGATATTATAGAATCATTAGGACTTGAAATATTTAATGAATACCAAAGAGATGCAATAGTAAGCTTCACATTATTAAGAAGAAACTTAAATAAAATGGTTCCTGTTGATTCAGTATTAGGTAAATATATGAAGTTAAGAAACCTTAACGGTATATATGATGAATTAATAAGTATAGCTCAAAATAATATATCACAATTCCCTATGACAAAAGATAAAAGAGTAGTTACATTCTACGCTAGTGAAGAAATGATAGCAGAACAAATGGAATACCATCAAAGAACTGGATATAATACAGTAGATAAAAAGATGCAAGCATTAAAAGAATTAGGAATAGTTAGAGCAATACCAGATGCAGAAATAAAGAAGTCTGTACTAGATAACTTTAATGCTCATAAAATTGTATCTATCGGTAATCGTGTTAGTCTATACGAGCTTGTACCATTATCAGAAAATGTAATATCACAAGCAGAAGAACACATTCAAACTAGAAAAGATCTAGCAGTTAAAGCAGAAGCAAATAATATAGTAACAAGAATAAATACATTTGGAGCAGAGAGAACTCAAGAAATAAATGTTCAAGCCGATATATCAAGCATATCAGAAAGCACAGATAAGACATATGACAAAATGAAATTAGCAGCAGAAAAAGCACTTCAAATATCAGATTACGTAACAGAAAAAGACATACGTAGATCATACGATCCACAAAGAAGATTAGGAGCAAAGAAAATAGATAAATTGGTTCAAGTCTATATACCACGTTTAATTAAAGAGGGAGTTATAAAGAGAACAAGAGTAAACAAGTCTACTAGAAACATGTATTCAATACCTGAAAAAGTTAAATCAGGAAGCTTTGTATACGTTGCAGCATAAATAATTAAGGAGATGGGTTAAATGAATAAATATGGCGAATGTAAATTAAATAAAGACAAGGATTTAATGAGAATAGTAAATTATAGAAATGATGATGACATAGATGTTCATCTTCCAGAATGTCACATAATAATAACTCATGTATCTTATGACGACTTCAAAAAAGGTAATATAACAAATCCATGCAAGCCAACAGTATGCGGTGTAGGATATATAGGCTTGGGTCCATATAAATCACGCGAGAATGGAAAAATAACTAAAGAGTATGAAGCTTGGAAGAATATGTTGAAAAGATGTTATGACTCTAAACTTCATGAAAAATATCCTACTTACATAGGTTGTAAAGTAGTAGAAGAATGGCATAACTTTCAAAACTTCGCAGCATGGTATGAAGATAATTATTATGAGATAGAAGATCAAAAGATATGTTTAGATAAAGATATATTAATAAAGGGCAATAAAATATATGGTCCAGATACATGCGTTTTTGTACCTCAAAATATAAATTTATTATTTGTTAAATCTAATGCAATAAGAGGCGATCTTCCAATAGGAGTATACTATGATAAGCAAAGAAGAAAATATGTAGCTAGATGTAAAGTAAATAGTCAAAAAAGACATATTGGTTATTTTGATACATTAGAAGAAGCATTTCAAGCATACAAGCAATTCAAAGAAAATGTAATCCAATCAACAGCAGACGAGTATCAATACCAAATCCCAGAAGTATTATATGATGCAATGTATAATTACCGAGTAGAAAAAGATGATTAAAATAAATAAAAAAATTTTTTAATTAATCAAAATTAGAGAGTCATCCGCCCGTAATACATAAGTAAAGAAAGATAAAAAAATATTACGAAGGTGGATGATTTTAATGAAACAACTTAGAACAAACAAATGTAAATTACACAAACTAAATAAATTTCTTAGAAAGGAAGTGAGCAAAAGCACTTGGTACAAGAAATCAAAAAGATGTTATATTACTGGATCTACTGGAAAGTTAGAACTACATCACGACGGAATGAGTTTTGGCCAAATAGTAGAAGATTCATTTAAAGCTTTAGGTATTAAATACAGCGGTGAGAATACAGAAAATTATTCAACAACAGATTTGATACTTCTAAAGAATGAAGTAATACGCAGACATAATCTATACGCTAAACCAGTTACACTATCAGCAGATGTACACTTAGAACTACATAGAACTTATGGTCCTCGCGTATCACATGAACAACTTGAAGAATTTAAGATTCAATATAATAGCAAAATGGAGGCGGTCGCATAATGAAATACTTATTAGCAATATTAGTAACATTAAATATGGTTCCAGCACAAACACACGAACCACAAGCACAAGTACATATACATCCATTGTACAGAATACAAGAAGCAATAGATCAAAAAGAAAATAAACCTAATAAAGCAGTTGAACATAATAAACAAATAATAAAGGAGATATTAAACAATGATAGATAACTATACACTTGAACTTGAAAACGCAATGAGAGTAATAAACAGATGCCTTAAAGAAATAAGAAAAGGCGCTGATCCAAAAGTAGAAATACCTTTCTCTATAAATGTTTTAGAATGTGTCTTTGATACAGAATTTACAGATAAACAATACGAAGAAATATATAACGAAATATACGAATTAATATAAGAGTGATAACCAATCACTCTTTTTAACTGCAAAAAATTTCTATAAAAAAATAAAAAAATTTTATATTAATCAATAATAAGGCACAAAAAACACGTAATACAATTATAGAAACATAAGAAAGGATCTGATAATATGACAGAAAAAAATAATAATTTATCAAAAGTATTCGAAGGTGCTAACGTACAAATAATAGTAGATGAAAATAATGAACCATTATTTGAATTATATTCAACAGGCGCAGCTTTAGGATATATAACAGCAGCTAAAGGAAAAAATTATCCTCACAAAACAAGAATTGAGAAAACAGTAGAAAACGCTGAAATATCAACAGTTGTACATGGCGTACAACAATATCTAACTGAATCACAACTATATGATTTCATGTTTGAAGCACATACAGATAAATGCAAACCATTTAGAAAATGGGTAACAAATGAAGTATTACCTACCATAAGAAAAACAGGATGTTATATTACTGAATCAGCAGCAGAAGAATCTATAGATTATCAATCTAAATATGGTATAAGAAGAATAAGAAAAACATTTAATGAATCTACAGATCCAAGAAAAACATATGAAGAATATTTAGAATTATCTAAAGTTGAATCAAAAGCAAAAAGAATTAATAATAAAGATCGAATTAAAGCATCAAAAATAATAATAGATACATTACAAGATAAAATAGCAAATGAAGTACAATTAATGAGACCTTCAGAATTATTAGGAATACAAGAATTAGTAGTTGATATTCAAGATGATATTATAAAGCTAAATAATAAAAGAAATGGTGGCCTAAGATCATCAATAACTAAGAAGATGAATGAGCTAGAAGATAAATATACAGAACTATATGAAGACTTTAATATGGAAGACGCAAACTATTATGAAATTCCTGTTCATCCTTTTAGTAACAATTACCAATATACATACAATGTAAACACTCACAAACCAGTTAAAACAGATGCATATGTTAAATGGATCGACAAACTTCATTTGGATCAATGTTTACCCACTGAATATCCTAACTTAGATACAACAAAGCCAATAAAGATATCATTAGGATATATATGCAAACCAAACTTTGACACTTCTAATTTCTCTAAATCAATCATAGATGAAATAAGTAAATATTATAACTTTAATGATTCCCTAATAACAGAAGTAAGAGCAAAAAGAATAGATACATGCCAAGAATACTATGACGGACGCATCTACATTAAACTCGAAAATGTCGATGATATAGATTAAAAATACTATATTAATAATTAGAAGATATTACAGAGGTGATCGAAAACGAAATGAACAACAAGAAACAAATAATAGATAAGATAATGACGGATAATATTAAATTTCATCCAAGCGGAAAATTAAATAAGATGGATATGCATAACAGTATAAGAATTATTATTGTATCGTTAATGAAAAAATATTCATTTGTATTTGAATCAGAAGAAATTGCGAGAGATGAAGTAATTGCATCTCTCTACGAAGCTCTTTTTGAGATATCTGATATGATGGATATAGATTTAAATAATGATAGTTTTAAAGCTTTACTTTATACAATAACAAACCATAACGTTATACATCATATGTTTCCTCCTAAACGAGAAACCATTCCAGAATTACATATCGAAAGCTTAAAAGAATATGAAACAATAGAGGATATAAAAGACAGCTCATATGATATATGTGATAATCACAGTGAATATTCAATATGGTTAGAAAATCACAAAGATGTAATACTTACAGAGAAAAGTTTGATGTATCTGTATAATCGAAACGGCGGCACTTCCACAAGATACAGCGAAGGCGAAGAACCAGCAATTAAGAATAGAATACTTAAAGCATTAGGTAATAAAGATCCGAAGAAAGAAAACATAAAGTATAAAATAAAACAAATCGAGCGCATCCTTGAATCCAATAACTTTATAACAGATCTAAAAGCAAGTCAAGGTACTATTGATATAACAGATGTATCAGTAGACACACGTAGATCATTTAATAAAAATAATACTCTTACAAATCAACAGTTAAAAGAGCTACGAATCTTTTTATTCAAACAATTAAATAAATTGAATCAGCAATTAGATGATGGCGACAGATTTAATACTCCAGACATTAGAGATGAATATCGTAAAGTGGCAAATTACAGAAAAGACACAGAGCCTTTTATATGTCTTAATGATGGTAAGGAATATATAGATAAAGCAGAATTCGCAAAAGAGCATAATTTACTATATAAATCAGTAAGAGATGTGATACTTAAAAGTAAAAAGAGTGATAGACCATACCAAGTAAAAGGTTATTTTCTTATAACTAAATCTCGATATGATCCAAACAAAGATTATAGCGAATTTATGAAAAGTAAACCAGTAATAATAAGAAAGATAATATGCGTAACAACTGGAGAAGTATTTAATACATTAGGAGAATCTGGAAGAAAATATCAAGTATCGGCTTCTCATATAGGCCAATGTTGCAGAGGTGAGCGCAAATCCGCGGGCAAACATCCAGTAACAGGAGAAAAGATGATCTGGATGTATCTAGAAGATTATAATAAAACAACTTAGTTTATACATAAAAGGGAGAGAAAAATCAGCAAGAGACAATAATTAAAAATTACATTACAGGAGCTGATTTTAATATGAATAATACACAAGCAAACAACATAATGGAAGTATTTATGGATAAAGATAATAAAGATAACACATTTAGAAATACAGTACATAAGATTAATAAGATAGGCAAAAAGAGATTAAGAGGCATAAAAGATAGTGAAGAAATACAATCATATACATATTTATTAATGTTAGAGTATTTAAATAATACACCGATGGATCACTGGAATAGCCTAAGCGATAAACAAAAAGAAAAAAACATTATAGCATTTTGTAATAATAAATATAATCAAATGAGTAGAGACGAAAGCATTAATAATAATATTACTTATAATTACGATAAAGAAACAGACAGCTATACTTATTGCAATATGTATAATGTTGATATAGATGAAATTGTTGAACATAGTGAATTAGACAAAGAGATTGAACTAGAAGACAACTACATAACGATAACACGTTATATATTTGATACATATATAAATAAAGATTATTTAACAAGAATTCAGTTAAGATACGTAGATACTTATAAAAATAATTATATAACTGAATCTGGGGAAATAAGAGATATGAATACAAATGAAGAATTATATACAAAACAAGCAAGTTACAAAATGAAAAAAGCTATATACGATAAGCTAAATGATAGCATAGAAGAAGATTTACATATAAAGATGAATAATAACAGATGGATCTACAGTAAGTAAAAAGTTTACCGACTTGGTATTATATAGATACAATTACTTATATTTACTTTTAAATAATGCTAAGTAATAGAATATAATTATTTTTTGCCATCAGGTTTAGAGGCAAATTCAAGTTTCTTGAAACTTCCGTCTTCGAGGTCGTACACCAAAGCGGCCTTATTTTTTTATCCAAAAAGTTTACCAACTTGGTATTATATATATAGAAGTTAAAGTCATATTTATAGCTGCATGAAATTCACACTTTTAACATTTTTTTATCTCCTTTTGCCGCTGAAAAGCGGCTTTATTTTTTTGCCCAAAAACGAAAAAAGTTTACTGACTTGTCATTATATATACGAGGATGTTATGTTGTTTATTCTTTTGTGTAATTTATTCAATATTATTTATTCACTCCAAGGCCGCATATTCTCGCGGCCTTATAACAATATAACATTAAGACGCAAAGGAGTTGATATAAATGCTTAGTAATGAATCTATGCTTAGATTAATTCTTAATCAACTCGCACTGGATCATAAATTACATGTCAGCGAAGAACCACCAACACTAGAACAATACGGCGAAACATATAAAGATATGGTATGGATAGATCTAAGTGATAATTCAGACGCAGGTGTTGATGATTCCACTTTAGCAATTATAGATGATCTGAGTAAAACAGTACAAGATTTAAGCGCACAAGTAGAAGAACTACAAAGACAAGTCGCATCAATAATAGCTAATGGCGGCACAGTAACACAAAAATACAAAAACTGCCTTGAGTTAGAAGATGGTAGCCTATTCGCTCTGGAAGATGGATGCATACTAGAATTAGACTTTGTATCACCTGATTTATCATGGGAGGGAACAGCATACACAAATGAAGATAATAGCGTGCTAACTACTGAAGACAACGCTATTTTAATTACAGAAGATAGTTAAACAACAAAAAGAAAGGCGGTGTTATTATGAGCAAGTTAACGCAAAAACAAGAGAATTTTGTACAAGCCTTAGTAAGTGGTAAAAGTCAACGTGAGGCGTATAAAGAAGCATATAATGCCGCCAATATGAAAGATTCAACAGTAGATAAAAGAGCCTGCGAATTACTGAAAAACGGGAAGGTCGCGGGTAGATATAACGAATTAAAAGCTATAGAAGAAGAACGACAAAGAGAAAAATATTCATTAGATAGAGATAAAGCACTTGAAAATTATTTATGGTTAATGAATGAAGCTAAAGAAACAATAGAAGCTTGTGGTATTAGACAAGCTACAGCTAATGCTTATATTAACTCATTAGATAAAGCATGTAATCTACTTGACTTGTATCCAGATAAGAAGCAATCTGTAAAGCTTAGTGGTGATTTAAACACAAATGTAAATCCATATGCAAATCTTACAGAAGAAGAACTCAGAAAGCTTATAGATGATAAATAAGGAGGTGGTCCAAGATGGGGATTAATAAAGAACTAATTAGAATCGGCGCTAAATGTGAATTAGCTAGAAGAAACTTCTTCTATTATTGTCATTTAAAAGCTCCAGGTTTTTATGATGAATCTAGAACATATATAAAACAGCTTTGTGATGACTTCCAAAAGTTTTATGAAGGCGACGACGAAATACTTATAATTAATATGCCCCCTCGATGACTGCCATGGTAAAAGTAGAACAGCTTCTTTATTTGTAGAATGGGTATTAGGTCATAACCAAAACGAAAAGATCCTCTGTGGATCTTACAATGAGACTTTATCTACTACTTTTAGTAAGAGTGTTAGAAATGACATACAAGAAGAAAAAGCTGATGAATCTAAAATAGTATTCAGCGATGTATTTCCAGGTGTGAGAATTAAACGTGGTGATGGTTCTATGAATCTATGGTCTCTTGAGAATGGATACAATAACTATTTATCCACTTCACCAACAGGGACAGCTACAGGTTTTGGTGCATCACTACTTATTATAGATGATTTAATAAAAAATGCAGAAGAAGCTTATAACGAAAACGTTAAAGAAAAGCACTGGGATTGGTATACCAATACAATGTTATCACGTCTTGAAGAAGGCGGCAAAATAATTATAATAATGACTCGTTGGGCATCTGATGATCTAGCAGGTAGAGCGCTTGATTATTACAAATCAGACGGTGCTAAGATAAAGCATATTAACATGAAGGCTCTACAAGATGATGGAACTATGCTTTGTGATAAAGTACTATCTCGTAAATCATATGAATCAAAAGTAAGAGCCATGGGTCAAGATATAGCTTCTGCTAACTATCAACAAGAACCAATAGATATTAAAGGTAGATTATACACTAGCTTTAAGACTTATGATAGATTACCAGATAAGTTTAAGATAATTAAATCTTATTGCGACACAGCAGATCAAGGCGCAGATTACTTATGTAACATTATTTATGGCGTATACGAAAATGAAGCATACGTATTAAATGTTATATATACTAAAGAGCCTATGGAGATTACAGAACAACTCGTCGCTAAAGCCTTATATGAATCTGGATGTAATAAAGCAGACATTGAAAGTAATAACGGTGGACGCTCATTCGCACGTTCAGTTAAAAGAATACTTAATGATAAATATAAAAACAATAAATGCGTTATAAACTGGTTCCATCAATCAGATAACAAAGAAGCTCGTATATATTCAAACTCTCCATGGGTTATGGAGCATATATACTTTCCTAAGAACTGGAAGGTAATGTATCCAGATTATTATAACGCTATGGTGTCATACCAAAAAGAAGGAAAAAATACTCACGATGACGCACCAGATGCAACAACTGGTGTAGCCGAACAATTTAATAAACAAAAGAAATTTGGAACTATTAAAACTAAATTCTAGTAAAGGAGGATCTGAAGCTTAATGTATAAATACCGACATATACCATATTTCCAAACAGATGTTGATGATTTAAAGATAGGCGACATAATGGAAATAATAACACAACATAAAGAATACTCAGCTAAGTATAAGAAGAATGAAAGATACTATGACGGCAAGCATGACATACTTAAAAGAACGTTTGACGATCCAGCCAAGCCAAACAATAAAGTAGTAGTAGATTTACCAGCATATACAGTAGATATACGCTGCGGTTATTTCTCAGGAGAACCTATAACATTCACATCAGATAATGAACAACAAAACGAAATGATACATGAAATCATGGAATATAATGACTTTCAAGATATAAATAGCGAACTTGATTTAATGAGTTCAATTTACGGCCACGCCTTCCTTATCGTATACCTAGATGAAGATGGAATGATTAGACTAGGTGTAGATGATCCATATAACACTCTAGTTATTCATGATTCTACTATAGAACACAATGTAGTTGGCGCACTTCGTTATTTTGAATACGAAGATGCAGTAGAAGGATACGATAAAATAAAAATCACACTATACACAAAAGAAAACATATTTGAATTAGCAGGACCTTATGAATCCCCAGAAATAATAGGAACAACACCAAACTTATTTAATGATATACCAGTTATAGAATTTATAGAGAACTCTACTAGATGTGGAAGCTTCGAGAAACATATATCTATAGTTGATGCTATTGAATCTATACTTTCTAATAGCGTTAATGAAATAGACTATTTCGATAATGCATATCTACACTTAAAAGGCATAGTAAATGATTTAAATGATCTTGACGCTTTAGGTATTAATCCATTCGAAGAAATGAAATCTAATCGTACACTCGTAACACTAGCAGATGGAGACGCTAAATTCTTAATTAAAGATATAAATGATACATACATACAAAACACACTTGATAGACTAACAAAAGATTATCATAAGCTAACAAAGACACCAGCACTATCAGATGAAAACTTCGGTAATGCATCAGGTGTTAGCTTGAAATACAAGCTATTTAATCTTGAGAAGGATATGAGCAAGAAAGAAAGCAAATGGCGTAAATCTATTCAACGCATGCTTGAATTAATAACTACTATACAAAACTTAAAAGGCATGAATTTCGATTACAGAGACATAAAAATAACATTTACGCGTGCATTACCTAATAACGAAGTTGAAGTAGCAGATATCATAACTAAATTAAATGGCATTGTATCTCATAAGACATTATTATCACAATTAGACTTTATAGAAAATCCAGATGCAGAGCTTGAATTAATAGCTAAAGAGAAACAAGAATACATGGACCAACTTGATATATATTCTAATCCAGCACAAAACAAAGATGATACAGAGTCTAATCAAGATGAAGCTGATTCTAATCAAACAGAAGATGAAGACAACGTAGATTCTAATAACAAAGACGGTGAATAATCATGGGATTTTATTACGCAGGACAAAGCAGCCGATCATATTGGCATGAAAGACTATATGACAAAATGCACTCATTACAAAAAGCAGAAGATAAAGTAGTTCGCGATATTAATAAGGCATATAACAGAGCATTTAATGAAATAAACAGAGAGCTTAATGATTTCTTTGTTCAATATGCTTCAGACAATCACATAACACTTCAACAAGCACAGATGATGCTAACACCAATAGAAAGTAGAGAATACAGACAGAGAATTGAAGAATTAAAAAGAGCATATGAAGCTACAAGAGATGAAAACATACTAAGCGAAATTGCCCAGTTGTCCTCTCGTAAAGAAGTAACACGCTTTCAAGCATTACTTGATTCTATAAGCGCTAAGTTAATAGAAGTAAGTAATAATGTGCAGATAACATTAGAAGATTATTTAAATGGAGCTTATACACGAGGATATGATGATTCACTTGAAAACATGCAAATAAACAAAACAGTAATTAATCATAGATCAGTAGAAGAAGTAATACGCTATCCGTACGCTGGAGCTATGTTTAGCGATAGAATATGGAGAAATAAGCGTCAACTTCTTAATTGGATCAATGACGATTTAACAAAAGGCATAATACGAGGCGACTCAATACAAAAGATGGGTAAATCGTTACGCGATAGATGCCATGTAGCTAAATATCAATCAGAGAGATTAGTAAGAACTGAATCTTGCAATGCTTATACGCAAGGAACGCTTCATGGCTACGAAGATAGTAAAGTAGTAGATGCATATGAAGTAATGGATACAGCAGATGAGCGCGAATGTTCATCATGTAAAAAACATGGTGGATCTGTAGTAGCTCTTAGCGATGCAAAACCAGGAGATAATATACCTCCGTTTCATCCAAATTGCAGATGTTGTATCGCACCTGTAGTCATAGAAGTAGGTAAAAAACATTAAGAACAAAAACAAAGCAGCTTAACAAGCTGTTTTTTAATTGTCTTCTTACTTGATTCAGACGTTAAAGAGAACTCGGATAACAATACCGTCACTAAGACGTTAACTAGGAGGAACAAACAATGGAAGATGTAAAAGACACAACACAAGTAACTGAACCAGTTGATGATAAAAGCGCGCAACAAGTAACTGATCCAGTTAAAGACGAACCAACAGAAAAGATGTTCACACAAGCAGAACTTGATGCAATAATCGAAAAACGTTTATCAAAAGAACGTAAGAAAATGGAGCAAAAGATCAAAGAAGAAGCTGATGAAGCTGCACGTATGGCTCAAATGAGTGAAGCAGAACGTCAACAAGCTTTATTTGATAAGAAAGTTAAAGAATTTGAACAAAAAGAACAAGAGTTCAATGAGGCTCAAGCAGCCTTAAATAAAGAAAAAATGCTTAACGAAACAAGCAAACAATTAGCAGCAAAGAATTTGCCAATAGAATTTGCTGAACAATTAATGGCAGAAACAGCAGAAGATACGCTAAAGAACATAGATAATTTTGAGGCTAAGTGGCAAGAAGCTATAACTAAAGCAATGGAATCGAAGCTTAAAGGAACAACTCCTACTTCGCCTAGACATAAAGAGCCAACAAAAGATCCAAAGACTATGAGCTTTAGTGAATTTGCTGAATACAAGAGAAACAAAGATCAATAGAGAGAAAGGTTTGATATAAATGGCATACAATGGAACAAAATTAGCAAATTTAATAGATCCTCAAGTATTAGCAGAATACTTAGACGTTAAATTAATGGACGCAATAAAATTTGCACCTTTATGTGCAGTAAGAAATGATTTAGTTGGTGTACCTGGTGATACATTAAGCTTACCTAAATACGCATTCATAGGATTAGCTGAAGACGTAGAAGAAGGTGCTGACGTAACTGTATCTAATTTAACTGCTACTAAAGTGGACGTTAAAGTTAAAAAAGCTGGTAAAGGTGTTAGATTATCAGATGAAGCTGTGTTATCTGCATATGGAGACCCAGAAGATGAAGTAGCTAAACAATTATTAATGTCTATAGCTGGTAAAGTAGATAATGACTGTGCAGAAGCATTCAGAAAAGCTACATTAGAAGTTACAGCTGAAGCTTTTGATAAATACGTTATATCTGATATGATGGCTAAATTCGGTGAAGACATAGAAGAAGATATGACTGCTGTAATAAACCCAGCTCATTTAGCTATATTAAGAAAAGACCCAGACTTTGTACAAGTTAACCAAGGTGATGTAATAATCAACGGTGAAGTTGGTAGAATATTTGGATGCAGAATAGTTATATCTAATAAAGTTAAAGCAGCTGAAGCATTCTTAGTTAAAGCTGGAGCAGTTAAGATATTAATGAAAAGAAATGTAATGGTTGAAGCTGATAGAGACATAGTAAACAAAACTAATGTATATGTAGCAGATGAACATTATGTAGCATACTTAGAAGACGAATCAAAAATAGTTAAAGCTACTATAACACCAGCTACTAAACCAGGAGCTTAATTATGGGATTAGCTACTTTTAGAATACGTAAAGAAAACGAAGCTGCTAAGAATACAGCTAACAATAAAGAAACTAAGAAAGCTACTAAGGCAGCTAAGAGATCTGCTAAAAGTAGCAAGTAAAGGTGGTAGATTCTATGGATCTAACTAATATGAAAATTAAACTAGGAATAACAGACGATGCCGAAGACGAATTATTAGCGGTTTTATTGTCAGACGCTATAAACTTCATGCATATTTACATGGATCTAAATGTTCCCACAGAACTTGAATTTATAGCTGAAGAAGTGGCAATTAAAAGATACAGACGCATAGGATCTGAAGGCATAAATACAGAACACGTAGATGTATTATCTACTACATACAATACTGAAAATGATTTTAACGAATACCTGCCTATAATGAATAGATACAAAAAAAGAAAAAGCGGCGGCGGAGGATTTAGATTTATCTAATGGATTACAGAGACCGCGCTAATATAATTACTGTATCAGAGAGAGACGATGGCATGGGTGGATTAGAAAGAGTTGAATATACAACAGCCACTATTAAATGCAAAGTCGCACCTTATACAGTAAAAACAATAAATTCTGCGGGATTGCCTCTCACATATTCTAGAAACAAACTATTCACTAAGGATAAGTCATTTATTGACGATATCTATTCTGACTACTTCATAGAATACAAAAATATTAAATACAAGAAGCTTTCAGTAATGGACGCTGGCAAGTGTCTTATTGTTGAAATGGAAAGAGCTGATAAGTAATGAGCATAAAGATAACAGTAGACACATCAGATTTTAATCTTAACGACTTAGATATCAATGAAATAGTGCAGCAAGAAATAGAGAAAACAGCTTACAAAATAGAAAGAGGAGCTAAAGCTAATTGCCCAGTAGATACAGGGCATTTAAGACGCTCAATTACAACTAAAGTAGGAAAACTTGAAGCTAATGTTGGCTCTAATATTGAATACGCTGGCTACGTACATGATGGTACACGTTATCAGCCAGCTAAACCTTTCCTAGAAACAGCAGCTAATGCTGAAATGGATGGAATAGAAGATAGAATAGCAGATGCAATCGAGAGGTTACTCAAATGATTAAATTATATGATGCATTTAAGGCAATATTCGATAAAATCAACACCCTTCCTTACAATGTATACGATGAAGTACCAATAGGGGCCGTAAATCCTCATATACGAATTGATTATTCGTCTGAATTAGAGAACGGCGGCAAGAATTACGACAGCAAAATATATTATCAATACATTCATGTGTTTAGCACATACAAAGGGCGTAAAGAAGTATTACAAATTACAGATGATGTTTTAAAAGCATTATCTGATGAGATAGAGACAGATACATTTGTTATGTATCCACAGTTAGAACGTAATGACATAACTACTGAATCTGATACACACGAAAACGAGACATACAGACATTCATTAATAGTTATGAAGTACACAATATGCGAAAAGAAATAAGAAAGGTTTGATATAAATGGCAGACACAACAATAAAAGATAAAGTTATAAGAGGTGTAGAGTTATTACTTTACGCTGGAGAAACAGCTATAGGTGGCCAAAAAAGTACATCAATAAGTATGTCAGCAGATACAATAGATGCTTCATGTAAAGATGCTGGTGACTGGTATATAAATATATCTGGACCAAAACAATGGAGTGCATCATGTGATGGTATCGTATATCTAAATGACGAAGGATATAAAGCAGCAGTAAATGCTTTTATGAATAGTACAGCTATAACAGCAGTATTCAAAAACGAAGCTAAAACAATTCACTATGAAGGTGAAGCTTACATAACTTCTTTAGATTTAGACGCACCATACGAAGACTTAACTTCTTATTCAATGGAAGTATCTGGTGCTGGTAAATTAGAAGATAAAACTACTACAACAAATCCAAATCCAGGCGTTTAATAAGTAATAATTCAATAACAACGAAAGGATAGACGACAATGACAGGAAGAATAATCACAATAGGCGATAAAGAGTATGAATTAAAATTCACTATAAATACATTATGCGATATGACTAAAGCAGGAATAAACATAATGAAGCTTAACGAAAAAGATTTTGACATAGCAATGATAAGATCTTTATTCTACTTTAGTATAAAAGGCAGCGACAAGAAAATGACAGAATCAAAAGCTGGTGATTTAATGGATGAATACATACACCAAGAAGGCAATGATTTTGGCAAATTAACACAAGAAGTAATGGCCGCTTTTGCTGATTCATTAGGAACAAAAGCGAAAGATAAAGAAGCTGAAGATGAAGATACAAAGTAAATGAGCCTACTTCGTTTATAGAGATTATTGAAAACTTATTTAGAAAATTGGTGGGCGGCATGGGAATGTCGCCCATTATTTTTTATAATCTAACTTATTTTGAAGCTAGGCTCGTATTAGAAGGTTATGAACAAGAACAGGAGCATCAATATTATCTTAATTATTACGCTACATTCAACGCAATAGGCCACTTCTTAGGTAGTTCAAAGCACAGAAAATTCAAACCTATAGATCCATTTAATACAGAAAAACAAACAAAAAAGGATAACAAGATAACACAAGAACAAAAACAAGAAATTATTGATATGTTCGATAATTACGAAAATAACAAATAAAAGGCGGTGCAAACATGGATAAGCAAGTCAATGTTAAGATTACAGCCGATACTTCAGCCTTTAAGAAACAGATAGATAAAGCTATAAAGCAACTAGATGATTTCAAGGACACTATGGAGGATGCTGGAGACGCCGATTTAAAAGATGTTTCAAAGCAACTGAATAATGTTACTGATGCTACCCAAGATGCAACCAAAGCAGTAGAAGATACTGTAGATGCTATTAATGACTTATCAAGCGTTAATACAAGAAGTGCAGTTAATAGCCTAAATAATGTACAAGATGCAGCACAAAATATACAAAACGCTGCACAGGATGCTACTAATGGCATTAATAATCTTGGATCTTCTGTTAATGGCGTAAGAGCAAGATCATTACAATCAGTAAATAGAAACTTAAACAGCGTCAATTCATCAGCTTCAAGTGCTGCTTCTGGAGCTACTGGACTTAGATCATCATTAAACAGAATTACGCCTGGTGGAATAAACAGCGTAACAACAGCAGCAGGACAAGCACAACAAGCATTAGATGATGCAGCAGATTCAGCAGATACATTAAAGGACGCAGCAAAAAATGCAATCGGTGCTATAGCAGCAGCTGGAACTATTAATGAAGTAGTAGATCAAGCATTAGATGCTGCTAAATTAGATACACAAATAGATATTAGTTTTAACGTAGACGATAGCGGTAAACAAGCAATTAAAGATGTAGTATATACGCTACAATCATATGAAATAGAATCAGATGAAGCATTAGAAGCATCAAGAAAACAATGGGCGTTAAATAAAGACGCTACAGATGAATATAACGCTTCTGTTGTGAAAAGTGCAGCCACTATCGCATCTACTTATGGTGACATAGATTTAAATGAATTAATACAAGAATCAAATGAAATAGCTAAGAGTTTTGGAATAACAGATGAACAAGCATTAGCATTAATTGATCACTTATTAGAAATAGGCTTCCCTACAGATCAATTAGATATTATAACAGAATATGGTTCACAATTAGAAAGAGCAGGTTTTGATGCACAACAAATACAAGCAATATTAGCTTCTGGTGCAGATACTGGATCTTGGAACGTTGACGTATTACTTGATGGACTTAAAGAAGCTAGGATAACAATGTCTGAATTTGGTCAAGGTGTAGACGAAACTACAGCTAAAGTACTTAATAGTGCTGGTATATCATCTAAAGAATTCCAACAATGGGGTAAAGATATAGCGGCAGGTGGAAAAGAAGGCGCTCAAGCATATCAAGAACTAGGATCAAAAATAGCATCTATTAAAGATCCAGTATTACAGAATCAAATAGGTGTTATGGTTTATGGTACGTTGTGGGAAGAAAATGGTACCAAGATTACCGATACTATAACAAACATGAATAAATATATGTCTGATGCTGGAGATAATCAAGATAAATTAAATGAGAAAACAAAACAGCTAGACGAAAATCCAGCAGTTAAAATGTCTCAAGCTATGGCAAAACTTAAAGAAGCATTACAGCCAGTATTAGGCGTAGTAGCAGATGTAGTAAGCGCTATAGCTGACTTTGTATCAGAGCATCCGCAAGTATCAGCAGCAATAGCAGCAATAGCAGCTGCATTAACTATAGTAATAGGAATTGTATCAGCATTAGCACCAATAGTAACAGCAGCATGTGCAGTTATGGGCGCTGGTTTTGCTATACCGTTATTACCTATATTGGCAATAGTAGCAGCCGTAGCAGCAGTTATAGCTATAGGTGTTCTGTTATATAAGAACTGGGATACAGTTAAGGAAAAAGCACAAGAATTTGCAGCTACAATATCTGAAAAATGGAACGAACTTAAACAAAACGTAATAAATGCTTGGAATGGTATGGTTAGCGGGATTAGTAGTGCTTGGAGTAGTTGTACAAGTTGGTTAAGTGGTGCAGTAGAATCAGTAATTAGCTTTTTTACAAGTCTACCAGAAAGAATCGGTACATTCTTTAGTCAGATACCAGAAAAAATAGCTTATGCTTTAGGTTATGCAGTAGGTACAATAATAAGTTGGGGCCAACAAGTGTGGTCGTTCTTTACTACTACAGTTCCACAATGGATAGAATCAGTAGGCACATGGTTTAGTCAATTACCAGGTAAGATCTGGAGTGCGTTAACTACAGCATGGAGTAATTTCACAACATGGGGTTCTAATATGATAAGTAGCGCAATATCTACTGGATCTCAAGTATTGTCTTCAATAGGCACATTCTTTAGTCAATTGCCAGGTAGAATTTGGAACTTCTTATCACAAGCTATAGGTAAAGCAGCATCTTTTGCTTCTAATATGGCTTCTAAAGCACGTGATGCAGCAACTCAATTCAAAGATAAAATAACTAATGGTCTAAAGAGTTTACCAGACAAAATGAAGAGTATGGGTAAAAATATCATTACTGGTATATGGAATGGTATCAAAGAAAAATTCAATTCTGTTAAAGACTGGTGTACTCAAATTAAAGATAAATTTATGAACGGGTTAAAAGACGCTTTAGGTATACATTCACCATCTACAGTAATGAGAGATGAAGTAGGTAAAAACCTTATTGATGGTATTGCCGAAGGATTAATTAATGGTATACATACAATAACAGATGCAGTAGGAAAAGTAGTAGGTGCTATTAAAGGTGCATTTGGTGATATATGGAATAAAATATTTGGCAAAGAAGATAATAACAAGGAACTAATTAATATAGATACATCTAAGTTAAAAGAAAACGAAGCGGTGTTAAAATCTTTAGGTAATACAGCAGAAAGAGTTAGGGACCAATTAAGAGAAGCATTTACATCTATGGCAAACATAGCTAAAAACCAATTCGTAAATATAGCTAATATAGCACGTAATCAAATGGTTAACTGTGCAAACATAGCTAGAAGCCAATTCGTAAATATAACTAATATCACACGCAATCAATTAGTTAGCTGTGCAAACATAGCTAGAAATCAGTTTACTAGCATATCAAACATAATTAAGAATCAATCGACTAATGCAAGAAATGCAGCAACTTCTCAATTCATATCACTTAAAAGAGTAATATCTACACAATTATCTGAAGCTAGACAAATAGTTACTAGCAAAATGATATCTATAGCTAATGTAGTTAATACTCAAGCTTCTAACGCAAGAAATAATGCGACAAGACACTTTATATCATTACGTAAAGTAATACAAACACAAATGTCAGCAGCTTATTCTTCTGTATCTTCATACATGGGTAAAATAGCGCACGCAACTAACAGAACATTACACACTAAAGTTAATGTTACTAAATCAGTTAAGACAGTAGATGCAGGTGGTGCTTCAGCATTAGCAGCATTATCAGCAAGTGCATTTTCTTCATTAAATGCTATGGCTCTATCTGGTTCAGGATTAACTTATGCAGCAGCTGGTACTTCTTCTGGAATAGGAGCAAGCGGTGCTTATAGTAACAGCAATAATAACAATGTTCTTTATTTCGAATTACCAACTTATTTAGATGGTAAAGTAGTAGCTAAGACTACAGCTAAATATATGAACAATGAATTGACTATATTAGACAAGAAAAACAGCAGAAAGAGAGGCAATAAATAGATGGCATATTTCTTAAAATATAACGATATTATTGTTTCCGAATTTGCAGGTTTTGGAGTAGTGGCGGCAGAAATGCCGTCCGTTCCAGAACATGAATTGACAACTAAGACAATTAATAGCAGAAACGGAGATATATATTTCTCTGGTAGAGACAAAAGTAGAGAAATAACACTTACGTTTAATGTAAGAACAACAATCGCAGAAGATTATGAACAAACGACATATGATCTAAAGAATTGTTTCAAGACTAAAGATGAATCGCCATTATATATAGGCACAGAAGATAAATATATAAATGCAATAGTAGAAACTTATAACTTTACTGATGTATTTATAGCGGAAAGCTCTTTTTATGGCGAAGGAGAAATTAAATTCTTATGTGTCGATCCTTATTTCTATAAGGGTGATGCGAAAGTATATGATGAATTATCAGAAGACGAATTAGTGAATGATGGAGATGTAGCTACATATCCAAAGATAAGTGTAGAATTTCCAGAACAATCTACATTCTTACAAATTGATTCAGACAATGGCTCAATCTTATTAGGAAACTATCCAAAAGTGGGGAAAACTGATGCAGAGCCAAAAGAGTTAGTATTATCTGATGAATGTAATAGCTTATCAGCATGGACTTCAGTCGGAAACGTAGTTGATGAAGGTTCTACAGGTGATACATTAATAGTAGGTTCTGGTGGATCAATATTCGAACCTAACATAACATCTACAAGTGATGGATGGCATGGTGCTGCTTATAGAATTAATTTGCCTGAGAATGTTAAGAACTTTACTGTAAGTGGACATTTCTATTTTGGCGCTAATCTTCCTATTAACTTTGATTCTGGAAGCGGTGGTAGTGGTTCTACTTCTGGCCAATTTAAAGTTACAGCTTCTGTATCACTTAATATTAGATCTGGTAGAGGTACATCTTACAAGAAAATAGGATCTATACCAAGTGGCAAAATCGTTACTGTAACAGATATACAAACAGGATGGGGTAAGGTTACTTATAATGGAAAAACTGGTTACTGCTCTATGGAATATCTAAGAAGACCAGAACTTATAGATGGCGGTTCTGATGCAAACTATAAAACTACAGCAAACCTTAATCTAAGATCTGGTAGAGGAACAAAATATAAAATCAAATTAACAATTCCGAAAAATACAAAATTAAAAGTTACAGATATAAGCAACGGATGGGGCAAAACAACATACAAAAGCACTACTGGCTATGTAAAAACTTCTTATCTATCTAAATTAACTTCTTCTTCAGCAATAAGCATAGTAGGTAAAGACACAGGTAATAATGCACAAGAAAATACAGCAACTTCATCAAGATTAGGACTGTTAGAAATGTATGGATTCGATTCACAAAATAATAAGCTATTTAAATGCCAAATGCTAGACAGTAACTACTATTATAAACATAGTATACCAAGCTTATTTATTGGATCTAATCAAGTAGCAAGAGATGCTGGTACATTTAAAGCGCCGAATACAAAAAAAGATAAAGACGGAAACACATATAAAATAGATTCTGGGGATAATGGCAACGGATGGAGTAATACAAATGGCTTTATGTATGCATCCAGAGAAAATAATGTTTGGACGTTAGGCATAGAAAAAATCGGCAATATAGAAAAAAATAACGAACAAACTTTTTATCGTATAGATAAATCTTTGTATAAAAAGGGAATATCTAGCGATAAATATCCTACTGGTGATTTAGCATATATAGTAATTTACATGGCAGGTTATAGTGACTATGACTTGCAAAAGATGTATTTAGATAGTATTAAAGTATATGATATGACACCAGAAAGACCAGAAGAATATAACGAAGTAATATTCAATCAAGGCGATATTGTAGATATAGATTGCTATAATAACACAGTTACAAAAAATGGTGAAAATTATATGCAACACTTAGATATTGGCAGCACATTCTTCCCATTAAGCCCTGGTAAAAACAATGTGTCAGTAGCTACTTCATGTACAAGCCAAGTGTCAGCAGCAATTAGCTTCACAGAGAAATTCAATTAATAAGTAGGTGATACAATGACAGATATAACATTATTCATACTAAATAAAGACAAAAGAATAATAGATGTTGTTTCTAATGCTGGAACAAATGAAAATGTATTCTATGATGATAAATTCATAAGAGAAATAAATGTAGCATCTACTTTTGAATTTACGTTAGCTTATAACGATAGAACAAGTCAATCTATTAAAGCTGGTAATCATGTAATGTTTAAATATCACGATAAATACTATTTATTTACTATAGCAACAACAGATGTAGATGATACAGATGGTTATGCAGAAGCTGAAGTATATTGCGAATCTATATCATTGATTCTTTATAACAGCGTTATGCAAAAGACAACTATAAATAACTGTAATGCTACTATGCTGCTTAATACGATACTACAAGATACAGACTTTAAAACAGGCTATGTAGATCCAGAAGTAGATAAAAATGCAGCATTAATCGAAATAGATAAAACTAAATCTATATACGAAATATTAACGGATCAATTAGAAACATTTAAAGCAGAAATGGATATTCGTATTGAAGTAGATGGCAATAAAGTTACTGGTATGTATATAGATTTATATAGCAAGCTTGGTTCTAATAAAGGCGCTAGATTCGAATATGGTACTAATCTTGAAAACGTAAAGAGAAAAGAAGATGTATCAGAGTTATGTACAGCAATAATTGGTGTCGGTAAGAATGAACTCGACTTTCGTGAAGTAGAATGGAGCATTGCCGCAGGCCAAAAAGCAAATAAACCTAGAGGAGCTAATTTTGTAGCTGACAATATGGCAAATGCAATCTATGGTACACCAGATAAATACATATATGGCATATATGAAGATGGTAATTGTGAAGATCCATGGACTTTATTAGAAAAATCATATGAATCATTATTAGAACGTAGACAGCCAAAGATTGATTATGAATGTAACGTAGCATATATAGATGGTGATATTGATTTAGGTGATTCAGTAAATGTCGTGGATAGAACTTATCCAGAGCCATTAATGCTTAACGCTAGAGTTAACAAAATAGAACTAAGTTTTTCCGATGATTCTAACGATACTTGCGAATTTGCCAACTATAATAAAGCATATTCTAACATGATTACAAAGAATGATACATTAGAAGAACTTAAAAACTATATTCTGGGTCTTAATATCGGTAAACTAACATTAGCAGAGATCGAAGTAATAAAACAGTATATGTCTAAGCTCGGCATAGATAAAGAAACAATAGATAAGTTATTCGCAGAGATAATAGATGATATTAATAAAGGTTCTACAGTAACACCAGGAGAAGTTGTAAATAGAATATCAGGTGGCTTATGGATAGGCGACTCAAGAATGGTAGCCATGAAAAAGCATAATCTATTTAAAGTAGATGAATCTGACTCTGGAAGCGGTGGTGGCGGAAGTGGTGGAAATACAGATGCCGCCGATTATAAAACAGCATTAGCATTGTATCAATCAATAGGAACAGGAAGTCAGACAGGTACAAGTGCATATGAAAAATTAGTATCTAGTTCTAATCAATATAAAATTTCTACTATAGTTAAGTATTGGGCCCCAAAATTCGGACTAGATCCTAACTTGGTATTCGCAATGATAATGGCAGAATCTTCTGGAATACCTACTGCTCATGGTTCTAGCTCTGGTAGTGGGTATGGACTTATGGGATGCGAAAGAAGTGTATTTTTCAATCAGACTCAAACTATTAAATTTATTGATGGGACAAAACAAAGTTTTACACCTTCGTATTCTACAATGCAACCAGGAAGTAGTGGAAATACAGTTATTAATGGTATAACAGTAGATAAAAATATAAGTAATCAAGTGATGTTAGGCTGTAATGAAATAAAAACAGCTATGGAATATGCACATAATAATATATTTGCTGGATTAATAAGTTATAACATGGGTGTAGGGGCTATGTATTGGATAGTATCAAGATACGTTTGTGATACATATGGATATACATTTGTGAACAGAAATTCTATTAAAGCACAAACACCAGAGGCACAAAAGAAAATATACGAAGTGTTAGAAAATGGGGGATTTGAGTTTGCAGACTGGAGACAAATCTATAAGAATAATGGTGGCGGTGGAACTGTTAAAAATGTAGAAGGCTACTTAAAGTGGTATAAAATAGAAAATGGGCAATTACCTTATGTATTAGACAGTGCTGGAAATAAATTAGGTTATGGTGTATCAGGCAAAATAACAACTACATATTCTGCAACTAATAACAACGTCGTAACATATGTAACTAATACAAGTCTTACACAAACTAGAACTAAAATTGTAGATAAAGCAAAAGAAATAGTTAAATTACATCAAGATGGCCTTGCTTCTTATTCTCAATATCCAAGAACTATAGATGATACCAAACGTAAATATATAGCTAAAGGAACATATGTAAAAATGGGTTCTAATTCATGGGGATATGCTGGAAGTACTTATTTTGGAATTTCTACATCTGTAAATGATGGCAAAGGTGTAATAGGATATGACTGTTCTTCTTTTGCTTCATGCTGCTATATGAATGCAGGGCTAAAATCTATGTATAACGGAAACTGTTCTGGCGGAACTATAATGAGTGAAATTGTAAATAATGGTGGTATGATGTGGTTAGCTAATGCAGAAGGACGTAAGAAAGCAAAACCAGGCGACTGTATAATGTTTGCTTCTGGTAAGAATCCAACTCAAAATGATATGAATAAACGTAAATTTATATCAACACATCATATAGGCGTATATATTGGTGATGATCAAATGGCACATGCGTCACAATGGGCGCAACATCCAAATGCAATTAAGATAAGTAAATTAAGCACATATAAAACATTAGCTAGTGCGTTCTTTATAAGACCAAAAGATCTTCAAGAAACAGATAAAAATGAGTCAACAGTAGAAGACACTGCTACAGATGTAGGAAACAATATAGTAGCTAAATGTGTTATAGGTGCTAGTGCATATCATTTCTATAGTGGTAGTCAACTTAAAAAGGTAGTACAAGTAGGTTCTTATTCTGATACTACAGAATATCCTTCAGATCCTCCTTACATATTCGTACATCTAGGCGTTAACGATCCATACCAAAGTGGTTATAGCTCACTTAAAACTCTATTATCTTTATTAAGAACTAAATATCCAACAAAACCGATATTCGTTGCTAGAGAATTACATGTTGGTTCTAATGTATCTAATTATGTAGATTTCAACAAAGCTATAGATACATTTAATGCACAAATAGCGGAATATTGCAATAATCACGAAAAAGTATATCAAATAGACATTAGTACAAACCTTGAAGAAAGTGGCGTATTGAAATCTTCTATAACAGCAGATGGTATACATCTTAAAACAAAAGCAGATTATCAAGTATTATTCAATAATATAACAAGCAAGATTAAGTATACAAAACCAGATGGCACAGAAAGTAGTGGAGATGATAGCGGAGAATCTGGTGGCGACAGTGGAGAAAGCGGCGGCACAACTCCAGTAAACTATAGAGATGTAGAACAAGTATTATATTCTACAAACAACTATTACTATAGCGATACATTAGGAAGCTTATACTTTAAATTGCCAAGTAAAGTAGTAGATAGCTATTACTCAAGACTTAAATTCACTACATCACCTAACTTTAAATATACACAATCAAAGATAGCGTATCTTGAAGGTGAAGATTGTGTAGCAGGTCAATTAACACCAAGACCAAATACAACATACAAGATTATAATAATGGCTAATGCTAATGATTCTATTAACTATAAATATTATGGATCTGTAACAGTCGTTAAGTCTGGAGGATACAGTGATCCATATACATTTGCAGGTGGTAGCAAAGTAGTAGAAATAGCAAAAACATATTACAATCAATCTGGACTTGAATATAGAGGTCAATATTCAACAACAGCGAAATATACTCCTGCAACATATGCAAATCCATACGCAAATCTAAGTAAATGGTATGATTCAACTAGAAAGAAAGGTCAAATAGATTGTAGTACATTAACAAAATATACATACATGGGAATTGATTACGATCATTCGCCTTATGCTAACCACAAAATGACTTCAGTAAAAAGAAACACTTCTTACAGTTGGGCATTCACATTTCCGCGTACAGCCGCAGAGCAAGCTGAATACTGTGTCAAAAACGGCTGGGTACTACATGATGTAGACGCAGAAAAGTATTCAAACCTTGAACCTGGTGATTTAATTTTCTGGGACAGAGACAACAAAGAAAATGGACGCTACATGAATTGCTCTCACTCTGCAATCTGTGTCGGTGAAATAGATGGCGTAGTTAACACAATAGAATCTACTACATGTGAAAATGGTGTTAAGATAAGACCGATAACAGAGAACACAGCAGATAAGATCTTATTTGTAGCAAGACCAAAAAAGGCATAAGAAGGTGACAAAATGAGTTATACACAACAATACGAAGATTATACGAATAGCTATGACAATATAATCAATGTACTTACTGAAATCTTGGAATCTGGTGAAATTACACCAGGTTCTCAAGAACGTCTTGAAGAAGCATATGTAGATTATAATCAAAACTATGCTGATACATTGAAAACTTTACAATCTATAAAAGATAGCACAACAATAAAACGTATAGAAGATATCGAAATAAAGAAGATAGACGCAGATAAGAAAAGCATAATTGATATACTTACAAATAATGGTGTTAACAACTCAATTTATCTTGATGATGATAACAACGTTATTATAAATGGTGAAGCTGTACCAGAATTGAATCAAGTCAAATTAACTATAGATGAACAAAATAAAAAAATCGAATCTATTGTTAGTGGTGGCGAAATCGAAATAGATGGTGAAAAGAAATCTGTACAAGTAGCATTTAGTGACTTAAAACAAACAGTAGATGGAATATCTACTACTGTTACAGACTTTAAACAAACAGTAGAAGGCGATTATTATAATAAGGAACAAACCACAGCGCAAATCACAACAAAAGCAAATGAAATAACAAGCACAGTAGCGAGTACATATGCAACAAAAAAAACAGTTGAAAATATGGGTTCTATGGTACAACAAAAGACAGATGAAATAACAAGCACAGTGGCATCATTACAAAAAGACCTAGATGATAATTATTCTACAACTTCCGAAGTTACATCTCAAATAACACAAAAAGCTGATGAAATAACTGGTTCTATGTCTAAGACATACGCAACTAAAGATTCAGTAACAAACTTAGATACGACTTTACAAACAAAGATAGGTGAAGTATCTAGCACTGTATCAAGCGTAAAGAAAGACTTGGCTGACAATTACACAAACAATACAGACCTTGCTTCTCAATTATTACAAACAGAAAACAATATTAAAGCTACTGTATCAGAAACATATGCGACTAAAGATTCAGTGCAAACTAACGCATCACAAATTGAACAAAATGCTAAAAAGATAAGTATGGTAGTAGCAAGTGATAGCACAGAAAGTAACGTAATACTTACAGATAATGCTTTAACAGCTATATCAAATAATGTAAATATATCAGCAGATCACATTAGATTAGAGGGTTATACAACAATCAATGGCGGCTTTAAAGTAGATGAACAAGGTAACATAGAAGCTACTAATGCAAATATTAGTGGTAAGATAATCGCTGATTCTGGTGAAATATCATCTAATATGAAAGTTAGTGAACTTAATGTAGAAGGTAACTTATCAGCAGATACATTAACAATAAGAAACCTTAATTGTCAAAATGTATCGTCATTATTAGTAGATGATGTAGATATAACAATAGATGCTGATAATGGTAGTGACTTAACTGTATTTAAAGATGAAGCTGTATACGCTACTTTGCAAGGATGCCTTGAAGCTATGCCAAAAAATCTTAATGGTAATACAGTTACTGTAACACTTAATTCTGTAGTCACAGAAAATATAGTTATTAAAGGATTTAACGGCGGCATTCTTATTATAAAGCTTAATAAGAATATAGAAGGTAATATTAAAGGACAAAACTGTAGTGCAGAAATATTAATTAATGGATCTGGTAGCACTACATCTATATTGAAATACAACTACAAAATAACAGGTAACTTGAATATGAGAGAAGGCAGAGGTGCAAGTTATGCTTTAGTAACTACTATTCCACCAGACACAAAAGTATTAGTAACAGATATACAAGAGCAATGGGGATACACTACATATAATGGATATTCTGGATACATATCATTAAAAACATCTTATACAACAGCAATAGAAGAATATGATACTACATCAGATTCTACAGAGATAAAACCTTCTGCGCTTATAGAATCAGATGGCAATAAATACAGTACTTATTTCGAAAACTGTAATTACGTAGAAATGAATAATATAAATGTATACGGCAAAACAGAAACTAATGCATTTACTGTAGGTAGCGACAAAGCATCAAATGTTAAATTAAATGGAATCAGAGTTACTGGTTCTCAAAACGGAGTACATGCTTTAAATATGGGACGCATAATAGAAATAAATACATCTGGTAAAGTAAGTAACGTAGCACATAAAGCAAGTTTAGGCGGCGTTATAAATATAGAAAATGGTACTATGATTAATGGATCTATGGATTGTTCTAATTCATCTCAAATCATCTATTCTTCTACAGGGGCTGTAAAAGACAATACTACTACTGATGTAGGAAGCAATGACAATACAACAACAGCTACTTCTACTATAACAATTAAAAGTAACAGTGGCGATACTTACAGATCTACTGTATATAACAACTGGAAAAACGATAATACAGCAAGACAAGGTGACTATGGTTACGGGGATTGTAACGGCTGTTGGTTCTTCGGAACTCAATTTGCAAAACAATTACAAGGTAAGACAATTAAGAAATTAGCACTTAAAGTAACTAGAAATTCTGGTGGTATATCTGGTAGTGCAACATGTACATTACGTATGCATAATTATGCAAGTAAACCAGCATCAGCACCTACTTATATATCTGGATGGAGTCAAGATTTTAGTGCTACTATGGGCGCATCTACTACTATAACAATAACTGATTCTACAGTACTAAGTGCTATAAAAAATGGTACATGTAAAGGATTCGGTGTTAAAGGAACATATGACAAGACACATTATGCTGTATTTAGTGGATCTTGTACTCTTACAGCTGTAGTAGAATAGGAGGCGTTTGATATGTTAATAGCAATTATAGACAGTGGATGCTTCGATCATATACTTCTTAGGGAAAAACTTATATATGGTAAGAATTTCACTTCAGAAGGCAATTCTCAAAACGTTACTGACAACTTCGGTCATGGCACGCACATTGCAGGAATCATACATGACATTATTCCAGAAGCTCAATTATTAATAATAAAAGTATTAGATAGATATGGTTATGGAACTATAGATGAAATAACACAGGGTATATATTATGCTCTCGATAAAGGTGCAAATATAATTAATATATCTATTGGATATGAAGATCCAGATGATGAATTAAAGACTGCTATTGAAACAGCAGAGAGTAAAAACGTACCTGTTATATGTGCAGCAGGAAACGATAATACAATTAGTTATCCAGCACAATATGGAATCAGCGTAGGCTCTATAGATAACAAAGGTAATGTATCTAAGTTCTCTACTAATAAGGCAATGCTTTATGCAATAGGTGAAGATGTAAAAAGCACATATGTAAATGATTCATACGAGATATTAACAGGTACATCAATGGCAACTGCGAAAATGACAGGATATATAGCAAAATACATTATGGATAACAAGGACACACAAATTATAGATTTTATAAAACAAAGTGAAGGTGACAAATCATGATAGAAACAATAGCAATAATTGCTGGAGTTATTAGTGGACTTGGTGTTATTCTAGGGACTCTATGGAAAGTTCATAAGTTCCTAGAAAGATTAGAAGACAAATACGATGAAATGAATGAAACCATTAAAGAAAATACGATATATGTTTTAAGAATGGCGGTATTAAGTGAAGAAATGCCACTTATTGATCGTATTCATGCTGGCGAAGAGTATGTGAAGCTTGGAGGTAACGGCACTATTAAAAAAAAGTACCAACATCTCCTTGAAGAATATGAAGCCAGAGAAGAAGAACATATGCAATAGAAGGAGGTGAACACAGTGAAGAAAATAGGAATAGATATCAAAGCTAGATTAAGAAATAAATATTTCTGGGTAAGTTTTATAGCATTATTTGTTATGTTACTTCAACAATTAGGAATTACTTTACCTATTGATATTAATGCGATAGGTGGTACTTTATTATCAATGGCAGTATTACTTGGTATAGTAGTTGATAATGGTAGCGAAGGATTTAAAGACAACAATAAGGAAGGTGAATAGGCTATGACAGTTAAAAAACCTACTATGATCAAGAAAACACCAGCTAAAATTAGTAAATACATAGCAGGCGGCACAAGATCAAAAACAACAAAAATAGCGTGGCATTACACAGGTCTACATGATGTTAAAGGCATCAATACTATCAATAATTGGTTCAACTCAATAAACAGAGGATACAAACAAAATGGCAAATATCTATACGCTTCAGCTCATTTCGTTATGGACTTAGATGGCGCTATATATGAGTATGTTCCAATGAAAAGAATAGCATGGACAACAAATGCTGCTAACTACTATTCTATTGGCATTGAGTGCGCAACTACTGGATCTGATGATCACTATAGCGACAAAGAATATGTATCAATGGTTAAATTAGGAGCATGGCTTGCTCAATACTATGGATTAGATCCACGCAAAGATTTTATAAGACATACAGATGTTGTTGGTAGAGCTTATAAGATATGTCCTAAATATTTTGTAGATCATGAAGATAAATGGAAACAGTTTAAACTTGATTGTTATAACTATATGAAAGGCAAATTGACTGAAGCTAATATACGTAATTGTACTAATAAGAAAGGCGCATCAATAGTAGGAGATACAGCAACAAAAGAACAAACAGCATTTAAACAATACATAGTAAGATGCACAGTAGAGTCACTTAATGGCAGAAAAGGACCGAGTACTAATTATGATATAGAAACGAAGCTTACTAAAGGTACAGCCGTTACTATAGTAGATAAATCTGGTAAATGGTTAAAAACAAAATCTGGATACTGGATTCATAGTGCATATGTAGAATTCGTGAAATATGTATAAAAATAATTCGGAGGGCTTCGGTCCTCCTAGAAAGGAAATGATATAATGGCTAATACAAATAAAGAGTACATAATTACAGTCGATGTAAAAAAAGCTTCTGTTAAATATAGTTCTTCTATGGCTTTTTATGTTACAGATAAGAAAACAAGCAATATATTTTGCCAACTTGTTGTTAATGAATCAAAGAATGAATTAATCAATAAATATGCACCTATCGAAAATTCGTCAGATTACAAAATAACACTACGAGTTATCAAACCTAATAATGAACCTAAAGAACTTGAATTTACATTACTAAATCAACGTGACGCTTTCTTCATGGTAGATTTGCCAGATGAATATAAAGATTATACAGGTATTTATAAATGCGAGTTATTTGTTGATTGTATGGTTAATGGCGAGCTTGAAAGAATAACAACTTCATCTTTTAACTACACAGTTAAGCCTAGTATAATGAATGATTTAGATGAAGTTATAGAGGGCGACCCAGACTATCCATTAGTAGATGAAATAGTAAAACAATTAAAAACTGTAGACCCATCTCAGTTTGCTACTAATGAATCAGTAAACACAGCATTAGCAAGTAAAGCAGATATAAACCATACACATGATGGATTAGTAGCAACTATAGGCGATGGTACAGATTGGCATATATTAACATTTGACGATATTCCAATAGATACAAATAGATATTATTACTTAAATAAGGTGAAGGTTAATTACGTATCAAATGGAATGACTATGTCAAAACAATTTGATAATGAAGCTGTACATATAAGATGTAGCGCAAATAGAACAGTAAATGATGTAAGATATAGAACATTTACTATTTATACTAGCAATAGTCTTATTGAATTTAGTGAACAAGAAGATGGAACATTATCACTTTCGTTTGATGAGTTTTTCCCTACTCAAAGCGAAGTAGATAATGAAATAAAACAGGCAACTGAAGATTTTGTTACAAACACAACATTAGATACTAAATTAACTGATAAGGCAGATAAAAATCATACTCATAGTGATTATATAACTAATGCTGTACTTGAATCAAAGAATTATGCTACAGAATCATTTGTTAATGATGCTATAGCTAATGCATCTGGTTCTGGTAGTAATGTACAAACCATAGCTTTCGATACTAGCGCAGCTTTCGATAATTTACCTACTGGCGGATGTACTTATTTAGTAACTGATTCTACAGCGCTAGAGCTACCTGTTGGATTAAATAATAATATCGTTCATGTATATAAACATCCTAGTGATGTTATCGTTATTACTTCAATGGATAATGTTGTGTATACATTCGTTAAGCACACTAATGGAATATGGGAGCATACTGAAACAACATATTGTGTCACTACTGATTCACTATCTAAATATGCTAAAACATCTGATTTAAGCAGCTATGTAACTACTGAATCATTTAATACAGCATTAAAAAACATCGAATTAACACCAGGCCCAAAGGGTGATAAAGGTGATGCATTTACTTATGCAGACTTTACTGCTGAACAATTAGAAGCATTAAGAGGACCACAAGGAGAACCTGGAGCTAATGGAGACGATTATGTATTAACTGATTCAGATAAAACAGAAATAGCAAAAATAGCTGGTGCTAATGTAGATTTAACGAATTATGTTACAACTGATTCATTAAGCAGCTATGCTACTACTGAATATGTAGATAATGCCGTAGCTAATGTATCTGGTGGAGGAACAACTAAAAGTGATACTGTAGTAACTACAAATATATCAAATAAAACATTAGCCTTAACAACTGATAAATATCAAACTACTACAATGGTAGACGGAACAACTATTACATTACCAGAAGTTACAGGTTATGCAGAAATACATTTATACTTTAATGCGGATTCAGCTTTTACTCTTACATTACCAAGCGCCCAATATCAAAAAACACCTACTATATCAGCTGGCAAATATTATGAATTTATATTTACTTATGTTGGCCAATGGTTAGCAGGATTTGTTGAATACGGAGGTTAAGAGTTATGAGTAAAAAATTATTATTTAATACTTCAATTCAATCATCAGAGCCAGAATTAGATAAAAATTATAATTATTATGTGTTCGATACATCAAAAGTATCAGGTTCTACTACTATATCATTATTAAGCAGAATAGATGAAGATAGTTGGGACGAATTGACTGATTGGGGTGATGGCACTATTGATAGTAGTCAAAAACATACTTATGCTAGTGATGGTATCTATACAGTAAAAACTAAATATACAGTTTGCGGTAAAGAGAGCCTAGACGATTTAAGAGCGACTCTCTATGATGAATATAAAAATACTATACTAATGCTTATAAAATGCCTTAATGTGGTACCTAATGTATCAGTAAGAATTAGAAATATGTTTCATAACTGTTCAAACTTAACTTATGCAGACGTATCTAATATTAAAACATCTTCTAATTTTACAGATACGTCTGGTATGTTTTTTTGGTGTACTAAATTAGAAGAATTAAATTTATCAAACCTTAATATGGATAACGTGACAACTACAACAGATATGTTTACTCAATGTAGTAAGCTTCACATAGCAAACGTTAAAATGGATAACTGTAGTGAATCAACAATAGCTAAATTAACTGAATTAATACCAGCATAGAAAGGGTGATTATATGTACGGTAAAATAAAAGATAATACGTTAAGATATGCGCCCGTTAATTATAAATTAGATGATGGACGCATTATCATTAACTTTAATAAAAATGAATCTATTATGAAACAATATGGGTTTAAAGAAGTAGAAGATACGCAGCCCGATTACGACCCTAGTGCTGCGTATCTTGAAGTAAGTAGTTATACAGAAGATGACAATAAAATTACAGTGAATTATACAGTGAAAGCTGCGAAAAAAACAACAAATGTATTTGAGCAAATATTAAGCGAGGAAGTGAATAGTTAATGAACGAACAACAATTAAGACAAATAATAAGACTCGCAGTAAAACAAGCGCGTAATATTACTAATGATACAGAAGCTCTTAAGGTTAAATATCTATATAAAGAATATGATGCACAAATAGGACGAGATTTAACAGTCGGCGAATATATACAATATAACGATAAGCTGTATAAAGTATTACAAGCTCATACAGTACAATCAAATTGGACACCAGAGAATGCGCCTTCACTATTTGCTGAAGTGTTAACTGATCCTACTGGTGAAACAATATTAGAATGGAAGCAGCCATCATCTACTAATCCATATATGAAAGGTGATAAAGTAATGTTTGAGGGTAAAACTTACGAAAGCTTAATTGATAATAATGTATGGAGTCCTGCGGCTTATCCAGCAGGATGGAAGAATATAGGCTGATCTTTGTATCAGCCTTTTATAATACACAGAAAGGAAGAATAAGATAATGCGTAACACAAATAAAGATTATTCAATCACTTTAAACGCAAAAACTTCAGTAGTAACAGCAGGTAATATTGAATTCTGCGTTACAGATAAAAATACATCTAATATTTTCTGTCAGCTAGTATTTAATGACTCAAATAATTCATTAATCAATAATTTTGCGCCAAATGAAAATGCTGAAGACTATACTATTACATTAAGAATAGCTAAACCAAATAATGAGCCTAAATACATAGACTTTAAGATTTTGGATGCGGCAAGCTTCTTATATTATGTAGACCTACCAGATGATTATAAAGACGTAGTAGGGACTTATAAATGTGAATGCTTTATAGACTGTACTATTAATGATAGACTCGAAAGATCTACTACTAATAGCTTTACATATACAGTAAAGAAATCTATAATGAGTGAGCTTGACGGCGTAATCGAGGGCGACCCAGATTATCCTTTATTTGAACGTCTAGTTGATCAATTAAAAGATATAAATATTAATGGACTTGAAGCTTATGCTACTGAAGAATATGTAGCTGAACAATTAAAGACAATAGACACAACTTCATATGTGCCTATGAATCTATTTAGTAAAACAATAGAAAACTATGCTTTAGTAGATCACACACACGATCAATATTTAACTGAAAAAGATTTAAACAAGTATGCTACCACTTCATACGTAAATGAGCTAATAAACGACATACAGTTAGGAGATGGCACATTCTTTTCTTCATATGCATTAAAGACTAATCCAGAATTTGTTGGCTCAATTTCTATGGATAGAAAAGAAGGCACAACTATAGGATTAAACAGTTTTGCAGTAGGCTGTGAAAATACAGCCAGTGGTATGTATTCATTCGCTGAAGGTTATTGTACAATATCTGAAGGATGGTACTCACATGCTGAAGGTAATGCATGTAAAGCTACTGGTAATGTATCACATGCTGAAGGAGAGAGAACACAAGCCACTGTATACGGTGCGCATTCTGAAGGCTGCGGAACCATCGCAAGTTCTTCATATCAGCACGTTCAAGGCAAGTACAATAAAGAGGATAAAAGTAATAAATATGCGCACATAGTTGGTAACGGTACAAATGAAGCAAGCAGAAAAAATATACATACATTAGACTGGGATGGCAACGGCTGGTTCCTTGGTAATGTATACGTAGGTGAAAATGCTAAAAAGGTAATAAGTGAAGATAATATATCATTCGACACAGACGGTAATCTAATAGTTACAATAGGCGATACTACAAAAAAATTTGCGCCAGTTAATGAATAATAAAAACGATAATTAATCTTGACAATATAGATGATAAGTTGTAGTATAATAAGCAACACAAAAAGGTAACGTGAATGTAAAACTAATGCTTTCTAACGCTAACGTATTAGTTTTAGACGACCCAACAAATCATCTTGATCTTGAATCTATAACATCAGTAAATAAAGGACTTGAGAAGTTTGACGGTGTAATTCTATTCTCTTCTCACGACCATGAAATGATTCAAACCCTTGCAAATAGAATCATTGAGATAACACCTGGTGGAATCATGGATAGAAAGACAACACTAGAAGATTATCTTGAAAATAAAGATATACAAAAGAAATTAAAAGAGATGTACGCTTAATTCGCGTATTATAATTAATAATAATGCCTTTTTGTGTTAGAAAGAACGAAAGATTGTGTGTAATAAATTTTTCGTTCTAGAAAACATGAGGAGGCGTTTTTTATGGAGATAAACGAATTAATAAAAGAATTTAAAATCGACCTAGAAATAAGTAATTTCAGTAAGGAGACATCAAGAGTATATATTAATGCACTGAAGATATTCAGCAATTATATGGAGGATGTACTATCTATCACAGAAATAGAAGACGTAAAGAGTTCACATATTAAAGTATTTCAAAAATTTAATAAAGAGCGTGGCTTAAAACAAAAGACACTTAATATGTATGTATCGTCTCTCAGAAAGTTTTTTGACTACTTAATAGAAGAGGAAGTGATAAGTGGCAAGAACCCAGCTTATTCTATTAAATCATCGCGTCCTAGAGACGTTAAGGATATAGAAATCTTTACGAAGGACGAGATAAAAAAATTGACTGGATATAAGCGCGATACAAATATACAAAAAAGTAAATTTCTCGAAGTAAGAGACAATCTAATAATTAACTTCTTATTAGAGACTGGATGTAGAAATAATGAATTATCATCATTGACTCCTGCCGATATACAAGATGGCTATGTTTACTTTAAAGTAACGAAAGGATACAAATCAAGAGTGGTGCCGTATTCACTACAATTA